>Ga0307510_10007218_pt1 | contig 13237 bp, 10 predicted proteins | sample 12_EM_MG_FD_207224 | JGI IMG/M metagenome (GOLD analysis project Ga0307510, IMG submission 207224) | Populus trichocarpa ectomycorrhiza microbial communities from riparian zone in the Pacific Northwest, United States - 12_EM | ecosystem: Host-associated > Plants > Roots > Unclassified | place... | reverse complement strand
TCTTACGCGCAAGCTGCCTCCACCTCAGGCTCGGGTGCCAAGGGCAAAGGCAAAGCTGGGAAGCCTCCTCCGTTTGGGTTTCTCTGCCACTGTCAATCGTCGGGGCTCTGTCTCCCTAACCGTTACGGACAAGGCCACCCCCGCCGCCTCCTACGCCCCCTACTTTGCCTCACTCACCAAGGCACTAAACCAGTCGTTCCCGGTAAGAAACAACCCCTGGTGTACCCTCGTCCTAGCCCCCACAGCCGTGCAGTTAGCTATCCACGGTCTCCCGCTACATTTCCTCACTCAAGATGAAGAGGAACTCTTCCCATATATCCGGCAATCAATCCTCAACGACAAAGCGACCCAGGTTCTCTCAGCCAGGTACCTTAACCCTAGCAGAGATTGTAGGGAGACCAAGCAAGCCACCTCCGTGGTTATCACCGTCGACCCCCAGAACGTTTCGGCCCTCACTTCAGGCGTTGTCATCCTCTCACAGAAACGCAAGGTCGAACTTGCCTTCTCCTCCTCCAGAACCTCCCAGTGTAAGAACTGCTGGAGATACGGACACGCCCATCAACGATGCCCCGCCACCCACCCAACGTGCCCCATTTGTGCGCTTCATGATACTCGCGCGGCTCACAGATGTCAGAATCCAACCTGCCCCAGGAGCGGGAACAATAAGCCAGTCCCATCCTTTTGTCCGACCTCGCCCCCCCATTGCTGCAACTGCGGTGATGACCACACTGCCACATTCAGGGAATGTCCGGCTCGACGTCCGCCGCCTGTCCCCTCCCGAACCGGGTCTCCAGCCCCCACCCCAACAGGTCAAGACCCCATGGATTTGGTGGTCGATGGCGGCCCAGCACCCACTACTCCCCCGTCCGGGAAGGGTCCCCTTGAGGTTGACCTCGTAACCCCCAGGCAGCCTCCCCCAGCTGGCCCCTCGACGCGGCCCGGCACTACTCACGGTTTCGGTAGTCCTCTCCCCCTGGAGGAGTCAAGTCCTCCCCCCGCCCCCCTCACTCCTCGGGTTCGTCCCGGGAATGAATAATCAACCCATGCTGTCTCCCCAGGGTCAAGGGCCGGCCCCTGCCCCTCCGCTTCTTTCCATCATTCAAAATAACTGTCTTGGAAGCTGGAATGTTTTTCTTTCTTTGTTTGAGTCGTTCAGAGAAGTGACCACCTATCCTTCCATAGTCCTTTTGCAGGATCCACCCGTCAATAAGGCTCACCTTCCTTCCTTTAATGGTTTCAAGTCCTTTTTTCCACCGGTTAGGAAGCCACGCGTGGCTGTCTACCTTCATATATTTTTTCTTTCCACTTACACGGTGCTCCCTAGGTTTAAGGGGGCGGACGATGTTCTTGCCCTCGACATCTCCTCCAATGAGCTTCTTTTTGGCACCGCCTTCCACTCCTTTAGGGTTATTAATGCTTACTCCACCAACACTGTGGACCACAGGGTTCACTCCATCTAACCAGAAGTTCTCTTCCCCCATGTTGGGTTCCCCCTCCTAGTTGTGGGGGACCTCAACATCCACAACCCCCTCTCCGACCCTCTACGGCATTTCTCTTGAAGGGAGATCTCGTCCTCGACCACCTATTTCGAGAAAGCTGCACAATCTGGCTTCGCCCTCCTCAATCCCCTGGGTGAGTACACAAGGTTCCCCCTAGTGGGCAAAGCCCGCCCTTCGGTTATAGATCTCGCCTTTGCAAACGCCCCCCTCCTCCCCCTGGTTAAAAGCTAGGAAGCCTCCCTCCCCTCGACGGGTTCCGACCACGTGCCAATAACGATCCATCTCGCTGCGCCCTCCCTCAGCCAGAAACCCCCGCGGCCGCGATGGCCGGACACAGACTGGGAATCCCGAGACCCGATTATTAAAGGTTTCCGGGTCCCGACCGCACCGTCATGCCCCACCCCCCTGAAACTGGCCGAATCGATGTCAGAATCCCTAAACCATCTTGGGGCTCTCCTCAAGGAACACACCCCGGTATCCAGGCCTGCCCATCACTCCAAACCTTGGTGGACCCCTCACCTGACTGTCCTCTGTCGTGAATATCACAAGGCCACCAGATCGGCCAAAAAGAACGACAGCCCACACATGCGGGAAATTGCCGGCACCTCCAAGGGGGGTATTTCAAGGCAATCAAGGCCGCCAAGAACAAACACTGGTCCACCTTTCTGCTGGCCACCACCCCCCAGAGCCTTTGGACGGCCAAAAGGTTCGCCTACGGGCATGCCCAACCGCGCTTCCCCTCCCTCCTAGGTGCCGAGACCCCACTACAACTGAACAATGTCCTTCTGGACCATTTCTTCCCCCAGATTGAACCCTTCTCCCCGCCGCCTAGGCTTAGGCAACACAAATTGGCACCCCCCCTAACGACAGGCGAGATAGCTGCAGATCTCTCCAAGTGGTCCCCGACCTGGGCCCCGGGCCCGGACGGGATACCCTACTCAACCTGGATGCAGGTCAACAAAATCAACCCGTCAATCCTCCTCCAAATACTTGCCCCGCTGGTCCTCCTGGGATATCACGCCGCATCGCTGAAAAGCTCCAATGGCGTAGTACTCGATAAGCCGGGGAAACCCTCCTGCGAATCACCCTCCTCCTTCAGGATAATCGTCCTGATCCGAACGTTCTCAAAGATCCTCGCGAGGATGATAGCAGCCCGCCTACTCGCGGCAGCCCGGCTCAGAGGGCTGTTGCACCCCAACCAATGCGGTTCGCTCCCAGGTCTCAGTACCTACGATGCGTGCCTCACCCTTACCAATGACGTCAAAACCCTGCAGAGGCCCCATCTCAAAGTCTCCTCCCTGTTTCTGGATATAAAGGCAGGGTTCGACAACGTTGACAACAACACTTTGGCCCGGATCCTTAGGGAAGGCGGGATACCCCCCTACCCGGTCTCCTGGGTCTCATCTTTCCTAGGGGAGCGAAGCTGCACCCTAATCTTCCAAGGGGCCCCAGGGACCCCAGCCCCCGTCAACGTCGGCGGCCCCCAGGGCTTGCCGATCTCCCCGCTCCTCTTCCTCCTCTACGTGGCACCACTGCATTTCAGGATCCCTCGAGGTCTGATGATCTCGTATGTGGACGACTTCGCCCTCACAGTAGCCTCCCTTTCCTACCGTGGCAATATCCGCCGGCTCCAGCAACTCTTCGAGAGGGTTGAAAGAAAGGCATCCCGCCTGGGCGTCTCGTTTTCAGTCGCAAAGACAGAACTGATACACTGGAGAACCCCCAGCCAGAGGCACTCACCAAAGGGTATCGCACCTATTCAAATTAAAGGGAAATTGTTTGACCCCAGCAACTCCGTTCGGTGGCTCGTGTACCGGTTCACTCCGGCCTTTGACCCCGCTGCACATTTCTCCCGTCGCTTGTCCCTTGCCCAGGGTGCGTTCGCCCTCATTCATCGCCTCAGTCCGCCCCGAGCGGGCCTCCCCCCTTACCTATGCCACAGATTGGCAACATCACTGATTGCCCCCATCCTACTCTACGGCGCGGATCTGTTGACACCTAGCGTGGGCACAACAACCCACCTTGATACATTCTGGTGCAAGGTCCAGAGGTGGACCACGAACTGCTTCTCAGCTACGCCCACTGGAATACCTTCGGTGGAGTCATGCCTCCCACCCGTTTCCCTCGTGATCACCCACCGGCAGAGGCTGGCGGCGCTCAGGGTGGTCTGTTCCCCTCCTAGTGTGAACCCGGCAACGGCCCGCCTTCAGCCCTGCTTCCCTTCACTCTCGGTGCACCAAGCACCTGACTCCTCACGGGCTATAACTAAAGGCCTATCGTCAGTCTACCTCCCTCTACACTGGAAGACGCCCCGCCCTGTCCCCCCGATGAGAAACCACCGGCCGGTGGACGCGGTGGCTCCCCGGACAATACCCTTCACCCTCGGGCTATCTAGGATGCCTATGATCAATTCCCACCTTGTCGTCCCGACCCCCACCCTCCTGCCTCAGTCCCTGATAGACAACACCTACTCCGCCCTGAAGAAGAGGGTAAGAGAGAAACTCCTCGAGGAGTGGTCCTCCCTTTTCCCAACCCCAGGGTATTACCTGCACCCCCCCGCTCTGTCCCCGAGGCCTTTCATGGGCTTGGGCAAGTTCGTTGCCAGGAGAATCCACCAAATGAGAGCCGGAAAAAGCTACATGGCCGCCCATCCGACCTGGACGTCCCCCGACGCCGACTCCTCCTGCCCCCGCTGCGGCTTGGAACCAGAAACCTTCGAGCACGCCATCCTATCCTGCCCCTCGAGACAACACAGCAGGTCGCGCCTCCTCCACGGCGTTATTGATGTCCGTCCCGAAGCCCCCCTTTGGTCATCCCTCCCGCTGCTAAAAAGACTCGCCACCTTCATAGGCGTCACCTCCATGGGATTTCCCCCCACGATGTTCCCGCCCTCCACCCCCCCCTCTTCCCCCCTGTTTGCTCTCTCCCCCCCCAGAGTGCCCCCCCCAGTCTTTCGTGTTTTTTCGTTGGCTGAGGTATAAGGTTGCTGGGTTTTCTTTCCTTCGTCTTATGTAGGCTTTCCATTCTAGACGACTAAGTTGTTAGTTTGTACTTTCCTTGTTATATGTGGCCGACGGCCCGGCGGAGGAGAAACCTGCGCGATAGTGGATACTTACTGGTGCCGTGACTTTCTTTTGTTAATAGCCGGTTCCCCTCCTATTTCGCTGGCGCTCATAGTCGGCGAAAGCAAGTATGACGCGAAAGCAAGTGTGACGCGAAAGCAAGTGTGACGCGCCGCTTTTTTTTTGTTCTGATAGGCTTACATAATATTCTCAAGTTTTTGCGTTTTTGTACTTTGGTGTGAGGGTATGTGATTTGAAAGAAAGTGGTTGGTGCAACACTAGCGGTTTTCCGATCACTTTTTGCTCCAGGCTAGTACAAGTTTCGAGATGTAGATGAAGATGAAGAAGCAGATTCTTTGGCCAGGTCAGTGGCTCAGGTGATTTTATTACCTATGATACAAGAAAAATATGGTGACTTATATAGAAGTGTTGATTTCGGGTGAATTGAGAGTATTATGTAAGCGTAATTTTCACAAAAAAAGAGACAAAACGGCGCGTCACACTTGCTTTCGCGTCACACTTGCTTTCGCCGACTATGAGCGACAGCGAAATAGGAGGGGAACCGGCAATTAGTTGTTTTTGATTTATAGGTTTTGTTCTCTCCATGGCTAGCGCTGCATGAGGCTTTTTGTACCTAGAAACAATGAACGCATAATTACAAAAAAAAAAAAAAAAACGACCAAGGAATAGGCCACAAACCACCTCTCCTTCACCTCCGGCGATTGAAATCTCAACACCATGGGAAATCATCGTCACTTTCCCCCACCCACCTCTCTTCTCCTATGATGGCTACTGCCTAGGGGTTGACGTTAAGCCAGCTACCCTCCTCTTCTGAGGCCCTTTGGCCTCCTCTCCTTGGGGTTCTCGTTCCTGTTCATTGTTGACTCACTCATGGAGTTCGGTTCTCCCCCTTACCCTACACTTGCTTTGCACCTCGCTTAGCATTTTGCACGGTCTGAAGGCTTCTCGCTTCGTTCACGGTCGGCGTTACGGTGTCGGACTCTCGGGCGAAGTAGGCCTCGGCTTGCTGGGCTTGTATCTCTGGTGGGGAAACCTTCGGTTAGTAACATCCCGGTCTCGTCTCGGTTTTGTCGTCGTCCTAAAAGCACTTGCTATGGCCTGTTTGTCGGTTGTGGCTAGCCTGTTCGCGATCCTGCCTCCTCCCCCCTCCTCGTTCTGTCCGCTGGCACCGTACTGCCCCCTGAGCTGGCACCTTACTGCTTAACCTCCCCCCTGGCTAGCACCCTACTGCGACTCACCGGCTGGCACCCTCCTGCTGCTCACCTGCTGGCACCCTACTGCTAGGTGGCTCCGCTCGCCTCTCTATCCTCTCCGATCGTCACCATCCTCCTCGGTTACGCCCAGCCGTGGTATTGCACTGCCTCCGTGGCTGCCACCAACACCTTGGTCGAACGATGTAATTCCCGGCGCGACCATCTATGGTTACGATGTAAGCCCACACACCAGTGGTTTTCCTCCAACGCGCGATCACTATCCTCTCCCTCAGGCCAGCGTTTCTGTGCCTTAGCGAAACTTTGTTTTGTTTGGGGTAGCCTGCTGAAGGGTTTGGGTCTCTCTACCTGTACGTTTCTGTGAATTGTTGCCTTACATGTCTCGGGTATTAGTATCTTAGGTGCTAGGTGAGGGGGGCTTTTTCTATGGTTTCGGGGTGGTTGATTATTCCTATGAGGAGGTAAAGCAGGCGGTTGTTATAACTTATAGGTTTTTTTCTCTTCATAGCTCGCGCTGCATCAGGCTTTTTGTACCTAAAACAAATAACCCATAGTATCGAAAAAAAAGAAAAACAAAACGACCAAGGGATAGGATCTTCACCCAACCATCTAAGTACTTTTCTATACTCAAGATATTGCAATACGATTACTATTTACTCTCTTTACATACACTTCTGCTCTACCAGAGCTTACGCTCTAAGAACCCGGAGACTATTGTGATAGTCTCGACGGGCTGCCCGAACATAGCACTATTGTGATAGTTCTATCAAGCACAACAATCCACTCATCCTACTATCTTACGTGATAGTATCCGTCGACGAATCCCCTAGACAAGCAAGCCAGTTCCTACTATCTGAAGAGATAGCACCTTCCTACCCTGTAGTGAGAGATAACGAGACTAGAGTACGGAAAGAGACGATCGTCATTGCCTATTCTATAACCACTTAACAATAGAATTGTTACAGCTTTCACTTTTCACTTTCTGCGATTAGCGTACAGGCCCGAGCCCTAGTCTTACCCGCATTTGTTTCTGTCCTCTTGGCAGACTTACTCAAAGTAGATTAGTCCGTACATTCTGATAACTCTTTTTTCATCTCGTTCAGGAACCCCAGTACCTAACACTCATATTGCTCCAGTGAAATCGCAGCGCGGCCAAGTCTTCGGGTGCAAATTCCTATATCAGGTATCAAGCTGCAATTTGAACGCGCGATGTGTGCTGACCCCAGCGGACATGAAAGCGAGTGATGAACTCTGAATGTCCTTAGTTCTTAAGGAAGCTGGGCCGCCCATTGCAATCTTCCAAGTTCACACCCCATATCGTGCTCTTAGCTACCTACCAATAGAGGCTTTCTAACACCACCTGCCCCTCAACGTCATACACCGCAATTCTCTTCTATCACTATTCACCTGCATACTATGTCACAACAAGAGCGGCGGCTTATGGCGGACCGAGCGTGTTCAGCGAGGCTGGAAAGGCAAAGGCAAAGGGAGGTCCTTCGCGGACTTGCCGGAAATCTGGGTCTCGGGACGGATTAACTATAATAACATCACCGAGTGTTGAGTCTGTTATGGCTGGGTCCGCTATAGATAGGAGGAGGGATGTCGTGCTGTAGCCAGCTTCTTCATGACTCCAGGTACCAGAGCCTGTCCTGTACAACCGGCAGCAGGTCTTAGAGTTAGCGGATCAGAGTCTAGACTCTAATGATGGGGAATATGAGGGTAATGATGGCCAGAGTGAGGAGAGTGAGGAGAGTGAGGAGAACGAGTTAGGCCAGCATGGGGACGATATGGATCATCCATCGCCCTGGGGAGCGCAAAGACCAATTGGGCGTGAGTTTCTTAGCTCGCAGCACTCGATACTGACAATCACCTCTGCGAATACCCAGAATTGTAGCAGGAGCATTAGTTACCCTGGACAGAGAAAGTCTGCTCAAGTACGAGTTAGGCAAAATGGTTGTACATCTGGCATTCCCTCCCGTTCGCCCACAGACTTCAATCCACTTGCTATGCCGCTGATAACCCCATGTCACCAAGATCCAACCGTGCGGGAATCGGATAGCGGAAGACAGCAAGCCAGCAGTAGGCGAAATATGGCAACCGGGCTTGAGTGCACCATTCTGGCCAGATCCCGTGACCTGATGTAGGACTGGACGATCTTTGTCAATCCGTTTCCGGACCCAATTATCCTGACTGAAGAAGTCCGCACATGTTGGAGCGATGCCCGGACCAATTTAGGCTTTCCCGACTTTGCTGATGCTACCCTGCCCTCACATGACCAGGTAAGTTACTCTTAATCAATAACCGACATCCTATCCTAGACTAAATGGAGTGGCCACTGGTCACTAATTTGCAGATCCGGGCAAAGCACAGCGGATGCAGATCTCAGTATATGCATACAGCAAAGAAGGCAATAACAGAACTCTATAAGCTTAATATTGAGGATCCTACTGCCTGTGCACGAAGAGTGGAATACCTACTGGCGGAGGATAGGTTCATTTGCCCACTGGACGGCTATCAGGTATCTTTTTGACATTTGTCTGGATTGTTTCTAATCGGAGTAAGACTAAATCGATCTAATCCGGTGGACACCCAATTTCACTTAGATTTCTAGCACCCCAGATTCCGGGTGTGATATTTGCTCAATATTACTCTAGCCCGAAAAGTAAAGGCATGACGGATGAGAGTTTCCTGGATAAGATCGATGGCCCGTTTATCTGTCTGACAGCCACCATATTATGTCATTCACTACAATATTGGCTGTCTGGCATCTGTATCGATAATGTGGCTTTGACAAGGGCCACTTCCGGGGGTAAGAAAAATAATGTGTACTGGCAGGTTTCGAAAGTGTCAGGATCCGCTGACGGCCCGGGCATCCGGACACTTTTGAAAATTGCCAGTACTCGAGTTGAGTGAACGGTTAGCTAACAGATAGATAGCCCTGCTGGAATGTCAGACGCGATCCTGGGCCAAAATGGGAAGAGGTTGGCAACGTGGAATAATCCAGCGGATAAGGATGATATTGGAGGCCAGAATCGCGAAGGAGCGGGGAAAGATGGTTGGGGGACGGCAGGATATGACAATGATGAGGACGCATGGAGGCAGGAATTTGGTAGTGATACGGAGCTGGATGAATTGGAGGCCGCTGGCGGCCTAGTGGATACATGAGGAGGACAGGGTCGGCAGGAGCCGCAGCGAGAACATGGGCCCAATCCGGGAGCACTGGTTGGTGCAGTGCAGTTCCAAGGCCCTGGGGAGGCGGAATCACATGTTGAAGAAACCGATCCAGAGGATAGGGAGAATGGTTTTATCACGACTCGCTGATCGTGTATATATATGTAATTAAATTAAATTAAATTACGTGTGCTAAAAGGGTCAGGAATGGTCAAACAATAGTTGTGTGCGAGTTGGTGGGCAGGAAAGGCATGAGAATGAATTGCATGGATGGTTATAAGCCGCCCAAGTATGAGTAAGGCATCTAGCTGGCAATTGTAGATTCGGAAGGCATGGGAATGGGTCGGGCAGATGGTTATAAACTGCGCAGACTTGGGTAAGTCGTCTAGCAGGCAGCTGTAGGTTGACAGGCACAGGAATGAGTCTGGGGGGCTGTTAGAAGCCGGGGAAGACGGTGGGAGCCCGCCAGCGGACTGTCAGAGGTCGGGGAAGACGGTGGGAGCCCGCCAGTGGAGAGTAAAAGGCCGGGGAGGCGGCGAGAGGCATGGAGTAAACGAGATAGAATGTGGAGAGCTCACGGGAGAGCCGCACGAAAGGGCAAGAGAGGGGGGGACGTCCGCCGGATATGGGAGAAGACGGGCTGGGATCAGAGGGTAGAGGAGGAAGGGCTGAACGTGTTAGGAGGGATGAGGGCGGAGGATGTAATAATGGGAAAACGTCCGCCGAATACGGGAGAGGACTGAGGGAATCCAGGAGTATGGGAGAAGCGGAGGTGATGTTGATGGGGTTCCGGATGAGAAATGGGTTCAGGGAGAGGTTAGTGACGGGGTTAAAGGAGAGAGGGTATCATCGAAAGAAAGCTGGCGGGCGGGGATATCGGGGGAGGAGGCTGGGAGGAGAGATGTGGCGGCCACAAGACGTCCGCAAAAGGGCAGCATAGGAATGGGTACATTGGGAGCGAAGGTATGAAGAGGCTGGGCACTGGAGGTAGAGTATCAGGGGGGTGGCTGCGCCAGGGGGGGCCAAATGCGTCAGGACGCAAAAAGGGCCGCGTCCAATGCATCCAGACGCGCAAGTCAGCATCTGGACCCATTGGATGCGCAAGTCAGCGTCTGGACCCATTGGACGCGCAAGTCAGCGTCTGGACCCATTGGACGGGCAAGTCAGCGTCTGGACCCATTGGACGGGCAAGTCAGCGTCTGGACCCATTGGACGCGGCCCTTTCACTTCCGGACGGCATGAGCCCGGCGGACGCACCCAGAACAGGAGTTTACGTTATAAGCGCCTGGAACGTCAGGCGCACAGGGTGAGCGGGGAGAGACAGAACTCAAGGTACTTTTTTTGCTGATGTACATTAAATTCCCCAGCAAATAAAGCGAAACAGTTGTATTTTGAATATTATTTTGTTAATCATTTATAGTGTTCGTTACGGGGCGGGGCGGGGCGGGTTTTCACTTGCCAGGCCCCGCCCTTACACGGGGCCGGGGGGGGTATTTTTAGGGTAATCCCCGCCCCGCCCCCGCCCGGGGCCCACCCCCACTCATTCCCTGGACGGGGCCCCGTTTGTTACCACCCATTTTTAGCGGGGACCCGTCCAGGGTATGGGTGGGGCGGGGGCCTGGGCGGGGACAGGGGCAGGGAATGCCGAAAAAGACACCCTGCCCCAGGCCGTTGAGCGGGGCAGGGCGGGGAAAAGGGCCGGGCGCCCGCGTTTTCCGGGGCCCCGTCCGCCCCGTAACAAACTCTAACCATTTATGATACAGTCAAACCCCCTCTGTCTTGATACCTATATAGTCATCATCCTACTATGTACAATTAATCTAGGAAAACAGCAGCTCTTTTTCTACAATTGATTCAATGAATTAATTAACAACCTCTAGTCACTTTTAATATTTTTCGCTAGTAATAGTAAAGCGACATTGTTCTTTTATCTTTGATCATGTCAGGTAATTGAGAAACATTTACAGGGAATTTTGGTGTTAATACTCAGTAGTCACTCATTCTGAGTATGTTAATGGTAGGCCAACCTAGGCTATATAGATCAGGCCGGCCTATTAGGTAGCCACGAAAAAGCCTATATGGCTTATTGGCAGGACTTGCCAATTGGGAACACTGGGCAAATCCACATAGGATTGACTCAAATACAGGTTAACAGCAGGTAGGTCTTAGTAGAGTGTCCTCTAGCTGGCTTCAAAATACACAAAACAGGTATATTGAAGTAAAGCTAGACAAGAATATTTGAAAAATAAAATTTGATAAGGAAGAGGGGGAATCAGAGGAGAATTTCTAATATTGCCAGTGTGTGAAGGTCGGTAACTGAGGTTGTCTATAGTTTGATTCAAGTTTAATAGGGGTGAGACTGGATGGGACTAAGTGGGGCAGATTTTTCCTCACTAGGTCCTACTATTTTAATCAGCCAGAGGTGATTATTTTTGAATTATCTCTACACTCTTCTGGCGTGAGTGCCCACTGATTCCCTCAACAGGGGCTAGTTTCTTCCGACCTATTTTGCTGGAAGCTATCAAGGGAATGCACCAAGCAGGGGGCATGGGCAAGGAACCAAAAAAAAATACCCTACTCCAGATCTTTCAGCATGGCAGAGTGGGGAACACACCTGGTTGCACATGTTTTCAGGGCCCCATAATGAACACCAAATTTGATATACTTTTCACTTTCAAGTTTGTGTACAATTTCTGGAAAAATATATATATTGCACCCTAATGCTAGCACTTCTCTTCGCTACAATAATCATTTTGAAAACTGACATCCGGCCGGAGGCCGGTTGCCACTTGTATATATATAATATAATAAAGTATAAATAAATAAAGATTGCAATAATGATAAAGCAAATCCTAGCACTTTGCCCCCATATAACTAAATATAAAAAAATATAAAAATAAAAATAAAAAAATAAAATATAAATAAATAAATAAATAAATAAATAAATAAATAAATAAATAAATAAATAAATAAATAAAATAAAATATAAATAAAATATAAAAAATATAAAAAAGAGAAAGGAAAAAAAAAAGTAATTTATTCCAAAGCTACCCTATACACACTCCACCTACGGCTTCCGCACCAAACCCGCACGACAACTACACAGAAGAAGCAGCAGCAGCAGCAGAAGACACCCACCCTTCCCTACCTCCATTCCCATTCCCATTCCCGTTACTCCTCCCTGCACTCCTCCTTGACCGAATTAATTTTTCTAATATAATCTCCGCATCGCCTTTGTTGCTCCAAGCACAATTCATATATCATAACAATATTACCCCATATTTCCAATGACTATGGTGTTATGTCGTAGATTCATCAAAACTATTGAAAATCGTGCTACTCACCATACTCTCCCGATACCTCCTTTGTTGTTCGGATAGCCGTCGGGGACGCACTCGCTTCTGTTCGGAGATGTGCAGGATTCAGGCATGGGCTTGTCTTCGGAGACTCGCTTTGGCTTTGGCTATACGGTTCGGCTTTGGGCGTTTTGGTTTGTGCGTTCGGGAAAGAATTGCGAATGCAGGAATGCGCGATAGTTTGGGGATCGTGCAGCTTTCGCGAAAGCCGGGAGAAAAGCGGAAGTATAAGATCAGCCGGAGAGAGCTAGAAGCCCGGCGGCAGTGGGATAGTTTCCTTTCCTTTTGTCAGCCCGGGAGTCATGTTGTGGGGAGGGGACTTACATGGAGCAGCACTATGGCTCATAGATGGACATGATGTCTTTGTGATTGATATATACTCCTCTGATCGCCCTTAGTTAGTTAGTTGGTCCGTCGAAGCAGCCGCTTTTGAGCGTGATCCTGTGGTTGCTGTTAGTGAAAAGATTTTACCCGACCCTGAGTGTGCGATCGTTTCCCTTGTGAGTTGCTTGGCGTTTCGTTTCGTTTCGTTTCGTTTCACCGTTGGTCACTCGCCGTGTATCGTTTTGCCGTGTATCGTTTTCGCAGGAGGAGTCTATGAAAAAAAACCAAATACCTTTCAAAGGCTAACCTAAGTAGTAAGTTCAAGCGTCGTATGATAGAATATGATATATGATCCGCTATTGGCCTAGGATATTAGCTCAGAAACTAGCATCTACCACTAAAATAACTAAGACCATAGGGTAAGTCTCCGCCAAACCACATAAGGGAGCCATCTGGTCAACACCATCAGTGTGCTCGGCTATTTTTATAGTCATTTCCACCATAGTAAATTAATTGCCTGCTGATGCATTGGTTCTATCCTAGCATAACCGGATTACCTACTCTTTCCCATTCCGAACACTTAAAAAATCCCC
>Ga0307510_10007217_pt1 | contig 13237 bp, 13 predicted proteins | sample 12_EM_MG_FD_207224 | JGI IMG/M metagenome (GOLD analysis project Ga0307510, IMG submission 207224) | Populus trichocarpa ectomycorrhiza microbial communities from riparian zone in the Pacific Northwest, United States - 12_EM | ecosystem: Host-associated > Plants > Roots > Unclassified | place... | reverse complement strand
ATCAGCAAAGTCGGGAATGCCTAATTGGGTCTAGGCCTCGCTCCAACATGTGTGGACTTCTTCAGTCAGGGTAATTGGGTCCGGAAACGGATTGACAAAGATCATCCAGTCCCACATCAGATTACAGGCTCTGGCCAGAATGCTACGCTCAAGCCCTGTGGCTATATTTCGCCTGTTGCTGGCCTGCTGTCATCCTCCACTATCCAATTCCAGCATTGTTGGATCTGGGTGACTTGGGGTTAACGCTGGCGTCACAAGTAGATTTAAGACTGTGGGCAAATGGGAGGGAATTGCAGCGGTATAACCGTTTTGGCTAATGCATACTGGGGCAGGCGTTCTCCGTCAGGGGTATCTAATCCTCCTGCTGGAAGTCTGGGTATTCCTAGGGGTGATTGTGGGTATCGAGCACTGCGAGCTAAGAAACTAATGCCCAATTGATCTCTGTGCTCTGCGGGCCAATTGATGATCTGTATTGTCCCGATCCGGGCTTAACTCGTTCTCCTCCTCGCTCTCCTCACGCTCCTCACTCTGGCCATCATTGCCCTTATATTACCCATCATCAGAGTCCAGAATCTCATTCGCCAAGTCCAAGACCTGCAGCCGGTGGTTAAGGACAGGCTCTGGTACCTCAAGTTATGAAGAAGCCAGCTCCAGCACACCATCCATCCTCTTACCTACACCGGACCCAGCCGTAACTGACTCAACACTCAGTGTAGAGTTCGTTACGGGCGGGGAGTTGGGCTGGGGGCCCGCATTTTTTGGGGCCCCGGAGGCCTAGTCACGAACACTAACTGGGTGATGGCATTATAGTTAATCTATCCCTGGACCCAGATCTCCGGAAACGTGCGCAGAGAACCTCTCTTCACATTGGCCTTTTGTGCCTCAACGAACGCGTTCGGTTCGTCATAACCCGCCGCTGTTGTTGTAATATAGTATGCAGGTGGATAGTGATAGAATAGAATTGTTGTGTATGATGTTGGGGAGTAGGTGTTGTCAGGAAGCCTTTATTGGTATGTAGCTAAGGGCACAATATGGGGTGTGAACTTGGAAGATAGAAATGGTCCGTCCGGCTTCCTTAAGAACCAAGAACATTCATAGTTCATCACTCGCTTTTATGTTTGCTGGTGTCGGTAGGCACCAGCACGTCCAAATTGCAACTTCATACCTGATATAGGAATTTGAACCCGAAACGTTCAGCTTCAAGTAGGCCGCGCCGCTATTATCCAGGGGCAACTTGAACACGAGTGATTGGTACTTGATATTCTTGAGGGTGATGAAAAAAGGTTTATCAGTATTTACAGACTAATCTAGTTTGAGTAGGTCTGCTAAGCGGACCATAACAAATGTGGGTAAGGCTAGAGCTCGAAGCCCGGACGCTAATCTCAGAAATTGCAACCTGCAGCTAAGGCTCAACAGATGGGATATAAGGTGTAAAGCTAGAATAGGAACAGTGATAAAAGGTGCAACGCCGAATGAAGAACAGGCTAGAAAAGAATAAGAATAATCAGCACAAATCCAAAGAGCAAATCTCTAAAGCCTGAAGAGAAAACATATTCCAGATGAAAAAGAGCTGGAAAAGAACAAGAATGATCTGCGAAGATTCCAAGAGTAGGTCCCGGGAGCTGACCCAGTAAACAAAAATTAGCAAGTGGAACAAAGTGTCCGTAGACTATATTGAGTTTGGGCAACTGCAGTGGGCTAATCCAAACAAGAAATGTGCAGGAAAAAAATGCAAGGATAGCTCGCAAAACTCTAAAGGGTAAACTCCAAATGAAAAAGACCCTAAGGAAATGTCCGCAGGAGATAGTGGCAGGTCTAAATTAAGTCTACTGAGCAGGGCAAGCAGCCCAGAGTTAGCGGGCTAATCTAAACAGAAATAGTCAGGAAACAGCGAGAAAAACACAAACTCTAGAAACAAAAATGAAAACACCAACAATAAAACACCACAAAGAAAGGTCGAAGGGTCCATCGTGGCCTAGAACCAGTAAATTGCTTGAAAGGGACCTGCACCCTCTGCTAGGTAGACATTAGCCACATTGGTCAGGGCAGGAGAGCTTTGTTGGCAGAGCTAGTGAGCCCAGACAGAAACGGACTTGAGCGGGCTCCCAATGCCCATTTCTGCTGGTGGTGCTACGGTAGACCTTGCCAACAGAATGGATGAAAAAGATGGTAGTAGTAACAAAAACTTATCAGATGTAGTGTATGCACTTGGGTCGGTTGGGGAGTCAGCGGCCGGGCTTAATTGTCGTCCGGCTTCTCCAGCTGCCAGAATATCTGCAGACACATCGCTTGTAGCCGGATCGGAGGGGAAAGGGATTCTACTGGGCATACCAACTTGGGTCGCCCATGTGTTGACAGGCTGCTCGCCCCCTGAGGCCAGCATCAAAAGATGCTTGGCGGACCTTCTAGCCTTTGCATGCTCAGAGGAAGCGGACACCGCATGCCCTGGATTGGGAGTAAACAGTGGAGGACTGTTTGGCGGACCAGGCCTGTCAGCAGGTAGCAGACTCAGATTAAGCTCCCTATCGAGTGTGTCCGGTTCAAGCTTAATGCCGGCATCCATTGCCCCCACCAGGCGGGCCACCTTCTGCTGGGGTTCCGGACTTTCATCTGAACTGTATAGCTCATCAGCCTCTTCCATGACCGCCAGGTTGCGTTTACCACTGTTATTTGCTGGTGTCCGAGGTGCTTTCTTTAGGTCAGTCTCCTGTCTTCTTTGTTTACTTGAACTCAAAACACAACTGCACAAGTTAGCACAAGGGACAGAAGCTTGCTTACCAGGAGACAATGTAGGGCGGGAATCCAGGGCTGGGATTACCCCGTTTGTCAAATCAAGGCCCCGATCACTTGCGACATGGGATTGTGGCTTTGATTTGTCAACGTCGGCCCAATTGAGGTGGTGTGTTGGCCCAGTCTTTTTTGTGGTATTACCGCTCCTGGTGGTCCTTGATGAGATGGTTCGCTTTGCGGCCGCAGCGGACGACTCTGGCTGGCGGCCGTCAGAGTTTGGCTCCTCATCGCTACTAGGCCACTCCTGATCTGCAGGGGTGCACCAGTTATCATGTGGGTCAAACCAGAGGTCACCAGGAGCAGAAGTGCTATCTTCTGTATTAGTGCTGTGATGGGCACAGAAGAGCAGAGCCATTGGTTCGCTTGGCAGATTCAAGGCCCACCGTATGCGGACACACCTGCTATTTGTGATTCAGATCATTTCAGCAAGTGGTAATGGCTCCTCATCTTGTAGCAAAACGTGTACTCTATTGCGTCTCACCAACGAGCATACGATATCTGAATTCACGCGACAAGATTCTGTGTATGCCCGCAAGCAGGTTTGCAAGGGTGGGCTCAGTTAGTCCCATCCAGTAAACATGTTCGTGAGTTTGCGACTGGACTTTGTCCATCCCGGCAGGAAGTGGGCTACTTAGGCGGACTTTGGATGGCCGATCCAGGCAGAGACGCACAGAGCGCGAACTGGCGAGGCCTGCCGGAGCTGGATTAGCATATATGGTACATTAATGCGGATGCTTGGGGCTAACTTATGATCATTGCTGGTGGGGGCAGGGTCCACAACTGCAATAGCAGCAACAGGCTGCACTTTCAACATGTCTGTTAAGATACGCTAATGTTTTCTTTTGCTATGTCCTTTAGCAAATGGTCAAGGCATCCGGTAAAACGTTCACCATGGAGGTTATTAGCCTTCCAGAGTCCCGACCTCTGGCTAACAGGCTGGAGGGCAATTGCATATGCCTGGATGGCTGCCTTTTGGGCGGCTGTACTCTGCTTCCATCCCGGGAACCTGTCTTGCTCCATCTTACGTTTCATAGCATTTTGCCAGGCTTTATACTCCTGGCCAGAGGTTTGTTGGTGGGGGAAGCCGCAAATGTGCTTACACCGGTTAACATCACTCGCATTTTTAAAGGCCCCTAATTTTTCAAAAGTGAGGCCAACCTTCAAGGCTGCCATTGTAATACTGGTCGGGGCAGGGGGTGGTTGCTGGATTAGAAAGAGGCTTTTTTTAAACAAAAAAGGTCCCAGTGTGGATGAAAGATGACCGCTAGCCGATGCTGGTACGTTTGAGGATGAAGGATTGTAGAAGAGCTGAAAATGGAAATAGAGCGGGCCTAGGGATGGTAAAGGGAGTTCTGCTGATGGTAAACAGCTACGAGAGAAGGTTATTAGCTAGGAAAACACAGATAGGTAAATCTGAAATGAGCTGAGGATGTACTAGTAGTGCTGCGGACAAGTGAGAGGTTGTGGTGAGTTCCGTGGGTCCTATTACGATGGGCTGGCGGATTGAAAATGTGATTGTGATTTGGGAAAGGGTTGTGGAGAGAAGATGGAAGGGGGGGAAGAGAGAGCTTATATAGGCCACATGAGGACGGTTTTCGTGGGGTTTGTAGGATTGTACCCTGTACAAATTTGAATAATGATATCTTGAAAAGTCATGTAATCCAGGCACAAAGACATACCCTAGATAGGCTTCAGATAAGGTTTTAAGCTGCAACGGAGCCGCATGCAAGCTGTGAGCCACGAGCCAAGATGCTTCCAAACCTCTTCAGTCTGCTCACAATAGGGTTTGCATCCTCTTAACAAAGAATGAATGTCACAAGTTACACTGTGAATACTGGTTGGCAGCGTGAATGTCTGAACCCGTTCGTTATCTGACTAAACAAACTTGAAGTTTCCCCGATTTACCCCTTGAAAGAAACCTACCTTTCACTTTGAAAGATACTAAGTCAGCTGCAGTCCGTCTCCCCATCAGCTTACGCATCAGCCAGACTACTTGAAAGAGAAACAAACACCATACACAATAACCACCAAGACAACAAAGTGTCCTTATTGCAGGCGACGTTATCAACAAGTCACTGCATACGAAAACACCTTGAGACAATGCATCTTGATATCGTTCTATCCCTCAATTCGATTGCAGACGTGGCCTCCTCCACGGCACTATGTACTTTTGTTTATAATGAACTTGAAAACATGACCGACTCAGACTACGAATCTGATCCCGGGCTTGAGATTGCCGATATGCATACAGCAAGTGGTGAGATAGAGGATATGCACAACGATTTAGACACAGAAGACATCTCCTACCCACTGGTCGGCGCGCCCTTCGGGTCAAGAAACTATTCCCGGGGCCAGCAGACCTCTCGGCGAAGTTGCTGTCTATACAGAGCTCAACAAGGCCCTGACCGATGACCCTTAGGGCTCTTTCTCATCTGAAGACGACTTGAATTTGGCGATCTGGTTTGTCCGGAGTAAGGTAGCCAAGTCACAGATTGATTCGTACTTTGCTGAAGGTTTTGGCGGTACAGATAGCAGATCATTCCGGTCCACCTATACCTTGCGACAACCTCTCGACATACTGGACCCATTTTGTGCATACTTGGTGTGGGCGGAAGCCAGTATTAATGATGGTCGACATCCAACAACTTTCTATTATCAAAATATTATTGACAGTGTCCACTTCCTGATCCGCCAGGTCGCGTATAGCTCAGATATAGTATGCGCACCTATTCGAGAATATGAATTGAGTGGGGAGCGATTATACTCACAGATGCATACAGCGGACTGGCGGTGGGATATACAGGTATGAGATAGGTCCTGACAGGTCTTGGAAGAGGTGTTTCAGGTGGTAACAGCCCATTGCGTTCCTTGGTAGAAAGCTTTGCCCACCAGGTCAACAGCGGTTCGTATTATTGGATTGTCTGACCAGACGCACCTTACCAATTTCTCAGGAGATAAGAAAGCCTGGCCAGTATCCATGACGATCGGCAATATTCTTTCGCGGACGAGAAACAGCCCTGCCCAGATGCCAATCATGCTTCTGGCATTGCTTCCAGTACCCCTAAAGTTCACAGGTGAATCAGCCCATGCCAACGAAGCCCAGCCTCAGAAAAATGCGGATACCCTGCGGGCTGTCTTCGATCTCGTCCTGGCACCATTACCACCGGTTGCCCAAGAAAGAACAGTAATAGATTGTGCTGACCGCAAAAGACGCCTGTGTTTTCCCATTTTGTTGGCCGGGATCACGGATCAAGCTGAACATGCAGCTTTGCAAGAAATAGGCAGTAAGTCATGCCCAAAGTGTGAGGTTCTGTGCGAGTAGCTCAGTGGGGATCCACGGCGGATATAGGAGACATGCCACTAGATGCGATATAGCGAGAAAGCCTTGAGGCATGAGCCGGCAGAAGCGGCCAGCATGGCAGAATACTTTCAGTGGTTGGGCATCAAAATAGGAAACAATGTATTCATTGGACTAGATCGAGTAAGCCCCGCGGACCTGTACATGCCGGACCTCTTGCATAACATCTACCTTGGCTTATTCAAACATATGATGGAATGAGTGGAAGGATTCCTGAAAATGGATAAACGACAACAGGGGTTTGACAATGCTTGGAAAGAAATTCCTCCTTACGGCGGATTCAGCGTACCGAAAAAGGCGTATCCCGAAATCACACAATGGCAGGGAAAGGAGATGCGCAATCTCGGCCGTTGTATTTCAGCCATATTGGCATCCCTATTACGAAATCTAGACAGTTCTCAGTATCATGATTTCAAGAGCGCATTGAAGTGTGTTAGCACGCTAGTTGATTTCTCTCTCATGGCTCAATATCACAGTCATACAACAGATACACTTTCCTACAAAGAAAGCTACCTGCAGACATTTTACCGGACGAAGAACATTTTTCTCCAGTTCCGTACTTCGAAGGCTACTCGCCCTCAAGCAGATCGCCAGTATCGGAAGCTAAGGGAACTGATGGCGGATCAGCGTGCTAAAGAAGTCCACCATAGAACTGTCGCAAATCGCCGTCGACAGGCTAATCAAGAGAGGGTTGAAATGTCTGATCGGCGGGCGGATTTGATACGGCGTGAGAACCACTTCAGCTTCGTGAAGATGCACTACTTGACTCACTTTGCCTCCTGCGTTCTGCATTTTGGATCCATATCGATGTATTCTACAGAGATTGGTGAACTAGCACATAAGGATCAGATTAAAGATGGATACTGCAGGGCAAACAAGAATAACGCCGCTCGGCAGATCTTGTTGTAATATGGCCGTCAACATGCCCAAGGGGTGAGGTTGCAGACTATAGAAGCACTTTTGAAAGTTAAAGATGTGATCATGGCTGAAGATAGTGGGAGGGAATTGCCGGCTGTTTGAAGTGACAGTAAGCCTCGCCGAGTTCTTAAAGGCCGTATGAAGAACACTAGCACGCTGACCGAACTTTGTGCAACTCTCAATATCCATTATTCCGACATGATGCAGGAGATACTACATTGTACTAGGCAGACTGCTGCAGATGACCGGTGGTTGCCAGCTGACCCCACCGAACTAGAGTTACTCACTGTAGAAGGATTTGCTCAGCTTGAAATTCCAGTCGGTGACTTTCATGAAACTGACAGGTTCCAGATCTACCGGGCCCGCTGCACTGAAACAAAGGCATTCCGTAAGGGTGGCCCCAGAAACGATTGGGTATGGGTCCACATCAGCAAAAAAAATCAGTTTGCGTTATTTGCATTTCAGCGCACCCTGCATCTTCTGGCTGCGTTCTATGGGACAATTTTTTTGAAGTTATGTAATCAAAAAACCCGTTTCATTTTAAGATTAATCTAACAATTATGTAGACAAACATGAATTTTCAGCCCTAATGGACAACATTTATATGTCCATTTTGGCTTCTGAAGTTTAAAACTAGATTCATGGGATGCACAGCATGCTGACCAGATGCAAACTCCACTACAGGGTGCGTTCAGATCGGTGTGGATGCAAAATCGAGTTTTTTTGCTGATGCAGACTGGTGGGGAAGTGAACTATGGCGATTTACAAGGATGGGTGGTGGCTCGGTTGCTAGCACTTTTCAATATAAGAAATATTCTCAGTCAGGCTGAAGCTGTCCATCAGTTGGCATTGGTTTGCAAACTCATTCGGGTCAATAGTGGCAGATTTCACATTGCGAGCGGACATATTCAAGTCGGCAGGTGGGTCACTGGTCAAGACATGCGAATAGTCAGTATAGGGGCAGTGATCGGACAGGCGCAGGTAATTCCTAGTGGGGAGAGGCAATGGATAGTGAATGACAGGATTAATCTGCGGACATTTAATGAAATATATTAAATTATTCTATCCAATTATGTACAGTATTTATATGAGTTAAGGCTGGGCGCTTAAGGTGGCAGTTCCCATATTGAGTGTCAGGCTTCAACTCGGCCACAGGAGTACTACACAATCTGCTGGCATTTAAGGGAATATTTTCAATAAGTTGAATTGTTTTGCATGAATATGCAGCCATGTTGAAGCGGTACACTTAAGATAGTAGTGCCCATATTGAGTGTACAGCTTCAACTCAGCCGCCCTAGTGTACTATACAATTCGCAGGCGTTTAAGGGAATATTTTAAATAGATTGAATTGTTCTGCATGAATATGCAGCCAAGTTGAAGGCGTACACTTAAGATGGCAGTTCGCATATTGAGTGTCCGGCTTCAACTCGGCCGCGGGAGTAATATACTATCTGCCGGCATGTAAGGGAATACTTTAAATAGGTTGAATTGAGTAGGTAGTCGAGTTGAAGCTGGCGACTTAAGTGAGGGATTTCCTTGGAAAGTGTCCGGCTTCAACTAGGCCGCGTGAGCTCTGCAGATAGTTAATAATAGAAATTTATTCTCTCTTGTGGCGAAGCCAACCAAAGTAGGGAGTCTCCATGGCAGCCGCGCCGGGCATCTTGTGAACAGTAAGGGAATTATGGAAGTGACAGTAGGGTGCGGGCTAAGAAAAGCTCAACGTAGGATGTCAGCAGACAGGGGCGGACAGATCTAGGTTGCTAGAGCTGAGAGGGGATCTGGGAGGGCCGCTGGATGCGCGCAGTTGGTAAGAGTAGGCAGGAGGCCTGTAGACGAGAAGATGAGGGGGCGGATACAACAGGAAGGTGCTGGGAGGAGGTGGGGTCGCAAGGAGCGTGTCGGATGCTTTAGTGGGAACATGGGGCGTCCGAGCGCACCACACACAAGAGATGAAAGGCAAAGAGGGCTCAGGAGATCGGGAAGCACCGGAGGCAAAGAGCGGACTGGCTTCATCCGGACCCGGGCTCGATACATCCGGTAAAAAAGGTTCTTTTGCTGATGTGGCTCTAGTTGGCCATTCAAAAAGTCTCCTGACACCTTGCACTTAGCAATACCTATCTTGGCACAAAGTGTCTGGAGACTTTTTAATTGCCAAGTAACTACATCTGCATGAGCGAAAACTCTTTCCTATTGGTAGCATGTGTGTGGCTGACCAACATACCTATCACAGAGATAATATCCATTGGGACTCACTGGCCCAGCGGCGGTTTCGTCTATACAAGCTATGCAGTCCATCGGCAGTCTACTTGGCCATACTAAGCTTCTAAACCTGACTGCATGCTTCTACGATAAGAAACTTCCAGCTACTTGACTGCATGGGCGCTACCCACAGCCAACTATAAGAGACCCTCTTAAATTGTGACAAGACTCACACCTCTAGAGTCCACTAATAACCCATGGTAATGCTACAGTTCATGGGATAGCCAGGGACTGGTGTTTGAGTGGTTCTCCCAGAAGCCTTGCAGCTTCCCCAGTCAGCCCCAAACCCTCTACAGTTGACCATACTACTACCCGGAGGTCAAAGTATGCCCGCAGGTAGTTCCCAGGCATTATCCATGTGGTGCCCCAGAAGGCGGTTACTGTCACACTCCTTATATATCCTGCGAACAGCTTTTGGTTGATTGGATAGCCACAACTCATAAAGTGTTGTAGAAGTGTTCCTATGGATCTCACTTTACTAGAAAGCACAGAACTACATAGCCGTACAGTGCTATCGCACCGTACCAACACTGGGGCCGCCGGGGATATTAGGACTATCTCCTAAATGTTACAGGAGGTTCGGACAACTCCTGCTCCATCAGTAGCCCTTTTTGCGCTATATGAACCTACCCTGTGAACATCTAAGAGCCCCACTATAGTGGGATAACTTTCCCCTAAGTCTGCAGATGACTTTGTTAGTGAAGGTAGGGTAACTGGGGTACCTCAGTAGGGTAACTGGGTGCCCATGGCAGGGTAATCATATTTCCAAGGTAGGGTAACGTTAACTCTCCATGTCTTTATTTCCTTTCGGAGTCGGCGCGACTACATATAATGTTGCCTCAGAGACCCCTGCAACGTTTACTATGTGTCCTTATCTTTACGCGAACATACTCTCCGAAGGTTACCCAGTCTAACCCTATCTCAACAAGTCACTTTGTGGATACTTGTACCAACTCATGTCTACTGGTAGTATACTAAGTATACGGGTCTATCCTCAATTTGGTTACCTTTGGGTATACCATATGGGCTTGAGTCTAGTCCACTGTAGCTACCTATCTGTAGGGTTGTTATACCCTCAAAGTTACTATTCTTATGGGTTCAAGAAGGGAAGACTGTCAACCATGTGGCACAGTGAAATGCAACAGTGGCTGTGCAAAATGATTGCCAAGATGGTTAGTGATTGACTATGAAGGAGTATAAATAATATTAGAGAAAAGATAATAATATATTAATTATATACAACAGTTTGAGAGTCTGAGACTCTACAATGACTTCTATATGTTTTTGTTACCTTTTCTTTAAAGTCTGGAGTACTATAAGCGATACCTTCACGGTATGCTCTCATCATTCTCTCTGTACGTGCCCAGAACTTCTAAATTAAGGTTGGCTTGACTGAATTTAGGCATTCAGGTACCATTTTGCGCAATGCTCTAATATTATATCCACATCTTCGACGTGCATAGCGCTTTGCAGCTCCCCAATAATACTCAATAAAATTGAGTTCACAGTGATACTTAGGGAGAAAACAAACCATATGTCCCTTTAATTCTACCTCTTCCTCCAAACGACTTCTTTGAGCCTTAAAATCTCCCTCATTAGCAATCAATGCCCTTGCACAACCAGTATCTCGATTGAGACACTCTTTGTTTTTTTTTCCATCTGTCCTTCGACATTGTACTCGCAATTTTGGTCTCCATAGACCTCTCTCTTGTAGCACAATTTGAAGTCTCTTGGGTGAGCCATCAGGCATTACCATTGATTGAATCGCACCAGTTAAAGGGTTAATGCCAGGCCGCAGCAGTACTTGCCCTCCTCTAGGACATAAATTCATTGCACTGGCTCGCAATGCATCTTTGGTATATCCCAAATGACTTGTTGCATTGTCAAATAGAAACAAACCTTGACAGTCTGGAAATGCAACCGCAAAGATGGGAATTGCAAGTTGTAAAACCTGGTCTACAAGCTGATCACCATCCCACCAGGTGTCTCCCCCATATTCAATTGAGCAGGAAGCTAGATGAGAATCTAGACCCTTTGGGCCATCCTGCTGGGTTCCATATCCTGGGTTTGGATTCAGGCTTTGATCTTCAGGAACTTGTAGCCGTCCGCCGGGAGTAAGAAAGTCTGACACCATAATACCCTTTCCACGTGTTTTCTTCCTCAATGGAATATGATCATCTTTAATCCAAATCTTAGATCGTCCATCATTGGCATTAAATGTAGACTCATCATGGACGATCGATACAATTGGCTTAACACCAACTGGGAGGTTTGTTGGAACTACCATTCGAAGCTCTTCCCCATCATTGGTTTCAATCAGCTCCCAGCGTACCATTCGGTTTTCAAGTGCCTTTAAAGCAGGTAAGAACTTCTCTTGCCGGTACTCCACAACATCGACCCGCTCATGCCCGTCCTTATAGACTCCTTTTCTCACATCCTGCAATTTGTAGCCCATCTTCTGCATCAATTTTACAGCAGTACGACTACTCAAGGTATCCTAAACCTCCTGCCTTTGCTGGGCCAATTGAGCCAACTGAGCTTCAGTTTCAGGGGCATATGGTAGTGGTGGGTTCTTTAGCTCTGGCTGTTCTTCAAAGGGAAGTACTCCGGTCTGCCAGTATGATGAAATAGCATATACGACACTCTGGCCCGTAATTCGCTCCCCCGCACTAGCAAGATCTTCTCTTAGAGCAAGCTTGGTTCCTTCGTTGTCGATCAACCGATGGAGCATTGGAGACTTTCCCTGATAAGAGACAGGGATATGGCGATTCTGGATGCAACTCTTCTCATGTTGGATAATGCGATTTCGAACCTGTTCGCCATAACCCCCTGTCACTGCAACAATTGATGTTGCGTCTTTGCGTGTACGGCTCCAGAAGGCTTTCTGCAATCCGTATCTTTGGAATCGAAGGAACTCAAGAACTTGTATATGGCGTACAAGATCTTGTCCTTTGGGCTTTCTCTTCTTGGAGTTTAATAGTCTTCGCATATCGTGAATTCCTAGGATGTTTGTTAGCTAATTTGGTTTGCAGCATTAGTTGGGTTATATATACCTTTTGTCAAGATCCGATGCTTAAACCTGGTGGACTGATACTTGGATAAGACCGGCCAGCATTTAACAGCTTCATCCATATCGTCTACCTCATGTGCTTCCTCCTCTTCACATTCTGGGTCCCTTGCCTGCTGCCACCTGGGCTCTAACTCTTCATCCGCTATCCTCTCTTCATCCTTAACCTCCCTGCCGCCCCTCTCTGCTGTCCCAATCTCGTTATTTCTTACTTCTTCATTCTCCTCTATCATCTCATCCATTTCTGCCCTCTCTCCTTCCAACTCTGCTAGCCTCTCTCCTTCAGGATCTGGATATTCTCCCAACTCCAAGTCACTTGCTCTCTCCTGCAATTCAGCTCTTCTTCCTTCTCCAAATTGTTTGCCGGCACAGAGTTCTCTTTCCACTCCCTGTAGTACTCAGGTTCACATGCCCTGCTATTAATTGTAGTTATTACCAAGTTAGTTTCTGGTTTAACCAATAATCATAATAGAAACCACTGAGATTGAAACATACCTGAAAGTATTTCTTGCTCAATTGTAACCTCGCAATTTTGACTTAAGGCTTCATCCTGCAACAATGAATCAACATGCATTTTGGGTCTGCCACCGCGTTGGCCTGCCATGCGACTCTGCCATTTACGTCTTCCAATTCCGACCATTGGGATAACTTGAATGTTGAACTTGGTTGTCGGATGTTGTAATAACATATACTTTTTTGTATAATTTACTTTGATTGACTTTAGCTCAAAAAATTTATAATTACTCAGCAATTTTACATTGCATTTTGATGCCAAGACCTGAGATTCACACCAAATATTCAAGTTTTCAAACCCGGATGCCACTCCCTCTGCTTGCCTCTATGAA
>Ga0307510_10007216_pt1 | contig 13238 bp, 19 predicted proteins | sample 12_EM_MG_FD_207224 | JGI IMG/M metagenome (GOLD analysis project Ga0307510, IMG submission 207224) | Populus trichocarpa ectomycorrhiza microbial communities from riparian zone in the Pacific Northwest, United States - 12_EM | ecosystem: Host-associated > Plants > Roots > Unclassified | place... | reverse complement strand
TTACCCGTTCTCTTCAGAGTCAGATCGATAAGAAAACGTCATGTCATTCAACCTCAGAAAATGGTGTCATTACATCAATAATCTTACATAAAACGGATGTGAAAATAAAGTCACTTCCGCAGTGAATAGAACATCCCGCGTGTGCAGATTGCCACGTACCCGACAAACCCAGAGTCGGGATCAGAAACTCGCAGCGTGTCGCGGATCGAGGCGAGACAACACAACAACCATCAAATTAGGAAAAAGGGAAAACAACGAAAAACACAAAACATTGCCCCGCAAATGGAACCCTCTCGAACTTCTATTCACTTTCTACGCTTCCATGCTTCGACCCATCTGCTCTCCATACGCTTGTATAGGCGCCGGGTTACGCGAAGCGAGTCGTGGCAACACATCCTCGGTGTCTTTGCCCCTCGTCCTCTCATTCAAGGCCAAGGCCGCCCTCACCGGATGCACCCGTCGCGCTCACCTACGCCTGCTGTATCCCCGCGTAAGTACGGGACGCGTGCCGATAGAGCTAGTCGAACAGCAGTGGGACTTACGTTCTCGGCGAGCGTCGCATGCACCGTATTATGGTGGTACGGCGCGGCATTGGGGTACGCGCCTGCCGGCACGCCATACTTGAAGTCGGCCGCGTTCGGCTCCGAAACGACGTGCAACGTGCGTGAAGCGTGTTCCCGTTCGTGCTCGTGCGCAGCCGCGCCGGAGGCCGCGGCGTTGCTGGTGGTGGTGGTGGTGGTTGCGGTGGGCTTCTTGGCGAGGAGCGGCGAGTGTTGGAGGGCGGCGAAGGGGGTGTAGAAGGAGCGGCGGAGAGGTTGGGAGAGCGTGCGGGTGTGCTTGGATGCTGCTGCGCGGATGGCGGACATGTCGATGGGCGTGAATTGGCGTGCGGGTATTGGATTATTGCGGGAAATTAAGGCGCTAGAGTGGAGGGGAAGTGTGGAGTTGGCGTGTCAACGTGTTTCTTATATGTAAATTCAATGGCGGGGAAGGCTGGTATTCATACTGGTACGCGTAAGGTAAGCCTTGCGTGGGAGACTTGGGGTTTTACGTAGGCACAAGGTGAGTCGTCCGATTGGTTACAAACATCGCTTGTTTGGGGGTGGCATTCAATTGCCCCGCTCTTTCGTCGTGCCATTTTGCCTTGGCTCCTCGGTCTTACCATTCAAACCATCCGACTTTTCCCCCAACAACGTCATGCGCCACCCCACGCCGTCAAACTACTACAAGCACTTTTATATTGAGACCTCTTCCGAGTATGTTAGCCATTAGGCTGCTGAGTTTTGCTCCCCCGTTGCTATCCATGTTTCGTATCGTGCGCGTTCATCGAACCTCCGGGCTTTTCGCGAATTGCTCACATAGCTTCGTGGTTACACCGAAAAGTTGTCCGTCCAACATCATAAGCTGTATTTCAAGCTGGACCATCTTCCGGTCCTGAGCTAAGCTCCGATGCACAGACTTTCGGTCCTTGGATAAACGTCGTTGGTCATCATCAGGTCTCGTTTCATGTTCCCCCTTAGTCAACCTCACACAGAATAGCGCGCAGCGCGCATGAATCATGAATAATCGGTTTCGCAACGCAACATCGTGCCTGGGTACTTGCCTTTTTTGGGCAGTTTTCTCTGAACTGAACTACATGCAGTGCTCGTAGCCGTAGCAATGATATACTGTATGTCACATGATGGATCTTCGTCATCGAAACAATCGATCCAGTGTCAAGGAGGATAACTTCATAACTACTCATACAGATAAAAGTACACAACATGAAATCAACATCACAGTCCCATTCTGAATTTCATTCGAGCGGTGTAATCGCGAACAGATAGGTTCAATCTCACCAATCCTGGATCAGAAACTCACCGCAAAGCTAGTCAAATTTTGGTGTGTCATACGTGCCAGCCGGATCTATGATGATGAACGTTAGTAAATTGACCTACTGAACACAAGAAACGATCTGACCTTCCCCGTACTTGTGAATGTATTCGTGGTCCTTCCGCGCCATATGCATGAATTGTGCCGCAAGTACCGTCGCGTCCGTGCAAACCCTTGGGTTGTGCATGGAGCCACCGCGCACGGCCGCCGCGGCGACGTGATACCGCGACGTACAGTTGACGAGCATCATCTGAGGGGTGAAGTCCACTATCGTTTGTCCTCCGATGGGTGATTAAATTAAAGGCTGCTCACGTCGAATGGCGATGTAGTCGTCCCTTCCTCTCGATAACCCTCGAGCGTCACCCTGTCCAGGTTGGGTCGCCCAAACAACAACCCCTTCAATTCGATTGGATACCCATGGAAGTTAATGTGAACGGCACGATCACGTGTAAACAACGCGTCAAAGTCGCCGTCTTTTAATGCATGTGGGTGAGTTCCTCCTGCGGCAAGAATCATCAAATCCGTGACATTCACGACGCGCACGCGCAGCGCGGGGGCATATTTCCTCAGCAAAGCTGCCGCAGCGATCACCTCAAATGTGACCTCGACACCGATGCCGACGATGACACTGCGATGAGGACACCGATGGTCAGAAACGGATACACTCCATCTGTGACTTGAATGCGTACACGTCAGGGTCGACGCCATCGTCTACGGATGCGAACTTCCAGACGGAAGCGCCGGCAGTACAATGCTACGTTGAGTCAGTGGTCAGGATATGATACATAAACCAAGACATAATAATACTTGCCACATCAGCTTCCTCCACCGAGAGCCACACCGGTGTCGGTTGTTTACTGCCCACCATGAGATTGATGTAGTCCTTGGAACGCAAACAATGAGCCATCGTCGATAAAAAGCAGTTCGCATCTGGTGGTAGATAAACTCTTGCTGCTTCCGGCTTTAGATTGAGGACTGCGCCAATGAAGCCCGGGTTCTGGTGTGAGAACCCGTTGTGTTCCTGACGAGTCCAGGTGCTCGTCACGAGATAGTTCAGCGAGCCTTTAGGTCTATACCACGACACATTGCGTCCAAGCTTGACATACTTGGCGTATTGTACCATCATTGTCTGAACGATACCGAGAAATGCCTCGTAAGAAGGGAACAGGCCCGTGCGACCCGTGAGGGTATAGCCTTGGAGCATTCCTTGACACGTGTGTTCTGAGAGGATCTCGATGACGCGCCCGCCTCGAGCACGAGAGGCTGGGTCCCATTGAAAGTTGCGGTTAGTCACCTTGAGAGAACCATCGAGTTTATTCGAATAAAGTTCGTCAGGAGAAAAGATTCGAAAGGTATATTTGTTCCTGAAAGCCATGCGTATCAGCCACTGCAAGATCTCAAGAATAGACATACCTCTCGATCACCTCCCCCAGGAAATTGCCGACGATTTTCATGCAACTTTGCTGTGAGTATTTCTCAACGGCACTCTCCTGCCATTCGGGTAAATCGAGAACAAAGCAGTCCAAGTTTGCTTCTTTGCGCCGACCGAGCCTTTTCTCCTCGGCCTTTGGAATAACGTCAAGGATCTTGGTGATAGGGCATCCGTCTTCGTTGAAAAGTTCGGAAGGCTTGTAAGACGACAGCCACGAGGAAAGCAAGGCAAGCTGCTCTGCGTCCTGCTTAGCTCCAGGGAGAGGAACCTGGTGAGCGTGGAAAGAGCCTTCGATAACTTGACCGTGGAATGACTTCGGTGCACCCAACCCCTGTTGTCATCACAGTTACTAAAATGACTCCATGAAAGACTGAGATGGCACCTTAGGTGTGCGAAGAATAAGTACTGGCCACCTGGGTTTGATGATCGGTTTTCCACTGCGGGCGGCTTTTTGAATCTTGTGAATCTCATCCAATGCCCATTCGATTGAGGCAGCAAGGTCTTGATCAATGTTCTCCAGGTCTTCCACAATGCGAACCTGATAACCATACCCACTTCGGTGGCGCTCCAGAGTCATTACTTCGGCGCCGCCATACCAAAAATGAACGCACCTAAACAACGCCACAAGTTCTTTATCATCCATCGTACCGTAGATTGTGCGTTGGGAAATCTTGTAGCCGTTGACATGCACAATCGGAAGAACGGCCCCCGACTCAGCTGGATCGATGAACTTGAACACGTGCCAAGCGCTGAAAGAAGTGCATCAGCCTCCGGTAAAACCGACGGATGGAGGATAACATCGACCTACGTAGCTGTGGGTCCTGTCTCAGCTTCGCCATCGCCGATGACGCAGGCAACAACAAGGTCAGGCTGATCCATGACGGCGCCAAAGGAGACGCTGAGAGCATAACCTAGCTCCCCGCCCTCGTGGATGCAACCAGGAGTTTCAGCATTCACATGGCTATATGCAAGGTCAAAGAGGAGAGGGAGGAATACTTGTAGCAACGCGCCTAGGGAAGCCACCAGGGACGCTAAACCGGCTAATGAGCTTATGAAGGCCATCCTTATCGCGAGTATATTGAGGGTAATAAGTTGAAAGTGAGTTTTCGAGCCAAAGGCATGACAGGAGAGCGGGGGCGCCGTGTCCTAGAAAGCGACTCATAAGAAGAACCGCGCAGTGAGGTAAAGGTAATACATGTACCTGGTCCGACAACATAGAGCATATCTTGTCCAGTGTTTCGTATGACACGATTGAGGTGAGCGTATACCATGATCAGGCCAGGACAAGTCCCCCAATGGCCAAGAAGCCGCGGTTTAATGTCGTCTTGCGATAGTTCACGCCTGAGAAGGGTATTCTCTTTCAAGAAAATCATAGCTAGGAAGGAGAATGGCGGATGTAAGGTCAGAAGACAGAAGACAGGTGATGGGTGATATGTACCTGCGGCGATATAATCACCTGCTCTCCTGAAGCACTGAACGGAGTGCAACTCATCTGGTGAGAGCACATCCTTGGTGTTGAGTTCCACGCGACAGTCTAGAACGGAGTCCGGAAGCAGGGAAGGATCAGGCGAGGGATTGGGCATTGAGACATCGTCTACGTCTCTCAAGGCCATTGTTCAAGTTGCACAGATGGTCGAGTCGTTAAAGGAGTTGAAAGAGTTGAGAGCATATTGGCCCCTTTCAAGTCTCACTATATATTGAGCACCACAGTTGGTGCGTGACACTCGTCATCACTTTAATCCAGTGACGTTGCTGCCACTCCGGTCCGGGTCACTTCCAGGCACGTCTAGCTCACTTCCAAGCAGCTCCAGCCTGAGCTTACTTCCGGGCTTACTTTCAAGCAACTTCCAGGTTGCTTCCAGCCCACTTCCAGCAAATTCCAGGTTATTTCCAGCCCACTTCCAAGCAACGTCCAGATTACTTCCAGGCTCTTCTGGCACACTTTCAGGCACACTTCAATTCCACGCCACCTCCAGGCACTTCCAGGTCGCTTCCAGGTCTTGCTACAAAGCAAAACAAAAACTTGTTCCTATCGCTGCGCTACACTCTATCCCGCACTCTGAGACATGGCCAGTCTAATCCTCGCGGTCAATGCAGGCTCGTCGTCCTTGAAGATTTCTGTCTTCCGCCTGGCTTCTCGGCTCGGGCCCGCTGATAGACATGACACGGTTAGTACCACCGACAGTCGTGTGGTTCTGATCGCGTCTTGTTCTGTCACATCTATCTTCTCTTCCCCAAAGTTCTCATTCAGTGGTCACTCTTCTCCACGTCTCCCCGACGGGGGAGATGCGCTGTGCATACGCGATCATGCAACCGCTTTTTCCCGCTTTCTTGACCATCTAAAGGACGGTGCGAACATAGACGCGGCCGATATTCTCTATGTATGCCATCGCGTCGTGCATGGCGGCGAGTTCCACGATCCTGTGGTCATCAGCGAAGAGTCCTACCAACATATTGAGCGTCTCTCTGACTTGGCACCCTTGTACGCACGTCTGTGACTGGTCACTCTCTTATCATCTTACTTTGTTTGCTGTAGGCATAACGGCGCGGCTCTCTCTGTCATCAAGGCGAGCATCTCAAATTTGAAGCACGCCACTTCGATCGCGTACTTTGACACCGCTTTCCACCGTGACATTCCCCAACACATATCCACTTATGCCATCGATCAGGAGGTAGCTAAGAGAAAAGGCCTCAAGAAATACGGCTTCCACGGATTAAGCTGTGCGTTCAAAATTCGTGGTCCTGTCGTTTGCCGTGCTCATGAATGGGTAGACTCATACGTCCTGCGTACTGTTGCACGTCATCTTTCCAAGGTATGTTGCCGTTGTAAATTATGGAGAGTGAATCTTTCTCACTGATCGTACACACTTTCACCACGTACTAGCCCATTTCCGAGACAAACCTTATCGTTTTACATCTCGGTTCCGGGGCCTCTGTGTGTGCAATCCGCAACGGCAAGTCTCTTGACACCTCCATGGGGCTTACGCCTGTCTCTGGTCTCCCTGGTGCAACGCGTTCCGGGTCTATCGATCCAACGCTCATCTTTCATTACACCCACAGCGCCGCCAAGATATCTCACGATGAGAACCTCGTCACGCCCGTTGGCATCACGGAAGCCGAATATATTCTCAACAAGAAATCGGGTTGGCAAGCTCTGGCGGGCACCTCCGACTTTGGCGAAATCATTCAGAAGAAAGACAGTGACGAGGGCGCGAGGCTCGCTTATGACCTGTTCATAGACCGAATTCTTGACATGGTTGGGGCATACTGGCTCAAGCTTGGCGGGAAAGTCGACGCGCTTGTCTTCTCTGGGGGCATTGGCGAGAAGGGTAAGGAACTCCGCGGGAGCGTTATTGAACGATGTGCATGCCTAGGATTCGTCATCGACCGGCAACGGAACGAGGCGGTAGACGATCAGGAGGGTGAAGTTGTGGAAATTGGGAAGGATGACCAGAGGAAAGTCTTGGTATGTAGGACCGATGAGCAGGTATGTGGTGCCCTACGAAAACACAGGATCCGGAACATACTTAAGTGTTGCAGTTCGAGATGGCAAGACAATGTGCTCAGGAGCCTAAGTTCTGGAATTGATCCACCCCGTGGCTTGGTATATCCCTGAGATCCTGTTCAGTATGGAGACCCACCGCAAGGAGTTCCTGGAGGACTACACGCTCGGAATCGTGGCGACGTACCCGCGTAGGGCTCTCAGATAGATGATGAAACCGCATTTACCTATGACAGCAGCAGTAGTAGTAGTTGGACGATGTACGATGGCATGTAGGATGTCAATGAAACTCTGAGCGTCTACCGCTAGATGGAAAGATGAGAGCAACTAAGTATATACCAAAGCGGATATGTAGTTGCATATAAACTGGGGAATTTTCCCTGCATCAGACCACTTATTGCTGACAATCGGGTTTCAAAACACGCCAGATTGACCAAAGGTGGCGTACGCTTGAGCCCGATTGACAGTGGCAGTTTCAGTCTCGCGACGGCGGCGTTCCAGAAGGAGGAAAGAGATGATGATAAAGTCACGAATGGGTTCTGCGCCTTCATCGAGGAGAACCGTCGAGGGTACGACGGGAGGGTGCTCGCGGCCTGTCTTGAAGTCTTTGTACGAGCGGATGAAACGTGCCACCGGCTGCGACTTGGATTGTGGACCGAAGAGCTGGAGCAGGATGTACCCATACATTAGTCACCTGGAAGAAATAGTGGCCAATGACCCCGATGATAGAGAAGTTACAGTACCTGCAGAGCAAGACCGGGCTTGTTGTTCTTCCAGACATACTCTACACCGGCGTCATCTCGGAACGTCACATCACTGCGATGAACGACGCACGGTCGGTCAGTCCGGGGTTGTCAGAGCGGGAAAAGGGAACACACGAACTCCCGGAATGGGATGATGCTCTTCTCGAGCCACGCACTGGCGGGCGCCTGAGGGCGGTCGCGAATGGTGAGCAAGTCGGAGCGCGCGTCGCGCCACATCCACTCGGCGACGAGCCGTCGTGCACACGCGTCACCGGTTTATCGGGCTTGGCAAAGTCCGTTGCGAGTCCTGTCCATCACTGACGGGACATTCGTAAAACCAAACCCTTCCACCGATCCCGACAGACACGCGGACTGCGTAGCGAAGGACCTCAGGGCGCGGATCCAAATCGCTGGTTCCCTGCGAAAAGGACTGCTAAACCTCATCATGCAAACGTCTTCCGCCAAGGAATGCCGGGACAAACTCACCGCCCGATGCCAGGGAAGGGGAAACCGCCGCATCGCTTTCTTGATGGAAAGCTTTTTCCGCACCCCACTGACCGACACGGAACCCATGCAGCCTCAGATCCAGAAGCTCATCGAAACCTCGAGACGATCGGCTGCGGGGTAAACGACAAAACCCTTGCATGTACTATCATTATGGCACTCCCGGACTCACTGTCGACCTTACAAACGATCTTGTTCGGTAAAGACGATATGACGGTTACATCCGAATCCGTAATTGGACAGATCTTGGCCAACAAGGAGCATCGCGTCCACTATCAGGCGGCACCGCTACGGCGTATTATGCGAAGATTGGCAAACAGGATCCAACGGCAAAAACCGAGGCAAAGACAAAGACAAAGACCTACTGTAAATGGAAGGGACGCGAGGCCTCGGAATGCAACAAAAAGAAAAAGGTCGAAGAAGAGAAGCCAGCCACGTCCGACGCACCCAAGACCTCTAGCTCTGGAGGACTATCAGGAGCAACTCCCGCGAAAGCGAAAGTAGCGATCGCAGAGGGCGATGTTATACGACTTCTCGACCCCAACCCCACTACCGCTGACAACGATGATTCCACCGACATCCAAAGCGCATTCACTTCGCGCGCCAGTGATGACGACGACATGTCCAACAAGTGGCTGCTCGACTCTGGAGCGTCACGCATTATGTGTTCCCACCGCGACTGGTTTTCATCCTTCATGCTTACCCCTTTTCCTTCGACATAGCGAGACCTTCACTCGCTCAACAAGCCTGAACAGGCGACGGCAACGATCACGGGCGCGCGACAATGGCCCACGGCCATGCACTGCCATGCCATTTGCGCGGCCCTCGCGTGCAGCTGTAGACTCTTCAGCCAGATTTACTGTGTCACGGCGTAAGAAAGAGTCTGGGCCGGTCGCTCCGTTCCCATTGCCGTTGGGGTAGAGTACACCACTTGAATCAACTGCAGCGGGTAGACTCTCGCGACATGACTGAGGGTTTCCTACGACGGCGTTGTCATCATGGTTCTGAAATGCGTTGGGAGAAGATGCATGAGCGTGGGCTTGCAATTGCGTGCTGGCCATGCCGTTGGAAGGGTCTGGTGGACAGCCCTCGGCAGTCGACCGCTGCTGCTGGCCTGCTCGCTCGCTTGACGGTAGAATAGGTTGTCCGCTGATGTCACGATCAACTTCGCGTGCTGTCGTCTCACTAGCTGTTCGTCCACGGGTCGGGACCTGGAGAACCACGTTGGGAGGAGTAAGTGAGTTTCGTTCCTGTGATGCCTCTTGCGAAGCAGGTCGATGGTCGTGCGATGTGGTTTCGTGGTGCTCGCGTGGTGTGGTTATGTGGTGCTCACGTAATTTCTGAGGGATCTGTCCAGCCTGCGCTCCGCGAAATACGACCACGTCGCGCATGTATCTCGGCGTAATGACCTCGCTTGCACTCGTACTGAGGATGGCCTTCGACAATGAGATCAAGTTGGTATCGTCGCGTATATCCTTGGGCGAACCAAGGTTCTTCGGGAACTTCAAGTCGATGGCAAAGTTCCCGGAATTTGGGCCGCTCTTTTCTTCATAGGCTGCCTGTACGAAAACTATTCCCTTTCCATTCGAATTCCTTCGGATTGTAGAGGTCAGTGGGTCATTGAAAGATGAACTAGACAGAAGATCACCTTGGGGGGTTGTTTGTGGCGACTTGAACGATGAACCAAATAAAAAGCGACGTGAAAAGGAGCACGCCAGCAATACCTCCGATCTTCGTCATGCCTTCGGCCAAGTCATTCAACCCGAGTTGCAAAGGCGTGCTCTCTGAATCAGTACGTAACGCTACAAGTCATGGCCTCGTCAGAGAACATAATCCTAAGACGGACAAAGGACGTACCCATCATGATACGCCCGTTGAAACTTTTTGGCCCGACAGCGATCACCAGATATGAGCCAATCCCTTCGATAGCCTTACTTCCACTGACGAGAAAGCAGTCTGTATGGCCAAGCAAATCCAAGCCGGAAGGATTCACGTTCATTCGCGAGCCGCTAGTGCTCTCACCATCATCAGGGGCACTACCGGGATCAAACTCGGCGAGTCGTCGTTCCCTGAGTGCAATACACTCGTGGTACGAAAGCTTCTTGATCGCGTCTGACTCGCCCGTCGCACCAGATTCGTCGCACCGCACGTTGTGACCAGAGAGAAAGATGCCGTCGCATGGAATAGTTTCGCCGGGTTCAAATAGCACAATATCACCCACGACATCGCTGTGGATGTCGATCATCTGCTCTTCGCCACCACGGATGACCTTGATGACGCGTTCTTCTCTCTTCTCATTGAGCACCTTGAACTGCTTCTCCTTTTGCCAGTCGTTCAACGACCCGACAAGAACGACGATCAAAATGGCAACAAGGATAGCGACGCCCTCGACCCAGTCTACTGGTGGTTCTCCATCGGGGCGGGGTTGACCAAAGTCCTGGAAGAGGCCAAGCGATAGAGATACTACAGTGGCAACCGTTAACAAGATCTGCGGTACGCAACTATTTAGTTTCAAAAGGTTAGAATAGGTAGAACGGATTCGACGTACTAGAACTTTGTCTTTGAGCGCCAGCCACACTAATTGAAGTAAAGTTTTGCTCGCGCGTTGAGGAACAACGTTCTGGCCGAAAATTCGTTTCCTGTCCTCGATAGACGCTTTGTACACGTCCTCGGAAGGTTGAAAGGCAGTGGGAAGGCTCACGCTAGAGCCGCCTGGAAGGCTGGCCGTGCTCTGCAATCCCTGGGGCACACCAGCAGGGGACGTAACCATGATGTCCGGTTTTGGCGGATCCTTCTCCGCAGCGTGGGATTCGCTAAGATCTCGAGAAGTTGGTTCGGGTGATCCCGCATGGCTTGGTGGTAGCACAAGCTTGGTGCTCAGACCGTAAGTAGGTTGTGTCCCAAGACCGCGGAGTATCGCATCTACGCCGCCCATGCTCTCGAGGGTCTCCAAGCTCTTTGGGTCAACAAGACTGGCGAGCTGAAGCGGTTTGAACGCAAACGGATGGACATCCATGTCCACTTCTTGTTTGAGATCCAACACGGCAGGGCGTGCGAGTTCACGTCTTTTGCACTTGAGGTCTGAATTGTCCCCCTTCGGCCCGTCATTTCGTGTCATGTCCGAGCCTGTGTCCATTTCACCGCTGGGAGACGGAGACGACCGCCGGACGCGATGTAATGTCTTTCGAATAAAACTGGCTGGGGATGAACTTGAAGGAGGCGAGGGGATATCAGGAACAACGTCCACGTGGGTGTGCGTGGGTGAGGGGGGAGTGCTAGTTGCGTCAGAGTGAGCAGAGCGCACTGGACTGAGCCTGAAACTCTGATTGTCCTCATATTCCCGCTCGGTCGAGCTACTGCCAACACTCGACACAGATATCACGCGATGATGAGGCGGGGGTGAAGCAAGCAGCTTCAGGGATGACACCCCGTCGTGTCCTTCGGGATTATTGTCGCGTAAAACCTTTGAAGTTGCAAATCGAATCGAGCCTGTAGAGTGGGCAGAGAGCGTAGGAGAAGGCGGCGGTTGCAACGAGGACGTGTCCGATGTATGCGAACTAGGTGAGCCGACGGCATCCAAAGAGTTTCGTGCTGACTTCAGAATGGGGGTAGGCAGGGAGAGGAATCCTTGGTTATCCGTCGGTGATGTGGCATGACCCAAAGGGGGGGGAGGTAGGTGGGGACCATCGGAGGGAGGGGAGGGGGGTTGTGTAGGAGTTGCGTGATTGTTGTCTTCTGGGACGCCGACTACAGCGATCTGAGGAATGTCAAGGTCATCCGACGCCATAATGTCGAATAGAGAGGGGCGAAAATGAGGTTGGAAATGTTCCAACTGGTTCCAAAACACCAGAAACATATATAATATTGTACCGACTTGGCGAGGCTGTGCAAACCTTGTCTTGGCATCTGTGTACCCGTCCTCCATGGCCCAATACACTCCAATACATTACGTTATCCAGAGGGACATCCCTCCTCTCCACATAAAGAAGGGCCATGTGCCAGTGTGCTCTCTCGGTCCTCACCCGTTTCACGTGGCCTTGGCCTGGCAGCAGTGCGGCTCATGCACGAAGATCCATCCCATCAAGTAAGTCGGGAAGCTTCACCTACACACACCTGCAACGGCACCTTCCTTGAGGTCGCTGGACTGCAACTCTGTGAAAGTCCATAGAGGGTTCGCTCTCCGGTTCCATTATCTTGAGCTGATTACATTACCATTTGCCGATTCGGAGCTGACCTTAGCCGCCCGATTGCCGCTTAACGACTGTAGGAAATTGATTCAGACATCTTCCTTTCACTCACTTGGATTCTGAATGGTTCATGGGGTACAAGTCGACCAGAACAACGATAAAGGCAGGGTTTTGGGGTGTCAGTGACGCCGGGCGAATCACGTTTGTGTGAGGCTATGTTGGAATAACGTAATGGATTTTGACATGCGGCCCGCGAAGATCTCAGATCTCTTATCGCACACTTCCCCACTTCCACTTATTGTGTAGTAGCTGCAGTTTGGTTTCTCAGCCAGCACGGCGTAATGGCTGGTGACTGCCGAAATAGCACTTTGCCGTACTCTGGGGCTCTGCGGAAATGAGGGCGTTGGTGCTTGCGCCGCCTGCGACGAGAAGCTAACATACGTGGGAGGTAGTGTTGCCGCAAAGTTGGAGTCAACTCGGAGTTGCCTGGGTTGAGTTACCAGAGTTCGAAGTCAACTCTAACTCTGGCGAAAAGAGTTGCAACGGAGTCAACTACGGTTGTTACCGCATTTGGTTTGCGATTACTGTATTTGGTTGTGAGCCACACTAAACCAAACAACAGCGTGTCGGTGATGTCCGAGATAATCCCTTGTGCACTTTCACGATACACCATCATCACCGAATAAACACTGGATTTCCCTACTCCTCTGTCTGTTTAACATGTGCAATTCTCTGTTTTGAAGAGTGTCTCACCGGTTGACATCCTTTTCTCCCATTATCTGACCCAGGATATTTACCCTTCCATGGGCTTCGGTGGGTTTCCTAAACGCCGTTGGTAACCGCACTTGTCACCCGCGTACCATGCAAAATTCCACTTTTTGGCCCTTCTGCGAGCTTCTGGTAGTTTCTAGGGGCGATTTTATTCACTCTTATATAGCTGCAATGGATTTTTTTCGACCCGTACCTGCGACATTTTGACACGTCTCTCAACCATGCAG
>Ga0307510_10007214_pt1 | contig 13239 bp, 11 predicted proteins | sample 12_EM_MG_FD_207224 | JGI IMG/M metagenome (GOLD analysis project Ga0307510, IMG submission 207224) | Populus trichocarpa ectomycorrhiza microbial communities from riparian zone in the Pacific Northwest, United States - 12_EM | ecosystem: Host-associated > Plants > Roots > Unclassified | place... | reverse complement strand
TTAGTCATGCAAATATTTAAGATCATTTATGTAGAGCTTGGATGTGCCGTTTATATATTTCTCCATTTATCAAGCAAAGAGTTGTTGAAAGCTTAGAATACGAATGGAAACCAAGAATTTAAGGTGCTTATTGTTGTTCTTGGTTTAACATTCTGAATTGAACAGCTATATGTAGTGATTAATATTCAAGGACAGAGATCTTCAACGGTAAAATTAATGCGGATTATTGATTACTTGAAAGTTAAAATTTAGTGGTTTAGAAGAAGCCAAGCTTTACCTTTAGTTTTTCTGTGATTTAACTTGTAGGATGAGGTTCAAATCTGAAGTTGATTTTACTGATTTATGAAAGTTGTGCATCCCTATTTATTTCTCATTATAGATTACCCTTTCTTGGTTTCCAAGATCAGAAAGATTGTTTTGTGGCTTAAAATGCATCTTTGGTATCTGTATGATGTGGTTTGAGGTGTGTTTGGTACTACGTGCAACCTGCTTTTCGCCTGAAAAAACAAATTTTTAGGTGTTTTTCAATGATTTTGATGTGCGATGTCAAAAATAAAAAAATTAATTTGATGTGTTTTCAATTGAAAAGTACATTTGAAAAACACTATATACCGCATTACCAAACACACATTGAGTTAGATAGCATGGGGATGACACTTGTTAAGGGACATTTTGGGAAGTCGAGTGGAGGAATAAAAGTGTCCTTTTTAAGCCATTCTATCTTTAAATGTGTTCTTAAACATAACCATTCTAATTCAAATGATGTTTCAAACATTTTCACTGCTCTGAATTTACAGATTCCGTGCTGTATAGGAGGTGCATCTTTATAAGTTTTCTTGCAAATTTGCAATGGAACTAACGAGTTGGTGTGGTTCCCTTGTGGTTCTGGATGCTTAAAGTCCATATTTTGTAAAACTTCTCCCATGCCTTTTAATCTTTATTGGAAAATGATTTCGCATAGCCGGGAGAAAGTTTATGCAAGGCTTTGCTCCAGGATTTTCTGGTTAGTAGTTGGCATTGTGCATGGCATTCAGATACTTCTGTTCCGATCAACTCTATTACCACAGGACTTTCCACTTTTGAAGATTACTGATTACTATATAGTCTTCTGAAGGCAGGACAGAAGCATTTCGTAATTGCTGAATAGACACAGTCCAATGCACGAAGTGATTGAGAAACAGAACTGCATCTTGTATGTTTGGTATTTTGGTGTAGGGTGTTTTTCAATTGAATATGTTTAGTGTTTTGGTGTAGGATGCTTTTCAATTGAAAATTCACCAAGGCTTGTGAGGGCAAAAGGGTTTGTGGCTGCATACAAGATATATTCAGCCTTTAGTGTGTAGCATAGACTCGAGGACCATAGCCCCTAAAGCCGGCTAGGTGGCTGACCAGCCAAGGATCTGGCTTGTTGGGTCATGGATTAACCCATTAAGCATATGCTGGTCTTAGTGGGTTGATAATGTTTTTTAGGATAGGTTCCAAGTGATTTTGTTTTTTTTTTCAAAGTCAACATTTAACTGGAATAGATATTGATTAGATTAATTGAATATAATCGGATTAATCCTTTATTTTGTAATTTGTTTAGTGCATGATCGTAATAATTGTTTTTTAAAGTATTTTTTATTTTTAAAAATATTAAAATAATATTTTTTAAAAATAATAATTAATTTTGATATTAAAATATCAAAACAAGCTAAAAACACTAAAAAAAAAAAAAATCAAATCAAATAACAAAATTTAAATTTTAATGAAAAACAGGTATACTGGACCATTTATCTTGCTCCTACATGTAACGATTGCTATGAACGACAAGTCATGGAAAGTTCAAAAGTTATAGATGCACATCAATAAATTCTCTGTAAAGCCTAAACAAATCATGTCGGTTGAGAGTGTTTGAAATGAAGAATGACTTTCTTTTTTTCCCCTTCCTAATCATAAACAAAATATATATCTCTTGCTAGTTTTTTTTAGCTTGAAAAGTTTGTGTTCAATAAACTTTTACTAAAATCACTCGCACACTAAAAAACAAAAGCAAAAAATGGGAAAGCATGTTAAAAAATAAAAAAGTTTGGACAAAATCAAAGCGATGTCTCATCAAAAATAAACTCTCAAGGAACAATCAAAGTGACGAGATTGATCGTGAAGTGATCTTGGATAATCTAAATTCCTTGAACATCTTTCAAGTTTAAGAAATCCTTTTCTTTTATAGCTCGAAGTCGAAGGAAGGATCTCAACCAATACAGAGAATTCTTTAAAAGTGGATCATGGTTTTTTATTTATTTAGAAACTCTATTCATTATTATGACGATGGGTGGCAGTCCCTCGAATGATTTTAAGTGATTAAGAATATTTGACAGTTGATACAAAGATTTGTAAGAATGTAGTAATACTCCCTCCGAGGGGCAACCTGGAGAACTAGTATAAAATTCTGATGTCCGTCTCACGTTCCCTCTCTCTTTTAAATCATCTTATTTGTTGTGCGCTTGCGTTCTTTTGACTTTAATTCTCAAATTATTCTTCACAGGGTCACTTAGTTTTAATCTTTTTTAACACTTCAATTACACACACACACAAACTTTGCTTGATATAGCATTCACAATTGGATCCACCTGAACCAACCACTGTTATTAGTTCATACAAATATTAACAGACAGGCTCAAATTTAGATCAACGTATTTCAAGTACCAATAAAAGCATCATTTCAAATACACAAACACTCCTAACTTGGAATGAGCTATGCACAACACAATTCTCTACACACTAGACTCTCAAGCCGACTACCTGAAGACTGTTATGTGACTCACTCAAAAGCCTTAAATCGTCACTCTTTGTTAAAACTCAGATTCCAAAACCGTCAGTTGTCTCGGAGCCATCCATGTCAGCTCTTTGGTCCATTTCAGCTCCTTGGGATTTCTTCAGCTTTGCAACGAGAACCCACATGTTGGCAAGTTCATTTTCCAGATAGGATTCTCTTTGTTTGGATTCCTCGACTTTCCTTTGAAGTTCAGTCTCTCTTTGATCCTTCTCGATAAGGGCAGCTTCGTATTGAAGTTCTCTTTCTCGACTCACGGCGAACTCTCTCTTGAGTTCCGAGGCTGCCCCAACTTGGTCTTGGCGTTTCATGTGATTGTCTCTTCGGCCATTGCGAACAGTACTGCCAGTTCTACGCTGAGTGGGCGAGTTCTTCAATGCTGTCAACTCAGCAGTTAATCTCTCATTATGATTCATGAGCTTGGCAACTTCTTCTGATAATGCCTTGAGCTCAACAGCAGCAGCTGAAGCTAGCCCTTTGGCATATGAACTCTCCTCAGCCAATTTTTGGTTCTGAGTTTCTAACTGCTCTTTCGATTCTGTTAGTGCAGCAGCTTTTTGCTTCAGTTCTTCTATCTCAGTGGTCTGATCAAGGAAAAGCAATGATTCAACTCGTTGTACTAGTATGAGAAATGAAACTTCAAAGGCATCAAATAATGGAAATTATGCTGTGAAATTTGCCACTAATAAAAACAAAGTATGAAGATCTACAAAAAGCCAGGCATAGAATTTTCCAACTATATGTCTGCAATTTGCCAAAAGCTTATTTTTCTTGACAATCCACCATAAGTACAAATGGCAGAAGAATACATTTCTTCATGCAAATAATTTGTTTAGCTTCAATAGAACAACAAACCTCGCTTTCATCTGCTAGGCTACGTGCTATGCTCGATACATAGTTTCCTAGAGACGGTGATCCTCAAGGTCTACAAGGTTCTATTTTGGTTTCGTAAGACATGAGAAACTTGTTAACATTTCAATGGTATTATCAGAAAATTTAGCACCGGAATTTAGAATACAATTTTCCTTTCTTAATTTCTTTCTAGGTGGGGAAGCACGATAAAAGGAAATAGTGCTCTAGCAATCAAAATAATACTTGATTGGGGTGCCAAAAGGTTTAAATACAAACCTGTGCTTGTAGAAGCAAATCTTCATTTCTATCTTTTGATGCTGCAGTTTCCCTGTCCCCATGATGCTGTGCATGAAAACTTTTTAGTTCGGAAATTCGTTGAGAGTAACTTGCTAGAGGGCTAAGCTTTTTCGACTCCAGTGCATCTGAGAGCTGCTGCTTCAAAGAGACTACTGTTTCCTGCAATCCTTCACATTCACAGATCTGGAGACGCAATATCAAGTTACAGCCGGCCATAAACTGATAACACAACTTGCAAGACAGTGAAAGCTATATATATATATATATATAATTGTCAACTTTTTGACCTTTTCATTGAGCTGCTCTTGAATTATACGATTATCTGCTGCTTTAACCTGAAATGGTAAACAGCAACACAACAATCATCAGACCAGATTAATAAAATCAGATGTCCAAAAGAAGACCACAAGTATGGATAATTGACAAAAAATAAAATAAAATAAAAAAATATTACCATTATTAAATAAGCTCACACAACTTAGGAACTAACCCATGACTATAATGTGTACTGTTTTCATTGATGACTCCAATTTGTTATGCAAATGAACTTAAGATGGAGGATGAAAAGTTTTCCAATTAGTCTTAACAAACAAGCTCAAATGATTTTTTCAATTGGTTATCAAACATGTTTTTATATGCAGTGCCAAGCTAATACAATTTTTCTCAGGTCAAACTGTATAGGTAGATCACCTCAAGTTCAAATGACTTCTCATTCAACTGCGCTGTCAGTTCAGCAATCGTCTGCAAGCACACAAGGACAAAAAGCTTAAAGGTGGACTTGAAGCCATACATGAGGAGTTTGTGCTACCATAAAGGAACTAAACTTACTTGTGATGCTTCCAAGTTATCCATATTGTTGTGAGAGGCCATGATGGAATCAGCAATTTGCTTTTCCAACAAAGCTATTTGTGCATTCTTCACCTTGATTTCATCACTCAACTTCTTCATCTCCAACTTGAATGCAAAAGTACGACAAAGTGAAATTTCTCAGTTCGTCAAGAGCAAATAATAATGAAAGGAGGTATAGAAACAGCCAAATACCTGAATCTGTTCCTTCTGGGGATTCCTTGAAGCCTCCTCAGATAATCGCTTCAAAGCACTTGAATGGAGTGCCACCTCTCCAGATAAAATTTTCTGCTGCTCCCTTAGAAGATCAATCTGATCACTTGTTTGTATGCTAGTCTAAAAATAAGGAAAGCATGAAAATTAAGCATGCAGACCACCATAAGGCATCCCCAACCAGAAAGATAACACAAGTAAATGAAAGGACCATTAGCATACCGAAGGAGTTTCTTGCCCAAGGAAATTGTCCTCAGGAACCTCTCTATCCTGCCTGACCTCAGATAGAAGATCAGCTGATGGAGAGCTTTCTGTAAGTGAAGGATGTGAAAGTCTGGATTCTGTATGATAATTGCAATTTTCTGCTTGATGTGTTGAAGGTGCACCATTAGATTTAACTCCACTTGATTTGTCACTGGTGCTCATTCCCAACCCACTATCTCGTTTCTAATCAAGGGCGATAAATATTTTTGAGATAAAAGAAAATTGAATTCAAATGTACTAGAGCTGAATTTTACAAAAGCAGAGCACTTCCAATCAATTAAGGATCACTCGTTATAATGACAAGTTTAACTAGTTTTACAAGAGAACCAGTTAAACTCAAGTAAAACATGCATAAAAACTTTTAGCTATGCATACCCGTAGCTTTAACCAGTTCAGCAACCCATGCTTTCGGGTTTTCTTCTCTTTCAGTGTCTCATCTACACTTTCAGTATTCCCTTCTAGAGAAACATACGGGTCAATGTTTTCGTCATCCAATATCAAGTCCCGCCTCTTGTACGGTAGGTATGCAAGCTGCAAATTACACATAAACAACCACAATCGGATAAAAGCAAGTGCAAACAATGGGGGTAAAACCCTGGTATACAGAGGCTCACTCTACCCCTTAAGAGTTCCAGACTAGGAAATAGTAGAAATAAAAGCCATTATCCAACATTTTATACAAGAATTAAGTCATAGTCCAAAAGAAAAATAGATTGAAATACAAATGAAATCAAACAAATTCGCTCTTCGTACCTCTTCTTCGCCAAAGGAATGTCTCCTCCTTGGACCTGGGCGGTGAGAGATCCTTGATGGATGTGAAGCTTTTGTGGACACCAAAATTAACTTTGTCAACCGCTGTATTCTGCTCAATAGAGCTGCTTTAGCTTCCTCTTCTTGTTCCAATCTTGATTGCAGTTTCACTTGACCATCTTCTAGCTTTATATTTAAAATCCAATCAAGGAAATTGTATCATAATGCTAGTTAAATAGACTAAATGTATCAGACCATTATGCATCAACTATGTCATGTCCAACATTGGGAAACAAGATGAAAAAGTAAGGAGAAAAACAAAAACAACAAATGATAATGTTGCACTGAGAAAAGGACTACAATAAACTAACATTCATATCAAACATGACATAAATTAAATCTTCCAGTTATCTTTTGAAAATCTTATAAAATTAAGAAAGAATGTTCATGTGATGGTAGAACTCTCTATGAAGTACCTTCTGCTTGAGGAGGACAATGTCATCTTCTACAATGTCATTCAATTGAGGAACTGTCACAATACCCCTTTTCAATTGTTCCAACTCTTCCTTTAAACAGCGTATCTCATTTTGGTACTTCTTGATAAGCGATTTCTCATCAATAATCTGTGAATTATTAAACATTATTTCAAATGTTGGCAAATGAGATTGTTTGAACGAATGCATACAATCTATGGAAAACTACCTTGTTCTGTGCTGCTTGAATCTCAATGTGCTTTGCACGGTGGGCAAATTTTAAAGTATTGTGTGTCTCTTCCAAATTACTTGATGAGGGAGTGACAGTGCAAATGAGCTGTATATTCAGACAGGAATGAAAAATGGGTCTCTTAAATGCAAGCAACAACTGTTCTGAAGGACAATGGTGTGAGTACCACACATTATAAAAAAAGACAAGTGCTTTCTTTTACCAAAATTTATCAAGCACTTACTGATACACGCCCATGACCACTTATTGAAGACTGAAGAAGCCTTGTCAATTTTGAGTCCCTGTATGGAATATGAGTGGCTCTCCCATCTGTCAACTTCGATATAACCTATGCAAGTCACAAATTACACATTCCAAGGTAAGTTTATCCATACAATTTAATCATTTATGATTGAAAATTATTTGGGACTATCAAATGAAGCATATAGCATCTTTTCATGAGGAATTATAATGGCATAAAAGTCATAGGTCATTTAATTCTAAATAACAGGCACCAAATTGATGGTTTCCATTAAGCACAATATCTTGCCAACACGATGGGGCAGCTGATAGTGAAAACCCGATATTCTAAAATTAGAACATATTTACGTACAATCAAGGTGTGCATGTACATGTACATGTGGGAAGGACAAAGAGAGAGGAAAAGAAGGATAGAGTGCATTCAGATCTTGGCACATTTAAAGAGCATAAATATCAAATTATGATATCAAATCTCTAAAAGCACATGGACCTAGAAGCATGAAAAGATAGATAAAACAAATCAATCAATCTTGAGGTAACCCAGTCATACTGGTTTCTCCTTTTCTATCATGTTCCTGGCTCAGGATAGTTTTAAGATTATATATCATGTAGAATGTGGTCAACTATTGTTGCACAGATGAATAATAAAGGTCTAAGAGGCCTCACTGTTCCAAGTGTCAACAAACTTTTATTAATATAGGATCCTTCTTTCCGTCTCAAACCAGTAGTTTCAGCCTTCGAGCTTTCAGAACCTGCCAGATCGATGAGGTTCTGCAGGTATAAGTACAATATTGAAAAGTTAAAAAGAATTTATTGACATCAAACATAGCAAGCAAAATCATTAATCATAGTAAATCAAGGGGAAGAAAGAGCTGTTGTAATTCAAGAAACGGGAAAAAATCCAGTGACAAACTTAAAAAGGCAACCAACAAGTCTTTTGACATCAATTCTAGATATAAGCCTTAGGAATTACCAGCTGGGACAAATTTACAGCCTCTCCTTTGCTATTTTCACCATACAGGCTACTCTCTATTATCTGCATTTAGAATAGTTGGAAACAGTTAATGGAAAAGGATAAAACCCAATGAGATGGATATATAAATGACCAAATCATCACTAGTTGATTAAATGTATTATTCCAAAACAGGGTTGAAAATGATTTCCTGCAATACTTAAAGTTGTGACAATATTGAAAGAAGAGTAGCATTCAACTATACCCCATAAGGCATCTTCCGTTTTGGAAGGTAATGCCAAATATGGAATGAATAATCATGACCTTAAAACATACTCTTAAGGCTGAAACATTCATGCATAAAAAAAGTCATGAATCAGGTTGTGGACCTTGATAGGAAAGAACCAAATTACATTTTGATGATGACATGTTACAAATAATGAAATTTAAGCAGACAAGGAATGCATGAATTATTAAATTAGAAATCTTTATCTCTTCCTTCCCCAAGCTCAGTTATTGAAGGAGAAGGTACCAGCAACAACAGGTTTCAATATAGGGCAGCTCAGAGTATATGGAGATTTATAAGAAAGAATCGTTAACATTGCTTCAGGAGTGCCTTTGAGAAATCTCGAAGAAGATACAGATTTTATTTTTTATTTTTTATTTTTTATTTTTTATTTTTCATCTTTTTCATTGATTTTTTATCTGCACTCAAAGGCATAATTCAGAAACTGCCAGAAAGACTGGATATTGACCACCGAGAGGGCAGGTGGTGAAAAGATGTGGATAAGTGAATCTTCAAATATTTCAGGAAAATGGATAAGTTTAGCACGCAGGTTGATGAATATGCATGTGCAAGTTGGTTAGATGTATGCTAGAACTATAAAAGCCACTTGCAAATGCAATGTAATATAAGAAACTTGGAAAGCTTAGAATTATCTTAAAGGAAGAGCATATGAAATGCAACAATCAACTAGAGCTGCATGAAGATAGTGGAATACCAGTGTAAATATTGTATGGCTCCTGCTGCTGAGTAAATTAAAGTTTGTAGACCCAACATGTCTGTGCTCTGTGTCAAAAGAAAAATCCCAATAAGAAACTGCGGAAAGAATTGCGATGTCATGGAAATAGACATTGCAGTTTTGCTAAACATAAAGGAAGGGAGGGAATCAAATAGCATCTGTGGTAAGACAAACGAGTTCACCAATTTGTAACCTTTTCTACCGGTCAACTTTCAACAAAATTACCTACTGCATTAACCTTCACAGTTCTACCAGTATAAGTAATGCATGTCAATTTTTGAAGGATACAATATAGAATTTTCCATAGATGTCGGCTCATTACTTGCATAAATGATTCAATTTAAAGGGCTATACGCCAATTAGATTCTAATTTATATAGTTTTTTTTCCCTCCAAAAACTTGAGATTTTGGGTTAAATTAGTTTTGGTAACACAATTATTTTGTTGTTGGAATCATCATGCGCTTACTGCATATGATGTGACTTGAGAGTTACCTTCTCCAGCTGCTATAAGGGAGAGGGCATGAGCGGGGGATAATACAACTTCTTCTTTTATTCCCTCGACAAAGGTTCCCTACAGGCAAGAATCAAAATAAATTAAAAGAGGCTTCTTTCCAACAACTAAAACTGACATTTATGAGTAATTAGCTGGCTACATCCATTAAATCTCTATAGTAGGAATTGAAATTTATACCATTTACCAGCCTATTTTTCATTAAGTTGCCCCCCCCCCCCAAAACAATATTTTGAGGACAGAATACAAGGGTACTCATGATCTAGATACTGATTCTGTCATAAATGGGGAACCAGTGGTATAGACAATTGCCCAGCCAGCACATGACCATTCAGTTTTCCATTGAGGTCCTCCTCAACCAGCTACAGCATATCATGTAAGTAAGAAATAAAAATCTGCTGCCTCTGATAATCAACTGCTCCATGCAAGCACAGATAGAGTTGCCTCTGATGATGCAAAGACAAAGTACTCCATATAACACCAGATGCTTCAAAATCCCATTCCTTAACCAAGAGTGTGAACTGATATAAATAATGAAACAGCAAACTGAAAACCCACAGTAGCAAAAGTGTAAGAGACACCCAGCAACAGCCCATTCCACCTAAGGAAACAAGCAGGCTAGCAGCTTGCACCATAAGATGTATGCATATTCCAAGACCTTGCACAATTTATTGTATGATAGAGGGAGCTCCCAGTCACAGGTGAATTATCACTTGATGTTGTGCCTCGGTAGTAGAGAGGTGGGTCTTGCCATCATTTTCATTATTAAATAAATACAGCCCTCACAACTTTTTCTTCATTTAACGTGGCAAACCATCATCACGAGAACCTAGATTCATCTGAGGCCCTCTTTGAACTGCTGTTCATAATTTCGCAGGACATGGTGCCCACCTCTACATTGATATGGTCTCATAATTTATAGGTAACAGTTGAGGGAATGGTGTCACCATGTGGAGCCTTTTGTGCAATCATTAAATGTTCGAACATAGGCCAAAACTTGTTCCACTTAACTTAATGTCATCCAGACTAGAAAATGAAGCATTAAAAGCTGAAATACCATGCCAACAATAGCAACGATGTCAATGGCATTTGTGCAGACTACTTGACTACATGATTGTCAAGTCATAGAAGTGCCCCAAAAGTAAGGTTATGTTGTTGTATAAACTATAGAAGGATATGAGAAGACTAAGATGCCCAAACTTTGGGAAAACTACATATACTGGATGGTTGTTGGCCCTCTTTGCTTGGCTTTCAGGCTTGATGATTGTTAAGCATTTATTGATATATTTATATTTAATGTACGAAAAACTCAAAGTTGTTAAACAAATACTCTAGCAAGTTGCAGTCGGGCAAGCAACTGCAAATAGTTAATTGTATTCTGGTATTAAAACAACTGTAAAAGTTGTTGCCATGAGCATGATAGTATCAGTGTGGAAGGTAGCATAGAAAAACATAATATGGAGTTGGTAAGCAAGTACCTGAGCATCTTCTCTTATTCTTAAATTTTGTCCTGCTGGATTCAACAAGTCATTAACAACCTGAAATGAAGAACACCAAATAATAGAGAAGTTTTAAACGGAGCATCAGTGGAGCTAGCTCATATCCAACAATAAAAGGTAAGAATAAGGAAGATTTATCGCAGTATTATAAAGACAGTAGCTAGAGAGAATGGGAAGCGGCTGACCTCATTATAGATCTCCAAGTATGAAACACGGAGAAGGAACTCTCGGTTTGGAGTCTAGAGCAAAGAGAAATGTTAAATTGCTTGCATTCAAACTAGGATCAAATAGAGTCATATAGAGAGGTCAAATTCATTGTAAAGTACCTCTTGAATGATACCAAAAGCATCCTTCACTGCTAATGGTATAATTCCAGGCGACCTTTGATCCCCCTGCCATTGTTATATGGATCAATGTAAGCATTGTGTTTTGAAATTAGTAAGCAGGCCATGAATAATCCACCTCAATTGCACAGACAACAACCAAAAATATACAGGCCAAGGAAAATATGGCATTTTCATTTTATATTACATGAGTTGTAAGCAGGGAATGATTTATAGTTTGTTCTTTTTTTCCTTCAATCCAAGAATGATACTATGAGATTTAAGGCATGGAAATATGCACCCTTGAATTCATACATGCATACATGTGTGTGTGTAGATATTAGGAATATATGACATTTCTATTTAATTTTGCATGCATCTTGTATGCATCGTAAGAGTAAAACAAAAAAGTATCTCAGGTAGTAAAATCTCACATGCATGGTATGGGTTTTCCCACTGCTTGTCACTCCATAAGCAAAAATGGTGCCTGTAAGAGCATGCAAAAACAAAGGTAAAATATTGTAAACATAAAAGGAATGAAGAAATCGAAGTTCCTTAGCAGAGGGATATCTATTTTGTTTACCATTGATCCCTTCCATAGCACCATTGACAACATGCTGCGCAGCAACATCATATACATGGCGTGTTGTAGTTGTAGGACCGAATACCCGATCTAAAAGCATGGGAAAGTAAATAGACAAAAATAAAATGAATATGTGTTATATAAAAAAGGTTCATTTGGCTATTATCCCTAAAGGGGAAAAAATGAAGAGACTAATTGCTTATTAACTAATCCTGGGTAGCAAAAATCCCTACATTTTTTGCTTTCTGATTTTGGTAATGTTTCTGGCATGAGACTTGAGAGGAATAGAATCCTCCTAGAAACTCAAAAGAAGTATATAACCATATAGTCTGAACAACAATGTCTTTATTGTACCAATAAAGCCTTCGAAAGATCAGTTATCAAAATTGAAACACAAAGCTAGTCCATCTACAATGTGTTCTCACATTCACCACCATGATGCAACAACTACGGAAATATCATTCAGAGTTTCACAAACAAATGACTAAAAACATATAACCTTTGAATTGATTACCCTGCGGCCATGGACTTCGGACAACATTGCAATTTCAGTTCCAATTAAACTCATAGCACCAACAATCCATTATATGGCTTAATTTCTTCAAAATTACCATAAAAGACACCTCTCAATCAATTCAATAAAAAACAAACAAGTTCTCGACCACATTCTAACTTAACTTCGAACTACCTATCGACGCATAAACTAATCCCTAAATGCATCAAGCTTACACTACCAATGCCATTCCAATTCAATCAATCAAAACTAACTCTCCTGTCCATCCAAACAAATTACATACATTCAAAGAAATCTTAACAACTTACCATAAGCATACGCGATAGACGGATTATATTCATTACGCACGATAGTTTCTCCATCTGCATACCACGCAATCTCTTCTCCTTGCCTAATTTCCCTAGGACTAAACACCAAAAAAATAGCAAAAACAACCATTACTTATTTTCAATAAAATGAAAATAAAACTTTACAAAAAATGCACGAACCTTAGAGGCCGAAACCGGACAGTGACAGTTACATTTTCTTTGGATCTTTCAGTATCTAAATTAGCACTTTCAGAGTAAAAATACTGTGGTTTGCTTAGTGCCGAGGAGGATGCAGGCGAGCTTTGACCGTCAATTGAAGTCTCTAGAAATTGCTTAGAAGATGATGTTGTTGATGTCGACGGTGAATTCGCTGCTGCTTTCTTTGAATTATTAATTATATTTGATCTTCTTGATTTTGATCCCTGTGTGGTCGCCATTGTTAATTAATCCGAAGCCAGTCCTCCAATTAACTGTAAAAACAAGAGGAAACAAAAAGAAGAAAAAAAACTTGAAGAATTATGTTTGGAAG
>Ga0307510_10007212_pt1 | contig 13241 bp, 8 predicted proteins | sample 12_EM_MG_FD_207224 | JGI IMG/M metagenome (GOLD analysis project Ga0307510, IMG submission 207224) | Populus trichocarpa ectomycorrhiza microbial communities from riparian zone in the Pacific Northwest, United States - 12_EM | ecosystem: Host-associated > Plants > Roots > Unclassified | place... | reverse complement strand
CAAAACAACATTCTTCTACCCAACCCAAAATCATGCAGGAATTATGTTTTAGTATGACCACCTACTATTTATCATTCCAAAACCAAGATTATCATTTATCATGATCCAGGTATTGCAGAGCATCTCAGAGCTCCTATAAAGTTGACTTTCCAATTCATCCTGGAAATGGCTGAGTGCAGTACCAAGATGGAAAAAAAATTTAAGGGAGCAGAGAGAGTTAATGCGAGAAGAGAGGAGAATGGACCATAGAGGTTTTGGCAGCAATTATGAGACTCAATGTTCAAAAGCTAATGATCAATAGCAACCTGACTGGTATGGGTAACAGGGTGTTCTTCAAGAGACTCCAAACCAAAACCAACTGGATTAGGAACGACTATTCATTCAGAACAAGTAGGTTTCTACACCTAACTAGGAATAGAACAATAAAATAGAAACCAAAGTCAAGGAGCAGAAGTTAAACTTCGATTCTAGTTTCTATTTTATAATTCTCCCTAGGGTAAATATCCTAAAATTCCTTTGATTGTTCCTAATTATTTTCTTTAGCTCAAAGGAACTTGATTTCAAAGAGTTGACTGCAGAGAAACCAGCAGTAGTAGAACAATAAAATAAAACCAGTTAAGGAGCCAAAATTAAATTTTTAATTCTAATCTATTTTTATTTATCTTCCTATAGTAAATATCCTAAATTTCCTTTGACTATTACTAGTTGTTTCCTTTACCCAAAGGAACTTGATTTCAAAGAGTTAGACTGCAGATAAACCAATAGCCAGAATCCACAAAAATAAACCTCTCCAATCCAGGTTGCATTGGAAAAGAGACAACTGCATGACATGAGAAGAAACCTCTAAAATCTACCATTAGAATAAGCAACAATCTCAACATGAACTAGAACTTCAGTTTTTACTTTGTGGAATGGAAGTCTATGAATTTTGGGCGCATGATTGACTGCAGGAAAACTAGAAAGCAAAGTAGGAGTAAAATGTAGAAATTTTCCAAGTACATTTACCTAAGAAAGAGCTACAAGATTAACTTAAATGTATTCTAAATTCTTCTTTGAAACACACCATTTGCCAATGAAAATCCCAGTTTCCAATTAATTCTAGCTTCTTTTTTTTTTAAGAAAAACTGGGACATGCTTTAAGGTTGGCAAGTATTTCATAAAACAATCAGCAAAGGATCCAGGCAGAACTCAATTTTGACTTAAACAGAATCTGCCAATGAATGAGCCATAAGACTAACTTCAACTCCATGAAAATGCATCTAATACATCTTCAGACATGTAAACTCTTACGCAAATATTTAAGTTGCAAATTCCAGGCAGACCACAAATCAACATTGTAAGGCACTTTAAACAATCTTGTGACAGCATGTGAAAACCTTCATAACCTCACAAGTATTACCTCCGCCATGGCAGCACTAAGACTGTCTTAGTAAGATGTATTTGGGAAAAAACTGTACAGGGATTAGAACAATTTCACCATTAACATAGAAAATAGACTTGTATCACTGCAACATACCTTTACAAACTTGTATACTGACTGGCTTTTAACTGTATTCCATGTATGTCCAGCTACGGACTAAGATTCTGTCTACTGGAGGTAGTTCTGTGAATTTAAATGAGTGATTGATGGGGAATTAAAGACAACATTGGGAATTAGTATTTTATTTATTTATTTATACGCACCAAACCAAACAAAATAAGAGAACCTAATAAGTCTTAATTCCATAAGAAAACTAGAATCCTAATTTGAATATTAAATAATAAATACTAATATTCCTAAATAATAGTGAATAAACAAATACTAATTCCCACTGTTGTCCTTCATTCCCCATCAGAATTCCTTCATTTCCCCCCAAAAGATTCACTGCCAAGCTATTCTCACACTAGACTGTGATAAGAAAAATCTGCGATTGTTATCTCCCTCTCCATGCCATTCTACCTTCAGACCTTGTAACTGATAACTATCAGCTATAATTAAGCACTCTATATCTCTCTTCCTAATCAGATTTGTTCTAAATCAAATAAAAAACAATTTTAGCCACAGACATCAGATGATGATAAACAAATTCTTCCACTACTTTCCAAGTTGTAATCAGTCTGTTCATGCACTGAGTAATTGAACAGTCATGACAAATTTAAACAATTCTTCCACTACAGGGACCAGCTCAAACTCTGTTGTCATACCTGGACCAACCCAACTGAAATATACACAAACTAACAGTAGAAATCTATCTTCCATGTTGTCATCAATCTGTTCATGCAAAAAGTATTGAATCACCATGATACATTAAGTTTCTAGATCATACTTAGCCTTGGTCAAGGCTACTACGCATGGTTGCAGTATCTTTAAATGCAACTTAAATATAAGATTCCTCGAAATTGAAATAAGACATCTCATTAAAGAAAATTGCTGGAAAAGTTAGATTGTGTGCAATAGCCATTACAAAATGATGTAAACTGTGATGCATGAAAAATCAACCAAAAAAGAAAGAAAGAAAAAGAAATTATAGCAAATATAATGGCCATGTAAGGTTCAATTTTCTTCTGGAAAGAGCGGCACACAAGAACCAGGCACTTAACACATTTACAATGCATTGCAACTGCACATTGGTTAATAGTTTCTAATCCTGCAGACAACTATATTAATAGAAAATATAACACGCTCCACAGACTGCATTCAAGGAAAACTTTAAATAGAAAACTAATTTTTTTTTATAAAAAATGTATTAAATCAAGTAAATCTTGTCTATTAGAAATGTACCCAATTTACCAATAAAGTCGTGTAGTTGCCGCCGTGCAATTCTATGGGCACGTAGAAATGCAGCACAAATGTAGCATGCAGATTCAAGCCTCTCCACAGTGAAATAAGTAACCATCCTCTGAGGGAAAATGCTTGCTTGAAGGAACTTGTAATAACTTGGAAAATGAACATTGGATCGCAAGCCCTTCCAATCACATAGACACTCATGGGAAGCCAGGTCGATTGCTTCATCTACTGATTGCATCAAAATATTTGCAGTTGTTTGCATTATCCTTCCCTCATCAAGCATGCCCCAATAAGCAGCTTGGACTCCTGATATGAATAATTATTCTATAATCATCAAGTTACTTGCATATTTTTAGCAAGGATTGGTTTAAGAAAGAAATTGACAATGATTGTCTGCTAAATGAAAAAAAAAGTTCCACAATAGAACTTCGATGCATTGATGAAAACAGCATCTTCTTTGTCCATCCACTAGATAGCATAACATGCTTTTGATTGGATTTATAAGCTCATAACATTTGTTTATTGGATATGGTCGTTGCTATTTCCGCACATGGACATGGTATTTGGATCTAGGAGGATGCTTTTGCACCTTAAAAAGTACTTCTTTGTCCTTTCAATTATCCATGCAATTAGTGATTGATGTGATGCAAGTTTTTCCTTTCTCCCTTCTGATTTTAGGTCTTGTATGAATTTTTGTTACAATATGACGCTGGAAAATCTATAGTTTTTTTTTTTCCAGAGGAAACATCCATTTTCGAAGTTTTTCCTAGAACTGTATAAAAGACAGTAGAATTACAACTGAGTTTCTTCATAGAATCTAAAATGAAATCCTTAGGCAAACCGCATGGCATTTGGTACTGCATTCAAAGAGGATATTTAGGTAGCTTAAAGCATCATTCTTGTGAAACCAATTTTTTTCCAAAAAGCTGAATGTTCTTTCTCCTCTATTTTGTCTGGTTTAATACTTCTAATTGTGTATAGTTATTCAAAATTGTGTTTAGGTAATCATGATAGATTGACCTAGAGAAAGTGCCCATCTCCATTTAGGTGTTAATCTAAAAAATGGATGCTTAACACCTTCTCATTTATACCACACCCTGATTATCCTTTCCTTTCTTTCATTTTGTTGCTTTCCCCTTCAAAAATGAAGTGACAGTTCTCACTATCTAAGAAATACTTTGTTATTTCTACAACTCCAAACTAGTTCCCTTGCTAACCGATAGTTCTCAGTTCTGCAAAAATTAAATCCTACACAAACTTTCAGGCATTTTTTCTACAAACTAGCAGATTTTTAACTCAATTCCTTAGTCTGTGAATAAAATAATATACATCCAAACACACAAAATCCCCCTCTCTTCTGGAGATAAAGTAGAAGTGCAGGGCATTTTAAGGTTTTATTTCTCTTGCCAAAGACCCAGACCAACCACAGAAAAAGCATAAGCAATTAAAATAATAAACGGAGTAACAATAAACAGCATACATACCATTTAGAAGGCGTAAGCGGATATCTTTCAAATTATTTGGGTCTAAATTATTGCCAGCTTCAGATGCACTATGGGGGTGTTCAAATGACCCTTCCAAATTATTTAAGCTTGCAATATATGTTTTAACTGTAGGCCAGTCGACAGGTCCAAGTTCCTCATCATCTCCAAGATCACCAAAAGCCTCTAGTGCTTTGTTCAGCATTTCATACTTTGTATAGTTCAATATACGCTTCTGAAGATAAAATGTCACACATGACAAAAATAAGTAAATAGCTACAAAAATAAAAAATAGAATAAGTAATAATTTCACTAATTTACAGATAAAGAAATTTTTCATCAAAATATAAGAGTGCCTCTTTGGTGTCTTTCAGCAATAGTGGATACATCCTTAACTTGCATAATTTTCAACACAAATACAATAAGAGCAAAATATAAATAGTTATTTAGGATAGAAATATCAAATGGAAGTGAGAAAAGTGGAGAAACCAAGAAGAAGCAAAGCAATGAGAAGGAACATTATAAATTCAAATTCCGTTTGACAACCATAAAGTCAGCTTATGTCAAATATAATGATAGATACTCGTTTACGGACACACAAATCCTGGTAAAATATTAACAAATTATGAAGCTAAATTCATGTGCAAGCAGAACAAATGTAACTCCCATTGATATGAAATGCAATAATTCCTGACTATGACTAGCTTAAAAGGAAATAAGCCAAAAAAATCTAAAAGTATGGAATCCTAAATAACTAGACATTAATGTAAACCTCACCTTGGTAGCTGATATCCTATCCATGTCTAGAAGATGTAAAATAAACTGTGTTGTTGACCCATTCACGATAAGAGTCAGAAGTACGATTCCACCAGTGAAGAAAACGAACTGTAAAGGTGGAGAATAAAACATATATCAACTTGCAAAAATTGGCTATGCTAAAATAGTCTGCTACCTAAATTTGACAGAGAACGCAATAGATTCCTAATACACTTTATTATATTTCTAGACTACTAATATTGTCTGATGCATAAATTTGACCAATAGAAAGTCAAGGATCAAATAAATAAAATAGCATGTATTTTTATAGAACTCACCAAGGTTCCTGTTTCAGAACTGAGATACATTGAGCTGTCACTAGTGCGCTGATACATATAAGAAGTAAAATCACTAGAAGTAAATTATATGGAAAAAAAATTGCAAAGATATAATAGAAGCTTTACAGACACAATTTTCTTCATATGGCTTTGAATAGACATCAATCACTTATAAGCTTGGAATGAATGTCATGTAAGTAGTCTTTGGTCATGGGAACTATGAGGAAACTTTTGGTTCAGAAAACTACTCACATATTTATAATCTCATGGTCATTATCGAGATATTCAGCCATAAAATAAGGATCCAAATGAATTATATCAAAGAGTGCATGGACATGTGATGTCACAACAGCATGGAAAAGAAAACAAAATTAATAGATGGCTGAATCCAAAAAACTTGCTTGCCTTGACAGACAATGAAAGTGATAATGCAACAGCCCCTCGAAGACCTGACCATATGAGAATGGTTGCTTCCTTCCAATCCAAACCATAACCAAAATATCGTAAAAATGGATACAATACTCCAACAACTACAAACCGGGATAGTTGCACAAAAATGTACAGAAGAAATAGGTAGCCCCATGCATGCCCTGAAACAAAACCAGGATGCATTTACAGACATAAAATTATCATATTAAAGGCTAAAAGTTGCATCACTATGATTTAAGAACTTCCTCTATGACAAGTGTCATGTCAGTTTGTAAGAATCTTCATATCCCTAGTTTACTCTTAAGAAATCTAATATTAATGCATCACCAACAAGAATTCATGATTATCATAGACTTGTTACCATAATAATAATAATAATAATAATAGTAATAATAATAATAATAATAATATATTTAGATATGACTAGGCCTAGAGTTTGGATGGAAGACAACAACGGCACTTTTAATAATTAATTTATACTATTGTGGAATAGAGTACTCAATGATCTATTCATAGTGCTTCTAGAAAGAGTTCTTAGTTGATATGCAGTGAAACTGAATTTTTTTACTTTAGTACATGTTTTTTACTTATTATAATTTCATTCTGTTTTAGTGGGAAAAAAAAAATTCTTTTGAAAAAAATCGTGGATCATCTTTTACTCATAAGAGATTGGGTTAAGATCTGACCAAAGACCCTCAAAAGGATGTAGATGTTATGAGACAAGATGATTATGTTCAATTCAAAATGCTTACACTATCAGGAAATAAACCTTAAGTATCAAATTTCCAGACATCCTCTGCAAGGCATAAGATTCCTTTAGACAACCAAGACATGACAATAATAGTACAAAAGTTTCTGTGCATGGAGAGAATGCTCAGTAGGATGAGCAGATTACATGTCAGTGATCAGCTAAGAGGTATATTAATAAAACCAACTGGAATAGAGATCAAAGGTGAAACTGGACCAGCTCAAGTGCGAGACATCCAAAGATGTAGCAGTTGAAAAGGACTCGCTGCAAGGATTAGAGGACATAGGTGGTTTGAGATAGGAAGAATGAGTCTTTTCAGTGACTTTTTCAAGGTACTGTAGTGACCTAGATGCTAATTGATAGCAGAATCAGTGTTTCAAACACTATTTATAATGGAGATTGAGATGCCTAAAATGATGTTTAATTGACCAGAATGTTAAAGCAGGACACTGGTCCTTCTATGACTTGGTGGCTAGTATGGTGAAGGATCCCCAGTCCCACGTTATCAGGATTCCACTTGGTGGTTGCTAGCTGGAGTGCCCATGGTGCACATGGAAAGTGAACTAGGTCGGTTAAAGGCACAAGCCGAAAATTCCAATCCCTTCTTCCATGGCCACAAGGTATACTAAGCCAACTTGGTTTTCTACGGCCCTGCACCCTTATAGTGGAAATTAAGTAGATTTCAAGCTATGCTAGCTTATCAGAAATGGTCTTGCAGAACTTTAGGACTTTTTGGATGGGTTTTCACATGTTCATGATGTGGCCTTCCACCATTGGCCACATGGTATGGGAATCATTAATATATTCCATTATCATTTATCAACGTTAATGAACTTCAAATCGACCTGTAAAAATCTAAACGCTTTACTATTATTAGAATTTAGAGAAGTAGAATAACAGTAAGAAAACTTCAAGAAACAAGTAACCCAAAATATTAATCTTGATTAACTTATGTATATGTAACTTGAGGGTGTACATGGCTATTTATACACAATCTATACACCTAAATTGCAAATAGAATTACTTCCCATGGATTAAGCCTCAAGTCAATCTCATAATTATCAGATAATATTCTAACATAAATGCATAATATTCCAACACATAACCAATTCATAAAAAGCAAACACATCCACTGCTACATTGCCAAACCCTTTTGACCTAGCTCTAGCTTAGCTACAATTAAATCATCATAGGCAGATTTGTAAATCAGTCATGCACAAACGCTGTTGGAAAGCAAAGTTGAAAAATGGAAAACAGGTGTATTGTATGCCCATGCAAGGATATGTAGTTTAAAAGTAAAAATACCATGGTTATGAAAAATATTGCCACTGCTCAGAACACCTTCTGCTATAACAACGCCGCTGCAAAGGAAAAGAGCATCAAACTTTTAATGAATATCACAATTACCTACAAATATACTATAAAATAGCAATAAGATATGTTTATTTAATTGGAAAATAACTTGCTGGAAAAAAAAATATAAGCAGAAAAAAATATTTTAATGGTTTGCCTCATCCATTGGTGTGATACCCAATGACAATGATTTAGTATTGAACTCAAAGGAATACGATGACTATGACAATCTCATGGCGCAGTTGAATCCAGTGGATGATAATGTTTCCTTATTTCCCTAAGCCAAAGAGGCAAGTATTCTTTAACAAATTCACATTTTCAGTAACCAACCATCACCGATGATTTCTTTTTGTTAAAGCTAAAGGTCCATTCTAAGGTGGAATAGTGTTAGGAAGAAACATACCATGTACTTAAAAGGAGATTTTTTGTTCTGATAATTGAAACACCAAAGACAAAATCCAAATGTAATTCAAGAATTTAATCATTGAAAGAGTAGAGCACACTGCTTCCCTCGCTTGAGCTGATTGACATTCCTTTGTCTTCTTTCTTGCCTAATCTAGGCATTAAATATAACAAACACAACCAAAATTTACTGCTGATCTTACTCCCAATCTGGAAATCAAATGTGGATCTATGGGTCAAGGTGGGTTGCATAGCACAAGCTTCATGTGTCTTTTCATGATGTTAAACAGTTTAATCAATGCCTTCTGGTTTTCTTTATGTTTTGTCTATCTCAATGACATAATCATTGAAATCTCAAAAATAAATCGACAAGTCAAATTCATCCAAGCATACATGAAGAATAGCAACGGCTTAAGAAATATGCTAAATCGATTTCTTACCTTAAGATGAAAATTAGAGTATTCGCAATATAAGCAACCATTTCCCTGGAAGAAAAATTGGGTGAAATGGATTAAATGTACAATCTTGTTGAAAAATTGCATTCACATGATAGCAAGAAATGCATTCATTGGGATTGTGGATCCCACACATGCTCTTGTGGCAACAGTGGATGACTATTATTTTTAGGTTTAATTTCAGAAGATATCTGTTATCTTCAGTTTCTGTGGCGACTGTCAGAAATTTATAACTGCCATGGCTCTTAGGGAAAAAAATTACATTAGCAGCAGCAAGTAATAAATAAACCTTGTGTTAATTTTTGAAGTGGAGCATCTCAGGTCTTTTGCAGTCTGCATCAAACACCCAACATTCTCAAACAAACTTCTCTGAAAATTTTTGGAGCCTATGTATATAAAATTATTACCTATTGCAATATACTAATGTCACTGTTCCTTCTACAAATAAAGGATATCTCAAAATATTAATCATAGAAGCTAAGAGAGATCATTCTTGTCACTGTATTTATTCCCCCTTAAGCTGGCAATCATACAATCAGATTTTAGCTACTTCGATCTGAAAGTCTTCTGGAAGATTCCTTTCCACTTTTATCTTTCTCATTTCTTACCTCACCTTTCTTTTCATTAGTGTTAAAATAATTCAAGCTGTTAGAGAACAGTGGATCGATGTTTAAAAATAAACAGTACAGATTGGTACAAGATGTTGTTTTCTACAAAATATAGTCCCAAAAAATATTTAACCCACACTAATAATCAAAACTTTTACAATATCCTAAAACCTCTATCTCATCATATGAAGCAGATGATTTCTATGGATTTACATGACTGTTTTGAGTCCTATTGGAGAAATCAGCCATTGATTTCTCTTCATTTTCTTCTTTCTTAAAGAACTTAATCATTATAGAAGAATCCATGCATTGCTTTCATCTTTGCAGTCATTAAACAGAGAGATAGGGTCCTTAAGTGTGACAGATAAGAACTAGGCATACCAAAAATGATGCAAGCTCTGTTGACCATCACCCTTGAAAGCAGTCCTGGCTACTGCAGCGTAAAACCTGTCCAGTGTAATATCAAGACAAACCATTTCTCCAAGTTGCTAAGAAATTATTGATAGTTTATCAACTTACATTCCTAAAGTCATCACTGCCAAAACACCAGAAACACCAGCACCCTCTTGAGCCTACCACATAAAATGCAAGTTAAGTTTCTTGTGCACAAAAGACAGGAAGTAATGTGATCAGTGTCATAAGTTTCTCAATCCATCGTATGCCATTACAATTTCAACTGTATATTGATAATGAATGAACAAGATGTATATGCTGAATAACATAAATGCATAAGCTGGCCATTAAGATTAAAAACATGGAAATGCCTATAAATTATAAAGATTACACAACACAACCAAGCCCAAACTAGTTGGGTTCCAGTATATGAATCCTTTTGAGTCATTCAGGGCGATCATACACCAATTCCGACTCAATATTGAGAGATATTAAATCCTTTGATACAATCCACAGCACGCCAGACAGGAATCAAATTTCTCATACAAAGCATTTCTTACTTCAAATTGCAAATAAGGCACCAATATAATTTGTTGCATGGAGAAATGCTGCAACAAGAGAAAATAAGCACCTCCAAAATGGCTCCATCCTTATGAAACTTTCTGGACATTGAATCTCACCATTGAAAGCTAGTTTCTTATTTTCATAATAAATGAGTGGCAGTAAAAATCAAGTTAATCAATCAACAAGGAGATCCACCTTGAAGCATAATGAGGATTAACAGATACTGGAGCCTAGTTTTTAGACAAAAGATAAAAGAGAAAAGATCATAAGAAACAGTAAAACCAGCCAAAAAATCTGAACGGGGTTGAGACCAAATATAGTCACAGGGAGAGAAACAGAGGGGAAGTGTATTGACTAAGTAGATATGGAATTCATTACTGGAATGCAAAACTCAAGCTTTCCGATTATCAATTGCAATTTAAATAAGAGATCTTGTGATGCACTCATATGAGAATGGTAGACTTCAAAAAATGTTTACTAAGATATTTAGCTAATATGGAGAGTAACATTTTGCTTGCCATTCAGACAGGGAAATAAATAAATTTCAAAGGCATCCTGGTTTGGAAAGGAGCTTACAGTGAAGTAGGCAATGTAGCTCACAGCTAGTGTCAGCGCAATCTCTATCACCGTGTCATTAAAGATAAACCCGAGCCACAAAACAGATGCAATTCCAAAAGCAATACCAATGCCTACACTGAATCATGAAAAGATTTTCATTTCAAGAGTGAAATCCTTCGCTCAGTGCAAATTAAAGGTAACTGGCACCTACGCTCCAAGTGAGACTTGAGTTAGAAATTTGAGTATGGAAACCCAGTTAAAGCTCTCCCCAAGGACCATCCGATAGAATAGCTGATAGACCACAATTGCTGTCCTGGACATAGAAATTAAAGGCATTAAAAGAAGACCAGAGATATAAAAAGTAGTAGGACTGGATTTTTCACAGAAAAAGACATGCATATGTTGTTAGTTTGCTGGTTTCACCTACTCAGATTTATCAAGTTATCTACAGAGACAGTCAGACAGGAAAACATAGAAGATCAATAAAAATTAAATACCCATCATTCATTAAGGATTCTCCTTCAATTATTGTACTCAATTTTTTGCTTGCACCAAGCTCTTTCAACAGAGCAACAACAGCCACAGGATCAGTAGCACTCAGAAGTCCACCAAGCAACAAGGAGGTTGTCCAATTCCAATTATATGGGAAAATGAGCTGCAGCATAAAATTGCAGAGTAATTTTACAACAAGCAGACTATAGCATGTAAAAATTTTCTAGCCTTGTAGGGTACCTTCAAAGCACACCCAAGACAACATGTTGAAATCAGAACTCCAGGACCGGCAAGTAGAAGCATTTGTGCCATACACCTCTATAGAAAAATTGTCAAAAAGCAGTTGGTTCATGCAAAGAACAAGAAAACCTAAATTTTCAGAGGATGAAATGCACACAGCTACACTAACCAGGCAATATAAGCAATAAAAGCACCAAAATTCTTACGGAGGAATTAAGAACATAATGAGGTGTCAAAGGGAAACAAACCAAATAACAAGGAGGTACAACAAAGAGCCAAAAGAAACTATGTACAAATGTACCAAATTTTCAAATACTTCCAGATCATGTTTGATTTCAAGTCCAACAATTAATCACGTTTATCTAACATGGGATCTCAGTAAATATGCAATATAGTCATGTTGTTTGATCAAATATGAACTACAAAGCATCGAACCTTAAGCATAAGCAACCAACTTTCGGTTTTCCTCACCTTAGAACCATTAGACTCATACCGAACCTGATGAATTACAAAAAGCTTGCAGGAGTTTTACTGGTAATGTTTAAAAGGGAGTGAGAGAAACCTTAATTTGGTGGACTTCCATTGAAAAGGAACTCTCAAAAAGAAGGGCAGGAAGGAAAACAGCCAATAAAAGGTCAGGATCAATATGTGCCCCTGCATCATTCAATTACAATGGGGGAACATCAACTAAATTATCATCGCAAACAATAGTCTCAGTCAATCGAGGCTTTAATAAAATGAAACTTACAGAGCCTGATTCCGTCCCCAATCCTTCCCAGTTTATGACTGGTACCATATTCTGCACAGCAAAAGAAACAACAATCGAGATAATTCCTTCTTTCTTGATCCAACTAAATTATGATTGATTAAAAAGAAACAAAACATTTAATAACCTAAGGATCCAAGAGCAATGCCGATGACGAGTAGAGCAACAGTGTAAGGGACTCGGGTACCACGCAAGACATGTCTGCACGCAATCCCAAGCCCCAAACTTAACCCAAAGAAAATCACAGTGTCCGTTGGATTCCATTCATCCGAAGAAGCTGACGAGGAAGACGACGACGACAATACTCTGTACAGTAAAACTCCCTCTTCTTCTGTAACACTCCCCATTCAATTTCCACCTCCACTGAAACTGGTTGTTTTAGTAGAGAGAGTGTCTGACCTGACCTTTTCTTTTCTCTTATCCTTGATAAGTAAAACAAATCTGCAGTACCAAATTAATGGGGTCTAAACGGATAATAAGACAGTGAGAATACTGTCGTCAACTGTCTGACGACGTTGCTTCTTTATTATAATGAAATTGTCCGAATTTCTACCATACGATGTGATTTGATTTGTAGGGTTCGGAAAATATTTCTTTCACCTTTGCACGCAATTATTCGAATATTGTACTCAGAGCACATCGCCGTTTGATGCTTCTGGTTGGTTGGTTGGTTAATAAGAATCCATTCTCTTCACAAGTTCTTTTAGATTTTACCATTTTCATCAAAAACTATCCTGATAAATTAATTTTTTTTTTTTAATAATTGAGAAAATATACTTGGAAACATCGATTCATCTCAACATCAATAAATTACTGCTCCCTAGTAATATCGAATAACTTTTTTTTTCATGATGACATTCTAACGTTATTTTTATTCTGTGGGTTAAAAAA
>Ga0307510_10007211_pt1 | contig 13244 bp, 11 predicted proteins | sample 12_EM_MG_FD_207224 | JGI IMG/M metagenome (GOLD analysis project Ga0307510, IMG submission 207224) | Populus trichocarpa ectomycorrhiza microbial communities from riparian zone in the Pacific Northwest, United States - 12_EM | ecosystem: Host-associated > Plants > Roots > Unclassified | place... | reverse complement strand
CCGCGGTCCAACTGATGCGGCGGGTCGAGGAGTTGGGCGGCGCGGTCGGCGCCATCGAACACGGCTTCCAGAAGGGCGAGATCGAGCGCAACGCCTACCGCATCGCCCAGGAGACCGACTCCGGCGAGCGGGTCGTGGTCGGCGTCAACCGCTTCCGGCTCGACGCCGAGGAGCCGTACGAGCCCCTCCGCGTCGACCCCGCCATCGAGGCCCGGCAGGCCGAACGCCTCGCACGGCTCCGCGCCGAACGGGACCAGAAGGCGGTGGACGCGGCGCTCGCCGCGCTGCGGACGGCCGCGGAGGGTACGGACAACGTGCTGTACCCGATGAAGGAGGCGCTGCGGGCGCGGGCGACGGTGGGGGAGGTGTGCGACGCGCTGCGGGGGGTGTGGGGGACGTATGTGCCGACGGACGCCTTCTGAGCCGTCCGCCCCGTAAAACACTTTCTGAGCCGCGCACCCGGCGTGCGACACTCGGTCTCATGTTCGGTGTCATAGACCTCCCCACCTACCTGGCCGGCCTGGTCCTGATCGTCCTGCTGCCCGGTCCCAACTCGCTGTACGTCCTCTCGGTCGCCGCCCGGCGCGGCACCCGTGCCGGGTACACGGCCGCCGCCGGTGTCTGGTGCGGTGACGCCGTGCTGATGACGCTCTCCGCGGCCGGGGTCGCCTCGCTGTTGCAGGCCAACGCCGTGCTGTTCGGGATCGTGAAGTACGCGGGGGCCGGGTATCTGACCTGGCTGGCGTTCGGGATGCTGCGGGCCGCGTGGACGATGTGGCGGAGCCGCAAGGAGCGGGCGGCCATGGAGGCGGCGCCCGCCGGGGAGGCGGCCGAGGAGCGGCCCTACCGCCGTGCCTTCGTCGTGAGCCTCTTCAACCCGAAGGCGATCCTGTTCTTCGTCGCCTTCTTCGTGCAGTTCGTCGACCCGGGGTACGCCTACCCCGCCCTGTCGTTCGTCGTGCTCGGCGCCTTCGCGCAGCTGGCGAGCTTCTTCTACCTCAGTGCCCTGATCTTCAGCGGCACCCGGCTGGCGACGGCCTTCCGCCGCCGCAGGCGGCTCGCGGCGGGAGCGACCTCGGCGGCGGGGGCGCTCTTCCTGGGCTTCGCGCTGAAGCTGTCACTGGCGAGTTCGGTCTAACTGCCGGTCGGGCGGCCGAGGTTGAAGCGTTCCGTGTACTTGGCCAGGCCCTCGTCCGTGTCGCCCGCCCAGCCGACGTAGCCGTCGGGGCGGACGAGGAAGAGGCCCGTCCCGTACGTCTCGGCAGCCGGGCCTTCTACGACCCGCACCGTGCCGCCGATCGCTGCGATCGCCGGTGCCTCCGTGCCCAGCGCGAGCAGGGTCCAGTGCGGGCCCCGGAAGGCGTCCAGGAGGCGTACGCCGGCGACGGTCCGGTTGGGCGCGCGGTCGCCGGCGCGGATCCCTTCCCCCGATGCCCGGGTCTCCTCCGAGAGGGCCGACTCCCGGTAGCCGATGCCCAGTTGGCGGGTCGCCTCGCCGCGGCGGGCCTCGCCCCGGTGGACCTTGGTGGACAGGCCGAGCATCTCGGCGGCGTTGGGCAGCCGCTCCTCCTCGTAGGTGTCGAGCAGGCTCGCCGGTGCCTCGCCGCGCAGGACGGCGCCCAGCTTCCAGCCCAGGTTGTAGGCGTCCTGGACGCTGGTGTTGAGGCCCTGGCCGCCGGCCGGTGAGTGGACGTGCGCCGCGTCCCCGGCGAGGAAGACCCGGCCCTGCCGGAAACGGTCCGCGAGGGCCGCCCGGGGCCGGAAGTCCGAGGCCCAGCGGACCTCGGTGATGTCCTCGGGGGCGAGATGCGAGCGGGCGGCGACGATCTTCCGTACACCGTCGAGGGAGAGGTCGGGCGCGGTGTCGTCCAGGATCTGGGCGACCACCTGGAAGTCCTCCGTCCCGGCCAGCGGGCAGATCGCGAGGAAGCCCTCGTCGCCCCGCGGCGGGAAGATGTGCCAGTTGTCGCGGTCCAGGCCGGTGATACGGGTGTCCGCCACCAGGATCGGGTTCGGGTCGACGGTGTCGCCGGTCATGCCGATGCCGAGCCCGCGCCGGATCACCGAGCGACCGCCGTCGGCGGCCACCGCGTACCGGGCGCGGACGGGGGCGCCGGACGCGAACCCGACCGTCACGCCGTCCTCGTCCTGGGCGATACCGGTGACCTCGCGGCCGAAGGACACCCGGCCGCCCAGCTCGTCGAGCCGGGCCCGCAGGATCTCCTGGGTGCGCCACTGCGGCACCATCCACGGGGCGCCGTACGGAGAGTCCTCGTTCGTCTCGGCCGGGTCGAACATGTTCTGCTCGGCGACGCGCTCGCCGTCCTGCCAGACCATCCCGACGGGGTAGTCGCCGCCCGCCGCGAGGATCGCGTCCAGGACGCCGAGGTCGTCGAAGACCTCCATCGTGCGCGGCTGGATGCCCTTGCCGCGCGAGCCGGGGGACAGCTCCGCGCCGCGCTCCACGACCAGCGCGTCCACCCCGCGCCGGGCCAGGTCGATGCCGAGGGCGAGTCCGGTCGGGCCGGCGCCCACGATCAGTACGTCCACGTCCACGTCGACGTGCTCGGCTAGGTTTCCGTGCTCGGGCATGATCCAGTCTCCTTAACGCTGTTAAGTGCGGCTGGTTCCGAGGGTGGCCTTAACGGTGTTAAGTTGTCAAGCGTGAGTACGGAACGACGCGCCCCCCTCGACCGCAAGCGGGTGGCGGACACGGCGCTGAAGCTGCTGAACGAGGTCGGTCTCGACGGGCTGACCCTGCGTGCCATCGCCAGGGAACTGGACGTCAAGGCGCCCGCTCTGTACTGGCACTTCAAGGACAAGCAGGCGCTGCTCGACGAGATGGCGACGGAGATGTACCGGCGGATGGTGGCCGACGCCCCGCTCGCCCCCGAGGACACCTGGCAGGAGCGGCTGCTGAAGTCCAACCGCGCCCTGCGCGACGCGCTGCTCGGCTACCGCGACGGCGCCAAGGTCTTCAGCGGCTCCCGCTTCACCGGCACGCTGCACGCCGTGGAGATGGAGAAGACCCTGCGCCTGTTCACCGAGGCCGGCTTCACCCTCGCCCAGGCGGTCCGCGCGACCTCGACGTCGTACCTCTTCACGATCGGTTTCGTCAGCGAGGAACAGGGTGTCAAGCCGCTGCCGGGCGAGCGCCGTGAGGGCTACGACGTGGACGAACGCGCCCGCCTGATGGCCGACTTCCCGCTGTCGGCCGCGGCGGGCGCGGAGATCTTCCACGACTACGGCCGGCACTTCGAGGAAGGGCTGGCCGTGGTCGTGGCGGGGGTGGAGGTGTGGTCGGGGGTCAGGTGAGGGTCAGTTGTGGGTGCCGTACCAGACGTAGTAGGAGGAGGGAATCGTCGACTGGTTGTTGTCGGTGGCGTAGACCGCGTCCTTGACGGTGCTCGTCCTCAGGTACCCCTCGCCGGCCGAGCCGAGATCGTCGAAGAAGTGGCCGCTGTCGCCCTGGTACCACCACCACTGGCCGGTGGCGCCGTTGCAGGTGCTCATCCAGACGGCGTTGACGGTCGTCTTGTTGTCGGTCGTCAGGCAGGTGCCGGTCTCGCGGTTCCTGACCTGCGCGAAGCTGCCGGAAGCGCCGACGAAGTCCCACTGCTGGCGATTGCTCCCGACGCACGACGTGGCGAACGCCGTCCCGGTGTCCCCGGCCGTCAGACACGTTCCGAACCCGGCGTTCTGGAACTGCCAGTAAGTGGGCGCCGCCTGCGCCGTGGCCGGGAACATCAGCCCGGCGCTCGCGGCGAGCGCGCCCACGGCGCTGACTGCGGCAAGACGGAGTTTCTTCACTGCAACCTCTTTCGGAGCGTTGGAAGTGGAGCGGTCGTCCTGATCAACAGCCTGTCTGGAAGGGGCAGTTGGGGCGTTGGCGCACAGAGCACACTCATGTGGCAATGCGTCTACAGGAACCGCGGGAGTGCTTGCGGAAGTCGCCCGGCGCGATGCCGTACGCGGCGCGGAAGGCGCGGGCGAAGTCGGTGGCGCGGGCGAAGCCCCAGCGGGCCGCGACGGTGTGCACGGGGGTGGTGGCCTGGGCCGGGTCGGCGAGGTCGAAGCGGGCGCGCTCCAGGCGCCTGCGGCGGATGAACGCGGCGACGGTCTCGCTCTCGTCCTCGAAGAGCCGGTGCAGATAGCTGAGCGAGATGCCGTGCGCGGCGGCGATGCTCTGGGGGGTCAACTCCGGGTCGTCCAGGCGCTGTTGGATGAACGCCGTGATGCGAGGGGTCAGCGGCGCCCGGGGGGTCAGGGGCGGACAGGGGTCCGGTTCCGCGGCGCGGGCCAGGAGAGCCGCGGCCAGGCTGCTCAGGACCGTGCCCAGCCGGGGGCCGTCGGCGGGGCGGTAGCTGCCGGTGTGTTCCATGACCTGCGTGAGGAAGCGGGCGAGCAGCGGGGCCATGAGGTCCCGGCCCGGGATGCGGTGGCCCAGCACCCGGTCGGCGCCGTCCGGGGGCAACGGCAGCAGCGCTTCCGGGATCACGGCGCCGACGGCCCTGATCGGGCCGGTGCGGATCTCGTGCGGCCGAGAGCCGTCGTCGCAGTAGAAGTCGCCCGCGCGCAGGGGCGTTTCGTGCCGGCCGCAGGTGATCACCGCCTCTCCCTCCAGGAGGAGCGCGAGGCGGTAGACCACGCCGGTCCTCCGTCCCGATCGAGGGTGACGTCGTAGCTCGAGCGGCTGGAAGGCCGCCGACCACACCGGCATCGCGCCGAGTCTGACGAGTCGTCCGGTCATGAACTCCCCCTGGGTGTCGGGTCATTCGGTACGGGTCCCGCGGTACTCCCGCGGCGGTACGCCGAAGGCCGTGCGGAACGCCCGGGTGAAGGCGGAGTGGTCCCGGAAGCCCCAGCGGGCGGCGATGCGGTGCACCGGGGTCTCCCGCAGGCGCCGGTCGGCGAGGTCGCGGCGGGCCTGTTCCAGGCGGCCGTGGCGGATCAGCGCGGTGACCGTGGTGTCGCGGGACCGGAAGAGCCGGTGCAGATAGCTGACGGAGATGTGGTGGGCGGCGGCCACCACGCGCGGGGTCAACTCGGGGTCGGCCACGTGCTCCTGGACGTACGCCTCGATCCGCGCGAGCAGCTCGGGGGGTTCGGGCGGCGGGCCGAGGGCGGCGTCGAGGTGGTGCGTGAGGGTCGCCGCCAGCAGGTCCAGGGTCACCGCGCTCACCCGGGTCTCGTCGGCGGCCGGGTAGGCCCACACCTCGGCGGCCAGGTCGGTGAGGAAGTGGGTGAGCAGCGCGCCCAGCCCCTCCTGGGCGGGTAACCGGGTCCCCAGCAGACGGTCGGCGCGGCGGGCCGGGAGCGGCAGCAGCGTCCAGGGGACGTGGACCCGCAGCAGGGTGGCCGGGTCAGGGCCCGTGATCCGCAGCCGGAGGGGGCGGGAGCTGTCGTAGAAGGTGAAGTCCTGGCCGCGCAGGAGGGCCTCGTGGCCCGTCTGGGAGACCGTGAGGGTGCCCCGCAGGGGGAAGACCACCGTGCAGACGGCGGGGTCGGAGCGGTGGATCAGGCGGGTGGTGCGGCGGATCACGGATGGGGAGCAGGTCAGCTCCTCGATGTGGACGGGCCCGAGGTCGTGGGTGCGGGCCGTGGCCCGGAACCGCTCCGGTGCCGCGCCCGTCACGCGCATCGGGGGGTCGCAGGCGTGCAGGAAGGTGTCGAAGCCGGCCAGGCGTTCGGCCGGCGGCAGGTCCTCGCTCCGGAACACCGTTCTGATCACGCGACCCCCGGATCGATCGGCCGTTCATTTCGAACGTTGGATCGTCGAGCGGGCGTTCGGGATGTGTGCTGGAGTGGGTATTTGTAAATGGTGGGCGGCCCGTAACTTCGCGTTCACCTGCTGGCCCCGGCAGGGTTGATATCCGGGCTCGAACATCTCCTACGGTCACAAGAATCCGCCCCGGAGAGAGCCCAGGTGTACGCGTGACCAACCGCCCCCCGACACTGTCCGTGATCGTCCCTTGCTACAACATCGAGGCCTATGTCCCGGAAACGGTGACCAGCCTGATCAACAACGCGCGGGACGAGTTCGAGTTCCTGTTCGTCGAGGACCGCTCGACCAAGGACAAGACCTATGAGGCTCTCCTGGAGCTGACGAAGCGGCTGCCGAACAGCAGGGTCGTCCGGCACGAGAAGAACGGCGGTCTGGCCACCGCCCGCAACACCGGGATCGACGAGGCCGAAGGCCGCTACCTCACGTTCCTCGACGGCGACGACTGGCTCGCGCCCGGCTATCTGGCCGACCTGGTGGACGTCATCGAGCGCTTCGACGTCGACTTCGTGCGCACCGACCACGTCACCGTCACCGGCGTCGAGCGCGCCATCCAGCGCTCCCCGGAGGGCCGCCGACACACCCCGCTCGACCCGCGCAGCTCGATCCTGCCCGTCGACGACACGACGATGGTCGACTACCCGTACGCCTGGGCCGGCATCTACCACCGCCGCCTCCTGGACCGGGGCCTGCTGCGCTTCCACGACGGCCTGCGCACCGCCGAGGACCGCCCCTGGATCTGGGAGCTGCACCGCAAGGCGGAGTCGTACGTCGCGGCCAGCCTGCGCGGGGTCTTCTACCGCCGGGGTCTGACCGGTTCGCTGACCCAGATCGGCGATGCCCGCCAGCTGGACTTCTTCCGCTCCTTCGACCTGGTCCTCGCCGAACTCGCCGACGACCCCGAGGCCGCGAAGCTCCGCAAGAAGGCGCTGCGCAACTACTGCGTCGTCATCGCCCACCAGCTCCTGGACCGGGGCCGGTTCGAGCGGAGCGTGCACGCCAAGCTGCGGCAGATGGCCGCCGAGGCGCTCGGCCGGATGACGGAGACCGAACTCAACGAAGCGCTCGTCGGCATGGGCGAGGAACGCGTGCACACGCTGCGGCGCATCCGCGGTGGCATGAAGGGAGTCGCGGCATGAGCGGCACGACACAGATCTTCTTCTCGGCCACGCAGTACGCCGCCGCGACCGTAACCGCCGCGATCCGCGCCGGCTTCTTCGGCCCGCGCACGGCCCACCGCCGCATCCTGGTCGTCAGCAACACGTCCGCCGTGCCCGAGGTCGGCACCCCGCTGGACCGGATGCCCGGCTTCGAGAAGCTGCGCCCCGAGTTCGACGAGGTGCGCTCGTGGAACGAGTTCATCTCCCCCTTCCACCCGGCCGGTTGGTCCCCGCGCGCCCAGGACGCCGCCCTGTGGGAGAAGGCCGTCCGCCTCGCCTGGAACCTCGGTGACGAGGACGTGGAGATCGCCTGCGAGTCCATCCAGGCCAACCCCTCCCGCGCGGTCGCCGACATCTTCGCGGACAGCCCGGTGCACGTGTACGCGGACGGCCTGATGAGCTACGGCCCCACCCGCAACCGCATCCCGCACAACCTCAACAGCCGCATCGCGCGCGTCCTGCACCTCGACCTGATACCCGGGCTGCGGCCGATGCTGCTGTCCGAGTACGGCGTCGAGCCGCAGCCCATCCCGAACGAGGCGATCGTCGACGTCCTCGCCCAGATCGGCGAGGAGGGCGCCTCGATCCTCGCCGACCGGCTGCCCGAGGAGAACAAGCCCACGGCCGTGATGCTCGGCCAGTACCTCTCCGCCATCGACCTGATCACCCAGGACGAGGAGGAGCAGCTGCACGTCCGCATGCTGCGCGCCGCGGCGAAGGCGGGCCACCAGGACGTCCTGTTCAAGCCCCACCCCAGCGCACCGTCCGTCTACAGCACGTCACTTGAGGAAGCGGCCACTCAACTCGGCGTCCGCCTCACGGTGTTGCGCGATCCGGTCCTCGCCGAGACGGTCTTCGCCCATCTCCGCCCGCAGTTGGTCATCGGCTGCTTCTCCACGGCGCTGATGACGGCGGCTGCGTTGTACGACATCCCCGTCGCCCGCGTCGGCACCGGACTGCTCCTCGAACGCATCACGCCGTACGAGAACAGCAACCGCATCCCGCTCACCGTGATCGACGCGATCCTCCCGGACGCGGAGCAGGACAAGGTCGGGCAGCCGCTCGAACTGGGCACGCTGGCCGAGGAGTTGGCGCCGCTGGTGCGGGCCGTCGGCTACTGCATGCAGGCCCTGAAGCACCACGCGATGCGCGACGAGGTGACCGCCTGGCTCGGCGTCCACCTCGACGAGTACCCGCAGTACTTCAAGAGGCGCCGCCTGACGAGCCTCCGTCTGCCCGGCGGCAGCGCGGTCCGCGCGGAGTCGCTGCGCCGCAACCCGACCGTACGGCGCGTGGTGCGCCGTATCAGGGCCGCGCAGGCCTGAGGCAGCGGACAGGCCGGAAGGGCCCCTCGACCGATATCGGCGGTCGAGGGGCCCTTCAACTGGTCGCCCGGTGAGGCTACTTGCCGAGCTTCGCCGCCAGTTGCTTCGACTGGAGCGACATCGTGCGCTTCAGCCGGGGTCCGAACGGCTTCTCGACGAAGCGGTGCATCAGATACGCCAGGCACAGCAGCCCCGGCACGGTCAGCGCGAGCGTCTCGTACGGGCCGAGCCCGAAGCCCCGGTGCAGGACGCGGATCGCGAACCAGCCCAGGTGCTCGTGGATCAGATAGAACGGGTACGTCAGCGCGCCCGCCAGCGTCAGCCAGCTCCAGTTCGCCCAGCTCGTCCAGCCCAGCGCCACCGCCGCGACGGCCGCGAAGGCGACGAGGACGATCGCCTGGATGACATGCGGGTTGCGGTGGAAGTCGCCGGTCATGCCCGGGTGCCACAGCGCCGTCACCGAGTAGCGCTGACCCAGCAGGAAGGACATCCCCACGATGCCCCACAGCAACAGGTCGCTGCCGTAGCGGTAGATCAGGTAGAAGGCGAGGCCGCCGATGAAGTACGGCGCGTGGTCGCGCATCACCAGCTCGGTCGTCAGCGGGTTGTCGGCGACCCGGGCGAAGCAGCCGGCCATCGTCCACAGGATGCAGAAGGTCACCACCCGGCGGTAGGTGACGCCCTTCCAGATCACGAACAGCGCGAAGAACAGGTAGAACCGCATCTCCACCCAGAGCGTCCAGTCCACGCCGATGACCCGGGGCACGCCCATCGGCTGCTGGAGCATCGTGAAGTTGACCAGGAACTCGTCCGAGCGCAGCGGCTTGACGACCACCGGCATCAGCACCGACGCGGTGCCCACCAGGATCAGGGCCACCCAGTACGCCGGGTAGAGGCGGGCGATGCGGGAGCGGAAGAACTCGCCCATCGACTTGCCCCAGCTGCTCATGCAGATAACGAAGCCGCTGATGAGGAAGAAGAACTGCACCCCGAGCGAGCCGTAGGTCCCCGCCTCGGACAGGGTCGGGAACATCTTCCCGGGGGACTGGTGCCAGGAGGCGGCCACCTCACCGTTCTTGCCGGTGAAGTGGTACAGGCACACCATCAGCGCGGCCAGCAGCCGCAGTCCGTCCAGGGCGCGCAGCCGGTTCTCCCGGGGCGGGCGGGGCGGGGCGAGGGGTGGCTGCTCCGGTTCCTGCCCAGGGTCCTGGCCCCTCAGGGTGGGTGCCAGGGCCTGGTCAACCGCGTTCATCCTGGGCCTTTCTCGCCGATGTCGAATGGCTGTTCCGCGGGGGAACGATGTGACGCTACGAACGTTCGACGGATGAAAGGCAATTCACCGGCGACATACAGGGGTCTCCCACATGTCGCCCGGATGAACAATTTGAATGGACGCTAACGTCCGGACAGAGCACGGGCGCGCCGCGCGATGCGCCGAACCGTCTGATTCCGTGGAATGAAGGACAGTTGTGCCGGTACGGCCCCGGGCAGCGCCAGCGCGGTCAGGCGACGGCGTTTGAAGTAGCGCCAGGTGTGCGGATTGAGGTGGGTCGACAGATAGCGCTCGGCGTCCTCGCGCAGCCGCGGGTAGATCTTGGGCTGCATCGCGAACCCAACTGCCTTGAGAAGCCCGGACAGTTCCTCCACCCGCTCCGGCGACGGCATCCGCCAGTCCGTCACCGCCGCCTTGTCGCCGAGGTCCGGCAGCACGTCGTCCGCGATGGTCAGCGGCACCCGGTTGCTGTTCTGGTAGGGCGCGAGCCGGGCCAGCAGGGTGTCCGTGCCGACCCGCGCGACCGGGATGTCGTACAGGCCGGCCGCGGTGAACAGCGCGGTGGAGAAGCAGCCGACGACCAGGGCGGGACGCATCCGCTGGAAGGCGACCTCGGCGAGCACCGGCCGGTCCAGGAGGGTGAGTTGGGCCCCCAGCTTCTTCGCCTCGTCCTCCAGAAGACGCGACCAGCGGGAGGGCGCCACGGGGTGCGGCTTGAACACCAGCTCGCGATGGCCGAGCGCCACCGCGCCGCGCACCATGCGCAGGTGCAGCTCCTCCTCCTGCTGGTCGGTGAGGATGCCGAGCGCGGCGAGATACTGGCCCAGCAGCAGGGCCGGTCGACCCGTCACGGCCGGCAACTCCTCCTCGGACTCGGCGAGTTCGCCAAGTACCTTGAGGAAGGCCTCCGTCGGCACCAGCTCCGGCGGGACGCCGAACTCGGTGAGCAGCAGCGGGGTGAGGCCCGGGACGAGATCGAGGTGCAGCAGCCGCTCGACGCGGGTGCCGACCAGCGGGTCGATCTTGTCGCGCGTGGGGCCGTAACTTATGAGGCCGTCCGCGTAGACGTCGACCGGGGCGCCGGTGAACAGCTGGCACAGTGCGAGCGACGGATTGACCTGGACGGACTCCACGGCGAGCCGGATCTCGTCGTCGCCCAGCCGCCACAGCAGCCGTACGTACCGCTCCCACATCGGGACGTCGTCGCCCCGCGGGCTCCAACCGCTCGGGTGGAAGGGGGAGATGGTCTCGTTCCACGACAGCACGTCGTCGAAGCGGTCCCGCAGCCGGTCGAAGCCCGGCATGGTGTCCACCGACGGGGTGGTCTCCGGGTTCGCCGCGTTGTTGGTGATCAGCAGCAGCCTGCGGTCGGCCTCGCCGAGGAGCCCGGCGTCCAGCGCGGCGGCCAGCGTCGCCGCGCCGTACAGGGTCGACGCGCACAGGATCTGGGTGGTGCGGGGCATCAGGCGGCCACCGTCCGCGCCGAGGTGGGACGGCGGCGCAGGCGCCGCAGCCGGCTCGCCCGCTGGGGGTCCATCGAGTCCATTACCTCCGCCAGAACATCCTGGGGCATGCGCTTCAGCGCCGCGGAACTCAATGAACGCAGTTTTCGAGCCACGGCGGGTTCGAACCTCTCGATCGATCCGAGATGATGAGCCATGATCGCGCAATAGGTGCGCACCGCTTTTGGCAGCAGTTTATCGGCGTCGCGGTCAGCCGCCGTTTCCTCGATTACCTGGTCGAACGCACGAATGAAATCGAGCTGCCGGGCGTCCCCGATCTGGGTCAGCGACGAGGCGACCCCGCGCCGGTAGAACACCCCGAGCAGCCCCACCGTGGCGAAGGACTCCGCCTCCCGGTGCAGCTTCCAGATCCACGGCCGGTCCTCGGCGGTGCGCAGCCCGTCGGTGAAGTGCAGCAGGCCCCGGTCGACGAGTCTGCGGTGGTAGATGCCGGCCCAGGCGTACGCGTAGTCCACGGACGTGGAGCGGTCGGCGGGCAGGATCGCGTCCCGCGGGTCCATCACCACACCGCGCCGGCCCTGCGGCACCCGGGCGATCGAGCGGGCCTTCGCCGTGCACACCACGTGGTCGGTGCGGACGAAGTCGCAGCCGAGTTCCTCGATGGCGGCCAGCAGCCGCGGGAAGTAGTCCGGGGCGAGCCAGTCGTCGCCGTCCAGAAACGTCAGATACTCGCCACGTGCCTTGTCGATGCCGGTGTTGCGGGCGGTCGCCAGCCCTCCGTTCTTCTCGTGTCTGACATGCACGACGCCTGGCAACTCCCGCTCCGCGCGCGCGAGAATGTCAGGTGTCTCGTCGGTCGAACAGTCGTCGACGAAGATGAATTCGAAGTCGTCCCGTGTGTTCCCACGCAGGCTCTTCAGGGTGTCGGGCGCGTATTGCTGCACGTTGTAGAACGGCACGATGACGGAGAGCTTGACCACCCGCATGACGTTAGAGGGCGCTCCGTCATCGGTCTTTACCATTGGTTTGATGTCGGGTGAACGCCACGTGGCGAACCTGTGAACCAGGAATTTTTACCGCCCCGCCACGCCCTGATTCGCCATTCAGCGGTGTGCTGTTAACCGTTTGTTGCCTTCGGGTTGGGCCGATCAACGGAATGGCTTCCTAGCGTCTTCGGTGTGCCAGCAAGTGCAACGCAGACCCTGCGAGTCGCCGTTCTCGCGGATTCCGACACCCGGTGGAAATGGGGTTCGCTCACCGCGAACCGCATCGCTCCGCCGAATTCGGACATCTCTTTGGACGGGTACCTCCTGCGAGGTCGTGCCACCCCAACAGCCCGCCAGCTGAAGGAAGTCGGCGTCACCGCGGACTCCCTCCGCGAGGTGACCGCCATCGAGTTCCTGCGCGCCATGGAGCGAGGCCCCGAGGACCAGTACGACCTCCTCGTCCTCTCCCTCGTCGGCGGCGGGGTCCAGGCGATGCTGCACGGCCTGGCCCGCGCCTGGGACGGACGCACCAAGCGCCCTGTGGTCGTCACCGGCTACGTCGGCGTCGTCTACGAGAAGCTCACCGACGGCCTGCTCCTGCGGCACGGCGCGGACCTCGTCCTCGCCAACTCCCGCCAGGACGCGGACCGTTTCACGGCGGTCTACGACGGGGTCGGCGCCGACTCCTCGGCGGTCACCGAGGTCGCCCTGCCGTTCCTCGGCGGTGACGCCTACACAGGGGAGCGCGACCCGTACACGGTCGTCTTCGCCGTCCAGCCCTCGGTGCCCGACAACCGCCGGGACCGCGACCACCTGCTGAACAGGGCGATCCAGCACGCCCGTTTCCACCCGAACCGCGAGGTGCTGCTCAAGCTGCGCTCCAAGCCCGGCGAACACACCACGCACATCGAGGAGTTGCCCTACCAGAAGCTGGTCCAGGGCAAGGACCTCCCCGCCAACTTCAGCCTGGTGTACGGGCATATGGGCGAGGTGCTCGACCGCACCGACCTCCTGGTGACCATCAGCTCGACGGCCGCCCTGGAGTCCCTGCACCGCCGTATCCCCACCGTCGTGCTGACCGACCTCGGCATCCGCGAGGGGCTCGGCAACCACCACTTCGTGGGCTCCGGGTGCCTCGCCTCCTGGGACCAGCTCGACGCCGGGTACAAGCCGGTGCCGGACGCGGAGTGGGTGGCCCGGCAGGGGGTCGCCGCCGAGGGGTCGTACGAGACGGCCTTCGACGCGGCCCGCGAGC
>Ga0307510_10007210_pt1 | contig 13244 bp, 19 predicted proteins | sample 12_EM_MG_FD_207224 | JGI IMG/M metagenome (GOLD analysis project Ga0307510, IMG submission 207224) | Populus trichocarpa ectomycorrhiza microbial communities from riparian zone in the Pacific Northwest, United States - 12_EM | ecosystem: Host-associated > Plants > Roots > Unclassified | place... | reverse complement strand
GATGCATTAAGCAAGAAGCTCAGGAGAAACAGTACAACATCACATCAACGGGAGGCGGTGCCAAGCAAACCCGTGCGTGGGATAGCGGGGCTACTAGCGCACGTGCTCACTCCTGGGCAACAGGGGCTGGAGCAACCGACTCGCCTGGAACGGGAGGAAATGGCTTCTCGGAATCATCGGGTAGCGTTGTCTCGCTTTGTGCGAGTGCACTCTCACGAACTGGACTGGTTGCCGAGTTCGCGGGAGATGTAGATAGTAGCTGATGGGTAGTATGTGAAGAAGCGTGTGGAATGCTACGATTCGAAATCAAACCAGATATCCACGAGGGAAAAAACAAAGGCAACACACTTCTCTGGATTGGGAATGGCCGTACCCACTGCGTTTTGAGGACCGACGCCCGCTTTGGACAGAGCATAATCACCGGAGTCGAAGTACTTGCGATCCTGTAACGTAAAGCACGATGCTCAGATAAACGGGAGGGTATGGGAGATATTACTGCCGCACCTTCTGCACCCTAGTAAGGACATTCTTATGGGTCGGGAGTTTGCCATACAGACGGAAGAGCTTCTGCTCCTCCTCAGTCAACTTCTGTAGAATGGAAGATCGACACGATCAGCGAGATTCTGAGAGGCCGGAAGGAGGAATGACGGTGTGTAGGGGAATGCAAAGACATGCACAATGGACAATGGAAGGTAGAAGGTGTGGATCACATACGCTGATATCAACCTTCTTGAGCTTTGCCGGATGCATGATTGGAAAAGCAGACGGATTGAGGCCAGATGAGTGGGGAAGAGCGAATAGGGCTCTACCGCTGTGAGATTTAAAGCAACGAAGATGAAGAGTTTCCGCGAGCTCTAATGACCGTGTGGTTGTTAAGAATGGAGGATGGTGTCGCCACGGCGCCACCCCGCCGCAAGGACTCACGTTGGAGTTTGAATCAGTTTCGGCTGCTTCCGAACTCTTGAACAAATAAAAGAATTAATTTGATAATTCCAAATGGAGCTCATCCGTAGGACAGGACAACAACAACAAAAATTCTAGACTAACAGTCTGGTGACTAATTTTTACCGCCGACAGCTGGCACATGTTAGATGTTAGGACTGCTGGGCATGAGACAGACAGAAGAAGCCATCACTCCAAGGCGAGCAACATAACAGCGTCCCCGTCTGCATCGTCAGGGATACAAAGATCGGGCGACGTATCCACGTCATGATCAAGGGCAATGAAATCGTCGTAGGAAGCCGGGCACCTTAGACCTGACTTTGACAGGGAATGAGTATTTATGAACGATTCACGGGCGGCGAGGGGAAAAAGGTACTCACTAGAAATGGTGACACGTCACACGATGTAAATCCGCCCTCACCGACACCAGAGTCCCAATTCGATGGGCTGGGAGAAGGAGTATCTGGGAAAATAAGTCCCTCACTCTCGGAAGTGGGAAGTTGACTATCTGAATCGGGAACCCCGTTGCCAGCAGTTATCTCGTCAACATCGCCAGACCAGATGTCATCGTCAAACCGATGTACCCAGGGTTCGTCAGACAGGCAAGAATTAGTAGGAGAAAGGTCGTCCCAGGAGAGTGTATCGTCAGAAAGGTCTTGAGAAGGGCAATGAAGTGAAGAAAGATTCAAAGTCTCGTCATCTGAAGAAGACGGCATCGAGGCGTTATGAAGGAAGGCACCCTATCATGGATTGACACTTGCTGGCGGCTGCTCGTGGCGAAAACGCACCTTAAAACGAGGGGGGCGAGCTGCGATCTTCAGTACAACCTCTAACGCTAAAATAAGTGTGTCCCTAATGTTGGTGGACGGCGAATCTGACAGGTAGCTTCGTAGCATAGGGCATGAAGCCTCATTTGTCGCACCTGTTCCACGGTTGTGAACTGAAAGACGGCTTATGATCTCCTAAGGGCAGCGTTCAGTTTTGTACAGACTGACGGAGTAAGAGCCTCAACTTTCACAAGTACTTGAACTTTGTTGCGAAATATGAGGTTTCCAGATCGATCCGTTATGGCCAGCAAAGATCGAACGAGTGAAGGAAACCACTGGTGTTCTTGATGAAATTTCTACATAGCGGATTCCCGACAAAGAAGAACGCATCCTAATATCGATGAAACATACCACCCTCAGGGGGCCGAACAGCCAAGGATAGCGGCTGACAGCCACGGATCAAGTATGCGTCAAGCTGGTAAGGGGTTGAAAACGGACCCAACGATATGGTCAGAACATAACTTCCGCATAAGCTTGTTCAAAGCCGGTTGAAATGGAAGAAGAGTTTGAGGGGAAAAGATGGAGAGGCCTTGGCGGGACTAGCCATGGGTCATCCATTCGCACGAAGAATGGATGGATTTACCAGGGTGCAATTGTGAGAATGACTTCCAATCATATGCGAAGTGGATGGATAAGACGTGGGCATGACGAGAAGCACGAGTGCTAGCGCCGCGTGCGGGAGCCATGAATACTGAAGATAAGTGAGATTGTTGCTACTAGTAGGGCGGTGGGACGGGCGTTGTGAACCTTTGGGGATGCCCGAGGTTCCCGACGAGTGATCATCTGGAATGACCTCTGTGACGTCAATGATGCCGAGATACCCTGCATTCTTTGAAGACATAAAATCAGGGGACATAATAATCATATGCGAATTGTAAACGTGCGAGTGAGAGATAGCGATGGAAGGATTGAACTACGCATGAGGAGAGCATGTCTTTTGGTGAAACTGGAGTTGTATGATCGATAGTACCGGAGAAGGAGAAGTGCATGCTGCGGATAAGTTGAGAGTCAAAGAGACAAGGGAGAATTAGCTCTGTTTTTTTATTGTCGTTGTCATTGTGAAGGGTGTGGGTGGAGAGGACGGATATCTGAAAGTCTGGTTCGTTGATCGAAATTGTGCTGTGCATGAGTTATCTAAGAAAGCTGTGTTTGTCGGTTAATCGGTCGGAATTGGCCTCAGCCTCAGCCCAAGCTCAGCTCAGCGCCTCAACGATCAGCTCAGGAGGGGACCGCCTGATCGCCTGCCTCTCACCATTCCTCCACCATCACAAGCCCGCCTCGCTGCGGCGCACAATTTTTCAATATGGCCGTATGCACCCACTTAGACATCGTTTATTGATGTCCTTCGCTAATAAAACCCTATGTGTTCATCCAGTCCCAAGATTTGGATACGAAAATTCAGGATATTTACAAGCGTATCCAGACCGAGAGAAAGGTACTGGAAGCATCACAACTCCTCCGTCAGGCGACAACGAATCAAGATGTTCTCCGTCGAAACGATGCCAAGATCAAAGAGGCAGAGCGTTCCCTCTCCTATTTCGAAGATACCCTCCGTGAACTTCAGGCTCGCAAGATGCAGTTATCCGATCCTTCAAGATCTGGTGCCAGCCCTCAGCCCAACTCGTCCCCAGTTTTGCGTGCGTTTCAGCCTGGTACTAAAGATCGCGCTCCCCAACAAAGCGACTATGGAGGGGCTCAATACTCTCCTGAAAACCGTAATTCCTACCTCGATGGTGGACCCTCTGCCAAGGCCAAAAACCTTGCTAAGATGGATTTGATCAGAGCAGATGCTCCCCATTCTCCTTTGAAAATTGCACGCATGCTTCATCAACTCGAATTCAAACTTCAAGTAGAGATGCAATATAAAAAAGGTATCGAGAAAATGGTAAAGCTCTATCAAGCTGATGGTGACAAGAAATCCCGTGCCGATGCCGAGGGAAAACGCGTGGAGAGCGAGAAGAAGATCCAACTCTTACAGACGGCCCTCAAACGCTACAAGACATTGCACGTCCTCGATGCCGCTGATGACGAGGAGGAGATCGGTGAGCACGCTCTGCCATTTTCATACATACTTGTCTAATACTACGTATAGCCGATCCTGCAGCTGACGGCGATGCTAAGAGTGGCGTGCGCTCCAAGAATTTGTCCGGGAAACTCCAAGTAACTATCAAGGGAGCACGTGAACTTGAACATGCGCCCATCGTCACTTCAGGACGGTCGCGTTCCGCATCGAAGCAGGTCGTGGATACATACGTATCTCTCAAAGTTGAAGGTACACAAAGGGCTCACACTCATCCCTCCCGCACCGATCGGTGGAATGAAGAAATCGAGATCACCATCGACAAAGCAAACGAAGTCGAGCTGGCCGTATATGACAAACAAGCTAGCGAACCGCATCCTGTGCCTATTGCGCTTCAGTGGCTTAAGATCCAGGACCTCGTTGATGCACTCCGCCGTCAGAGGGTCAACCAGGAGACCGGCCATGGCGGGTGGGTTACTGCTGGTGACATGAACAAGATGCCGGGCACTCCTCACACAGGGCATCATCCATCCGGTTCGGGGGATTATCAGCCACCGTTCAACTCTGGTGGACCCCTGACTGGCGCTCCCGGCGGCGGATATGGTGGCCAGTCGGATGGCGTCGAGGCCTGGTTTTCTCTGGAGCCCGTTGGCGCCATAGCTTTGAAATTGAATTTCGGTACGCTGTGTCGTCTGATGCGAGATTGCGCCTCATTTCTCACGACCCCGTTAGTCAAGGAGAATGTGCGAAAGCGTCCTCTCGATGCACCCGGAGGGCTTGGTCGACAAGGTGCCGTGCGCAAGCGCAAGGATGAGGTCCACGAGATGAATGGCCACAAATTTGTTCAAAAGCAATTTTATCAGCTGCTTCTCTGTGCATTTTGTAGCGAGTTCCTGCTCAATGCGGCCGGCTATCAATGCGAGGATTGTCGGTACACGTGTCATAAGAAGTGTTTCGAAAAGGTAGTCACAAAGTGTATCTCGAAATCTACTTCCGGAGTCAGTATCCCGATTCCCGTTTCCGTGGCGTGGACTCACGCGCATTTCAGGATGGAGATGAGGAGAAAATCAATCATCGCATTCCTCATCGCTTCGAGCCGATAACCAACATTGGAACTAATTGGTGCTGCCATTGTGGGTACATGCTTCCCATTGGACGCAAGAACGCTCGTCGTTGCACCGAATGCGATATCACTTGCCACGCAAATTGCGCGCACCTTGTCCCTGACTTTTGTGGCATGTCTATGGAGACTGCCAATCGGCTTCTGCGGGACTGGCGAGACATCAATCGTGCACGAGGAAACCGTGACAAAGCTGCGGCGGCGGCTAGCCAAGTTCCACGACCCCCGCCACCTCCTGCCTATTCTCCATCTTCAGATCAAACAGGAGGTTTACCACAAGATATGGAACGCCTACGCCTCAGTGGTGCCGAGCCTCCGCTCCCTGAGACGCCCAGCCAACAGCGACATTATCCACACCAACCTTCCTTTGATCGGCGCCAACAGCAACAACCCCTTCCTGGGGGTTTCCCTGCGACCCATCCTCCAGGGGGGATGCCTCCGCCTGTCGGTGCCCGCCCTGCTGTGGCACCCGCTTTCCCCAATGAAGCAATTGTTCCTCCTGGTGTACGTCCGCCGCCACCAAGCTACGATCAACCGCCTCCCGTCGCCCCGATGCCAGATGGCATTCCCCCACCAGGCCGTTCGACCCCTCAACCACAGCAATCACTTCCGCCCAGCCTCCCGCCCAAGCCTTATCAGGCAGCATCCTTGGCCCCGGGCCCGCAGCAGCATCGCGGTAATTATCCACCACCACCACCACCATTGCAACAACCTCTGCAGCAGCAGGCACCCGCGCAATGGGCTCAGAGACCACCATCACAGCAGCAGCAACAGCAGCAAGTGGTAAAGAAGCGGAAAGTTGGCCTTGATGATTTCAATTTCTTGGCTGTGCTTGGGAAGGGCAATTTCGGAAAGGTGATGTTGGCTGAGGAGAAGACGACGAACAGCTTGTACGCTATTAAGGTGCTGAAGAAGGAGTTTATTATTGACAACGACGAAGTCGAGAGGTGAGTCGATACTGTCTTGTCTTGTCTTTACATATCTGAGTAATCTCCTATAGCACTCGGTCGGAAAAGCGCGTTTTCCTGGCCGCAGCGCGGGAACGTCATCCGTTCTTACTGGGCCTACATTCGTGCTTCCAGACCGAGACGCGTGTCTACTTTGTCATGGAGTACGTGAGCGGGGGTGATCTAATGTTACACATCCAACGGAAGCAGTTCTCTCTCCGCCAAGCCAAGTTTTATGCGTCTGAGGTTTTGCTCGCATTGGAATACTTCCATGCCAACGGAATCATCTACCGGTGTGCTAAATCGCAAAGTTACTAGTTGGTCACCGGTCACCTATACTCACGTCGATCACAGGGACCTAAAGCTTGATAACATTTTGCTGACGTTGGACGGGCACGTGAAGGTTGCTGATTATGGTCTATGCAAGGAAGATATGTGGTATGGGTCAACTACTGGCACCTTCTGTGGTACGCCAGAATTCATGGCACCCGAGGTATGCGATCAGTTTACTCTCCCAAGTCGAGGGAACTGAATTCGGGTCATAAGATCCTTCTCGAACAACGCTACGGCCGCGCTGTCGATTGGTGGGCATTCGGTGTCTTGACCTATGAGATGTTACTTGGCCAGTCTCCTTTCCGCGGAGACGACGAGGATGAGATCTTCGACGCTATTTTGGAGGACGAGCCTTTGTACCCGATCACCATGCCTCGCGATGCCGTTTCTATTCTGCAAAAGGTATGCCTCTACGCGAATCTATAGGTTCTATCGTCCATTCACGCTTTTGTAGCTGTTAACGAGGGACCCTACCCGTCGTCTTGGATCGGGTAAGAGCGATGCGGAAGAAATCAAGAAGCATCCATTCTTCAAGGACGTTAGTTTTGACGACATTTTCAACAAGCGTGTTCCTCCTCCTTACTTCCCGACTATTGTACGACACATTTCTCATGCTATCATCCCTTATTGATGCGATTCCCTGTAGAACGGAAGTGCGGATACCAGCAATTTTGATGAGGAGTTTACGAAAGAACAGCCGACGCTGACGCCAGTGCACGGCCAATTAACTGCACGCGATCAGGCCGAGTTTAATGGCTTCTCCTGGGTAGCCACTTGGGCGCAAGATGTATGAAATGGTAAGAGACGCGCTCCTGTCCATGCAGACGTTCTTCTACTTCTGCACATATTTGTTTGGATGTGTACACACCGTCTTGCCCTGTACTCGTACTCCTGGATACCTAACTTCTCCTGACGTGCTGGACTGAGTATTCTCATTGAAATTTTGTGCCTTTCTTTTTCTTACCGCATACAACGCTTGTGATATCACTTCCCGCCCCTGCCCTGTTTCGACGATGACACGACGTGACCTCCTGTTCCTGGTAGACCAAGAGGCTGTTCTTCTAATGACACTACATCTTTCTGTCCCTTCATCAACTCGTGAAAGCGTCCCCATAAGCCCGCGATCGTATCGTATTCGCGCGTCATTCCGAGGACTTCCTCGAGTTTACGATTCAGGATGTTGCTACTCGATAAGAGTTCTTCGAATCCCTGAGGAACGAACAGAGGCCAGAGGCCCATCATTAATATACGCGGGCGGTGTAAATGGACACGCGGCGGTGGGAAAGCGGGGCTAAAGCGGTATGGAAAACAAAAAGCACGCACGGTTGCGATCTCGCCCGCCAACCTGTCCCGTTCGCGATTGAAGAACGACCGGTCTTCGTCAGGTTTCAACATGTTTTAAAAGGGGCCCCCCGTGTGGAAAACTGTGCGGCGGGAAAACCGGTTCGGTTGACTTCGTGGTCGTCGGTGTTGGTTGCAGTACGTGATAAAAGAAGAGACGCGGAATTGGGTCGAGAGGTGTTCGGGCGCTGTCAGCACGTTTATTATGATTTGGAAATTTCCCAAACTTTGGGTGGTTGGTATTTATTCTATGGCTGCTATCGCACATAGGCATACATATGTGAGGAGATGAAGAGAGAGGTAACAGGTAACACAGGACGAGGTGAGGGAACCAATACGATACATGATACATAATTCCACCGAGCAGCGAGGTCGCGTTTGTAAATGCGTTTGTAAATGCATGCATCCCCCCTTTTAACAATAGTAAAGTAAAAAAAAGTGGTATTAGCGTTAGCGTAAAGGGCTATAGGAAACCTGTCTCCTGTAGCAGCCGTGCCATCCTTTCGTCCTCTCGTTCTCGAGGCTCGCGCTCAAGCGAGAGGTTCCAGAACTCGTCGCTGACGTCCGGTCGATTATCGAATTTGTTCAAACATTCCATAATGTAGTCGTGAATCTGGTCGACTTTAGCAAAGTTAAATGGCTTAGACTGCCATTTCTGGATCTCTTCTATAACCTCTGCTGCTTTTTGTCGCTTCCGGAAGTTGACGAGTGTTCCAATATTGTTGGGCGCGCCGTCTTGGATGAAAGTCAACGTTGTAAGGTATAGTCCTGTCATAATAAAGATCATGAATAATGACGCGTGAGCGAAACACTAGTGTCACGTACCAACGAAGGGAACACAAGGGGGGGTGATCCGTTGCAATAATGACCGGTAATTGCTGAAATTCTTGTTCGAGTCGATCGTCATTTCACAGGTCCCTAACATCGCCATGAACCTTTGATTGAGTTGCTCCCATGTTCGCTTTAAACGACGGATAGGAGGTGAATTCAATCCAGAAACGATGGCAATCATGCTTGAAAAGTTCTTGAGCTCGCGACACCGCTATAGTGAGGAATTAGCTCATCGATGTATAAAAAATCACGCTCGACCACTCACGTCTGCAACATTGATGAACTGTTTTACGATGCTCGCCCGTTTTCTTGAATCAGCTTTACTGAGTACAGTATCTGCCACCCAATGCGCGATCTATAGCAAACGAAAATGAGATATGGCATGCGGGTCATCGTGTCGACTCTCTACCTTATTCGTGGTCACAATAATTGCAGCAATGTTGTCATGGTTTTCGCTCCTCTGCTCTCTCGAACGTATGAGACATTCAGAGGGTCGGATCTTCATGTACAATTGACACTCGATCATGGTCAATTGCCGTGCTACCTCCAGATGATCGAACTCTAACAATTTAAGCTTCTTGGATGTCCTGGGGATAATCGGACCTGGCGGCGGATCAAGTGACATCGCAGTCTTGGTGCGACTCTCGCCTTTTTGCTACAAATGTTCCTTGAGTCTCTGCTAATCTTGTAGCGTGGGCATAACTTACTGTGCGCTCAATGAGTCCCAAGATTACCTTGGCAGCACTAAGATGGATGACTTCGGGCCCCGAACACATTTCTTTCATCTTGTCAAGTATAAAGAGGTCTTCTTCCACCAGGGCGTCTTCATCCGTGATCATAGTTTTGAATGTATTGAGAACACTGGCGTTCGTAAATAAGATATGAACACGGAATTATATAAGGCGAGCGTACCGCGCCCGAATGACGTGTTGCTTGAGCTTCGTCCATTCCTCGAGTTCTACCTGCGTCAGGGTTTCTGGTGGCTTGATCCAAAACCGCGCCAACAAGAGGTTAAACAGTGTTTCCACATCCGTAAACGACTTGTAAGTCAGCAAGAACGTTTTGGTGAATGACGTGTCTAGAGGTTATGATCAATATCGGCTGCCACCGAAAGCAATGCCATAGGACGCACCCGAATGTTCATGTGCGGTCAGGCGCTCCACAAGCGCAGCAACCGTTCCCGCACGCACTTTACCGTCCGGATCGATCTGAATCTCGCTCTCCTCATAATTCGGTCGAAGATACCAAGGCTTCGTTTTCGCGTTAAGCTTGTCGATGATGTGAGTTGGGGCATCGCCTAGCACACGGAGAAGTTTGTCTGCAGGGGCCTTTGAACTTGATGGTGTAGGTGCAGTCGGCTCTGCGAGATTTGTACTGTTAGATGATCGAAAACTTGATTAATTGGATAGATGACTCATTACCTTCGTCGTCCAATAATCCCTGAACTGAATCTGAACTAAGTGATGGAGGGGGTGAAGCTGTGTTGTTTGTGAGATATGACGGTAGTGGTGTTGCATTCTCTGCGTGGGCTTGTGGCGGCTCTAGGCTCGATTCGGATGTTTGAGACGGGTTGCTATACAAAGCGGAAGAGCTTGATGCAGCTGCCTTGAGGACTGCAGGCCTTCGGCCAAAGGCATGTTCCATGTCAACAAGGTCTTCGCCCTCGTCGTACGAATCATCCTCGGATGCAAGCTCCTGGAGTGTGCGCCCGAGGTTGCTATCGACGTTGAGAATACGTGACATACGCCACTCGATCGAACCGCGAAAGTCACTCGGGCCCTTGGACGCTTGCTCTTGCCCGACGGCCAACAGCGCTTCGAGAGTCTGGAAAGCCTGCACGACGTTGTTCTTGAGGGAGGCAGCCAGGTTACGAACCCTCTCAGAACAAACGCCCAGCGGACTAGTCCGTTGTGACACAGGTATGGTGATGGCAAGTAAGAGTGAGGCTCCATCATCGCTAAGGGACTGTAGATGGGCTTCAACAGTCCGGACCAACGTTCGCGCCTTGTGGACGCTTTGGAGATAGGCATCGCCCGCATGAGCCTCCCGGTTGATCCCATCAACGTCGACCGTGCGTGCGAGATTGATGTCTGCAAAAAATGACAGCACCGAGTGTAGCCATGCAACCGCACTCTGACCCAGGGTATGAACTTCGGAAGCTGCAAGGTACGTGTTTCATAAAAAGTCATGTGCACTGGTCAAAGAGGCTCACCTGCGCCCCCAAAGACAGCCGAGTGCAGGTCCACCAACTTCTCTTCCAACTCGGCAAGTTCGATCTTCAGCTCGGCCAACACTTCAGAGCACAGGTTCCGCTTGGGCTGCTGCTGCGAATCGATCGGGACCCAGCCAAATCCTTTCCAACCTCCAGCAGCACCTGCCCCCATGAGCCCTAATCCAACATTCGTGGGTGATAGGATGGCGAATAATCGTTTCGATGGCGCATGTGGCATCTGCTTATGGATTCCTTGTACCTCTGTGACAAAGGTAACCAAGGCGCGATCCAACTCCGCGGCGTCCGTCTCCATCCTTTCTGACACTTCCGAGGTGAGCGACTTCGTGTCGTATTGCGCGGCCAGAGCTGCAAGGACAAGCTTTGACAAGGTCGCAGTGACACGACGTTGCGCCGGCTTGAGTTGTGCTTGCAGTGTTTGGGGAATAGAAGGGCCAGATGAAGGACCATCTCTGTGATAAAGATGACTTGGAACGTGACCGTATGGAGGAGATGAAATATAAAGGAGATGCCGAACCGCAACCACCGACTTAGAAATCCGTTCTTCGAGTGAGGTCTGTGATGATGGTCGGGCAGAAAGGTCATGTTTTTGCACGGCCGTCACGATGGCAGCTACCGACTGTCGTGCAATAGCCGACAACGTGGTGATGGATTCAGGAGGAGGGGGAGCGAGGGTATACTGAAGGGTGTGGGCCAACTTTTCTGCAGACGTGAGCTGCGGATCGGGGTCGGCAGGGAGGGAGGGATGAGGCTGCGTGGCACTCGGGGAGGACGCATTCTGGGGTAACGACTGCTGGGAATCAGAACCAGGAACCAATCCGGAACTCTGATGCCTCTTTGAGAGTCTATCGAGCGGATCGACGTCGGAATCGTCAGAGTAGACATTTCCGTGGTTAGTGGTGCCATCACCGTGCCCTGGTCGCCCATAGGTGGACTCAGACCGCAGTGTGGACAAGGTATCGCGCTGGGCGTGGACTCCAGTGTGGCCATTCGTGGGGGCAGTTGAATCCCCCCCCGGAAGAGTCCATTGGACGGAGCCGTCGAGTTTATTTTGATAGTAATACGAGAGTCCGTCGTCCGCGAGGCGCCGTACCCAAGGCTCCGGAGTACCGGTACGCCTAGGTAGACCAAAACCAGCAGCTCTGTCGTTCCGAGTGCCATTACTTCGGCTATGCCTGTAAGAGTCCACTGGGATGTCTGACCGCACGGTGTGGGTCGAGGCACGGTATTCGAAGTCCGAGAGGTCGCCCTCGGAGTCATTCGGAAGCTCTCGAGAATGCTGGCCAGTCTGGGTGTTTACGTAGTATATCTACGGAAAATGCGGTTAGTGTAGTGGAAATAGATGAGGCATGAACGGCAAAGAGATAAAATGATGGCTTACTCGACCATCCTGATTGACTCTGGGCACCCAATAGTCGTTGGGAAGCGCCTCGCCCTCCACCCCCGCTATGGGGAGTCCATCCCCACTACGCCCGTTTCGAGAGGATGGGTCCGTGTCTGCGTCGGGCCAAGGACGGTGGTCGTTATGTAGCCGGGAGGGTGCGAGGGTGGAGGTGGTCGAGAGGCTCGACTGGGTGGAATATCTTGCGGAGGGAGCTGATGAGTAGGTGGACATACGTTGTAGAGTTGACTGCCGCTGCTGCTGCTGCTGCTGTTGTTGTTGCTGTAATTCCATCGCTGCAAGACCGATATCTGCTTCCTCATCTGAAATGACGTCGACGTAATTCGAGGGAAACCAGCCCCTCTCCTCTCCAAGAAGGCCATCCCACCATCCTGTCTCGAGTCTGGTGAGGACTTCGATGATATCCCCTCTACGAAAGGAGAGAGAGGCGTCGTCTGGGGACTGGTAATCGTACTTGGCACGACAGAAGAAAGTGGTGATGAATTGCTGATCGTCCATACGAGAGGATTGGGAAAGGGAGGAGTCGGATATGAGAGTTGATGTGGTTGAGGCGGTAGATAGGGTACGATAGATAGCCGTAGCGGCGGCCATGAGAGGGGGGGGATGAGAGGGAGTGTCGTGTCGTGTTGACTCGGTGGGACTGTAGGCCTAGAGGGGGGATGACTTGCTGGCTCTCAAAGAATGGGAATGGGAATCAAGGCCAAGGAGTGGTCAAGGCCGCGGACGACAATGGATTTGATTGCCTCTAAATGGTAACTTGAACTCATCATCTCATCGCTTTAACGTCCTCTGCTTTTCCGCCGTTTCCACGATCTTTCGCCTCACGAACATCCCTTTTCGCGTCCTCACTTTATCCACGTATCCCTTCGCAATGTTATCCCTGTCCGCCTTCTCCCCCAAGTCCTCCAGTTCCTCCTCCGTAGTCGGCACCCAGAACGGATTCTCATCTAACATTACGTATCTTCCCATCGTAATCGTAGTCACCGCCACCCATCATCCCCAGTCAGAGCGCACGTTTCAGTCCCAGTTTAGTCTATTCCACTCACCCACTGAAAACGAGCTGAGGGCTAGCCCCCCCAGAAGTCCGTTTCCTGATGTCTAATCACATCATATCTTTGTCAGACACCGCGTCAGGTAATGGATAATATTTTTCTTCCACGTACCGTCTGCAAAGCCGAAACTCTCCACAACAGGAAGAAGCGCCCTGACGGTGAAGAAGGACGTCCCTTCTTTCATTTCCTCAGCAACGAT
>Ga0307510_10007209_pt1 | contig 13244 bp, 12 predicted proteins | sample 12_EM_MG_FD_207224 | JGI IMG/M metagenome (GOLD analysis project Ga0307510, IMG submission 207224) | Populus trichocarpa ectomycorrhiza microbial communities from riparian zone in the Pacific Northwest, United States - 12_EM | ecosystem: Host-associated > Plants > Roots > Unclassified | place... | reverse complement strand
AAGATCACCCGTTACTAAATCAATATATTTGATTTAATAACTAAGATTAGAATGGATAAGATCATCAGATAGAACTTAGTGAAGCAATACCAAATCTTCTGATATCGTAGATGAAAAATTCTTTGAGTACTTGATAAAAATTTGAGTTATAGTTTGGGTACTAATCTTCAAGCTCTTGCTTCTGATACTGATGGGTTTTTAGAGGTATCAAAAAAGCACTCTCTTTTATCTCCTTTTCTAGTTATATGTTAAGGGTAGTTGGTTTGAGAGTTAAGTTAGGGTTTGAATGCTTGTGCTTTCGATGACATTGCCATTCTTTTGCAAGCTGGCTTTTACAATCCATGCTTGAGAACTTTGCAATATCCGGTCCAAAATGTTGCAAAAAATTGTCACCTCAGTTGCTGTTTTTTCAAGCAAGTTGAATTTTCAATGATAGTGAATAAGCACTTGCAAAAGAGCAGCAATGGCGTTGGATTAGGCGCACAACATTGTAGAAAATGTCCAAGTAACATATGGATTGAAACTTTTAGTGGTGTGATCGTGGAAGACGAAGAAGCAGATCCTATGATTCTGGATTTACCTTTTACTTTAGCCTTACCGATCTATTTTGGTATGTTCTCTGAATCGACATGATTTTGACTTGTGTTAGCAATCCTTTTATGGGGATTTATCATGTTTTTTAGTTGCAGGATCATTCCCTCATTGTCTTCGAACTAGTATCATAGTCTTAATGGTTCATTCTTGAGGAAGACAGTAAATTACTGTGGGAATTTACAGATATTGTTTTGTTCTGGAATGTATTTGCAGATTGGGCAATATATTTCCTCTAATGGCGGTGTTGGTCGCTGCTGAAGAACTAGCACCATTTCTTGATGTGAAAACTACCGAGGACATGGTATGCATAGACATGTTTATTTTATCTACCTTGTATGATGATGTAGTTACTCTTCTTTAGTTGCTAAAACCTGCCTTTTCTGCTCTTGAATTCGCAATGGTTATTTTCTCTCGAATTCATACCTGGGATTGACCACTATCAGTTGGAAGTTATGAGCTAGGTGCTTATCTATTCAGAAGTTAGGGAAAGAACCAGAAATAGCCTTGTATGCTGATTACAATTTCAACTCCCCAACTCCAACCCTCTTCCCTGGAGAGGCATGTGTACCTTGGTGTCATTATTTTATCTTTGTTTCATGGAAAGTAAAATCTTGTTTTTCTGCTTCTATTTCTAGCTCATTATACCACATGGATCTTTCAACCATTTTGGATGCTTTGCGTTGTTACAAGAATCTGAGAGATGGTCTGGAAATCAAGATTTAAAAATTGAAGGGAGGGCACATCCAATTATGCTTTTGCCAAGTACTGAAAGTATTCATGTCTCCAGGGCTTGAGCTTGCTGTAATATTATCAGATTGCTTGGAAGTGTCCGCGCCTTGCATAACCTCCAAGTGGAAGTCGATCCAAAAACTTTTGGATCGACAGTGGAAATAAATTGGAAGCCTAATGTTGCCAGCTGGTGCCGTTTGAATTAAAGAAGATAACATGAGAATAAGGGCATACAAATTGAAAGACAAGGAACCCTCAATAGGGATGGAATAGAAGTTTTGAAAATTTGTGGTGGCAGACAACGGGAAACTATCCAATCTCATCATTATTGCTGTATGGTAGCCGTTACTGGGATTTGTGAATCTCATTTTATTCAAATACCTGGGCAACAGGGTCCTTAAAACATCTCCTTGAGTCATCCTAATCCCAAACCCAAATAATATCTATGAACCATGAAGGGGAAGTTGGCTTTCAACTTCCGCTCACAAACCAACTTGTTTATGAGAAGAGCTCCCTTCAACAGCAAGATGTTGCCTACCATAATGTCCTTGTTATATGATAAACTTGTTTGTGATCATATCATACTAGCATTATTGAAAATTTCTAGCACTTTACTATTAGTTAACTAATTCAAGTTTGTCACTACAATCTTTTCTTTATAGTGATCAAATTATACAAGTTACTGGAATACAGATTGCCTCTCTTCGTATGGTTCATGGTTCACGTCCTAGTTGTACACTCAATATAAATAGAAGAAATAATCTATTTTCATTATATTATGTTATGCTATATCAAACAACATTTGAAATCATACATTAACCATGGAAAATATATGGTAAAAAAAAAAAGCCTATTCTGCTTTTGTCTGAGAATGGCCAAATCATAAATAGTCAGTAGCGTGCAAGTTCCATTATGTACTCAAAGAATATGCATGTAGAGGTCCTAGAGGATAACATGGATCCTTCGGCCAATAAAGCGGGTGAACGAGTGAAGATATGACCAGCATCTTTTGCCACTCAAAGAATATATACATACTCAATAACGCCTTGGCTTACTGACGTAACTATACAAATAAAATTATAATCTTCTGCCACTCACCAATGCCACTATGCTATCATGAAATGCTAATAAAAAGCCATCACAAACAGCCAAAAAAAGAAAAATCTGGATTCTGTCCGCCGAATCCACAGTTACACTTTCAAAATGCATTACCAGTGGAGACCAATAGTCATGACATGACCAGCAAATTCATCTTTTCATCATTCATTAGCAGCTACACATTTCCCCTCAGCAAGGTAGTAGTTGCGACCAACTAACTTTCGGTCAGAACACTTAGCTGCTTGCAGATTTTAGCAGCAACTTACCATCTTCAAGCAATTCTGGACACCAATATACCTGTACCAAGCGCACAATTCAAGATAATTTAATTTCAAAAGAATCCTGTCATTGTTGCTGATTGTCTATCTCCCAGATGTCTGTGTAGAACAGTTATAGTAAATATCTAGAGTAATGCGCTACAATAGAAACAAAGAGAATGTTTCAACATAGCGATCTCTAATTACTGCAAGTTCCACCTTTTCAGGTAGAAAATCTAGGGTGCTAAGAAACTCATGCTAGAGAAGGAAAGCAAGGCAAGCACTGTAGCTTTATTTTGTATCTACTGAAAATTGATTGTTAAACATGGACATTTTCCATCATCTTTGCAGCACATCTAGCATCTAAGGGGGCATCATATCCTCGCATGGCATTTTATTGCATAAATACAAGTAGAACCCTCATGACTCTTGGTTATAAATAATGAAATCATATTTCTGCTTGCTCAATTTCTTTAAAAAAAACTGCTAGTTAAAGCATCCCTGTTTTGAAAATGCAAAACAAAATTCTGATTCAAGAAGATCTTAAAAGTAAAAAATGTTCTACCACCTCTGAATCATACCTAACATCTATAAGTAAACAGGGAATATATATCATCATGTGGCCTTCTATTGGATCACACAAACTCACTCTAATTTTGGTTTTACATAATGATATCAAATTTTAAGGGACCAAAGGTTTCATGCACTACCTTACTCTAGTTTGATGTGGTAAATAATTGCAAGTTGAAATCAAGAAAGAAAAAAGGTAATGGAAATTCATAATGCAAAGTTGACTTACCCAAAAATATGAGGGTAAGAATTGCTGTCAATATCATTTTCATTGAATGTTGATTAAATTCGAAATGAATGGGAAATCTTTGATATCTTGCCCCAAGGCTGCTGCCCAGGTGCATTACTTCTGATTGCAATCTAAAGCATATTCCTTGGAGGCTTCTGTATCCAGATCCTAGCATTTGTCCTAGACAATGGCCCTGTAATAGAGAAGCAAACTGATAAGCATCTACTGCTTTTACATGATTGATAGGGAAGAACCATTTTCACTAGCATCCCAAGTCATCCTATCATGCTTAAATATGTTTTTTGTAAATATGGGATATCAGACTTTCTTATAGCATCTAGTGTATCTTCCAGACATGCAAGTAATTTCCAACTTCCAACTCTTAAAGCACCAAGAAACAACAAAAAGTTGAATGATCCGTGAATATGAAAAAACAACAAAAAGTCCTTGATTGGGCAGAACTTTTCATATAGCTGTCATGCTTCAATACCTGAGAAGTGGATTTTTCCTTTACCAGAAAAAAGGCTATAAACAGACTTTCTGGTAACAAAATTTTAGTTAAGAGTAGCCTTAACATGGATCATCTAGGTACCTGTGCAGAATGAGACGATTCAGTGTAAGTAGGCGAATGCCTATATTCTTCTCCATCTTTCAACCTCTTTGTATAGTTCCTACCAACTCTGTTCCTATGAGCAGTCCATAGGTTGCTCAAGAAACCAAAGAAGATCATGATGCTGTAGATACCTCTTGACTTGATCTCATGGAAGAAGCTCCTCGATTTGGCTTCATTAGCTTCCAGGTCCCAGTGATCATCACGAACATGCCTGTCATGATGGATCTCTTGCCGAGAGTTCATCATATCTGAGCCTAATCCGGTGGAGTTATGTGAAGCAACATTTCTCTTATCCTCATTTGCAGAGTCAAGATAATGATCAGCATGCCCAACTCCAGTCATTTTTACCCTCTCAAATTCTCTGCTGTCATGCTCAACAATTTCATTATCCTTTAAACTAACACCTGAGTTTGGATCAAGGAATCTTCTCAAAATGCTACTTTCTTCCATTTCATAAGGATGCATATTTTCAGTGGGATTTCCTCCTGTAAGAAATGATGCTAATACATCTCTGTCTTGGTCATTTAAATTAACCCATTCAGAGTTTCTCATGGAATCATCCATTGAACGGCCCTTCACACTTTTCTCCACTTCATTTATATGTTCTCTAATGGCTATAATAAACTGCCTGTGCCTGGAAATCACATCTTCTCTGGCTTGAGATTTGTTCGCTATGCTTGATGAATTAACAGCTCTTTCAAAATCTTCCAGCTGTTAGGGAAAATAAACAGAATCAGACAACTAAAACCACAAAATGGAAAGTAAGCTTCTCATCAGCAAATACCTGCCATTTCGCAGTTCCAAGTATGGTAGCTAGATCGCGCTTATGATATTCTATTGATGAAAGCAATCTTGGGTCGGGATGTTCACTCCGAACAAGATTCTGCTCATGCAATAGAAGGCGAAAAAGCGACTCCATCCTAAACATTAACAGCAACAGCAATCTTAAGTTCAAAGCAACATTAAAATCTACCCTACATATGCATCTTCCCACGTTAACACGTTAGAACAAAATAATTCAACCCCGAACGAGAGCCTAACACAGGCAGTACCACAATTAAGTTTAATAATCAACGAAATGCTAGCAAAATGGTTATTTTAAATTTTTCTAGACATCGGTAATATTACCACAATGTGCTATGTGCTTTGAACTAGCAATAAAAGGATAGGCCAAACCTAATCTTACATAACATGATGTACTAACAATAGAAGTAAGGCTAAAAAAACACAACTAAAAGAAATCCAATCCATCAAAGATAAAGTTTACAAAGAACCCAGAAACTAAATCTTCAAAAACAGCTTAATAATCAATAAAAATGAAATCTTTTCGTTAGCCCTCTAATCAAGCACATTCAAAAATCAAGCCAAAGTTCCTAACTTTAAATAGAAACCAAAGGAAAATGGAAATAAATGATGGAATCTAACCTGTCAGCAGAGTCTTGAACCACCTCAGCAGCTGAGAATAAGGGGTCAGATTCCCATTCATGAAAACTTGATGCCATTTATTGAGCCTAAGAAAAAAAACCCAACAAAAGTTCACATAAAAAAGCTTAAAGGCTGCACCTTTAAATAATGATGATCTTTAACAAATGAAGAAAGTGAAAGACATGATACAAATGGAGAATAGAAATGGGTTTTTGCAAACTTACTCTCTCTCTCTCTCTCTCTCTCTTTGAAGTTAAAATGGAAATGGGTTTCTCTTTCTGTAGAGAGAGAGAGAGATACTTATGAGTTTGTATGGTAAGATTTAGGTTTCACAGAGGATGAAGATGGTGGTGCAAAAAGGCAGAGCAAAAAGAAGGAAAGGTAAGGGAAAGCATAGATTTGAGGTCTTTTGGTCATTTTAATTTACAGATAGATTGTCTATCTGTGAGTTTCTTTTATTGGATTAACCATTTTTACTGTTTTTTTTTTATTTGTTGCTCTTGTGATGATATTTTATTAGAATCAAAGTACAGCAGACTATTTTCAAATTTAAAACCACGGATGAAATTAGAAATTTCTGCTTGGAAGGGGTCAGGTACAAGAAGACAAAAATAACTTAAAATTGTTAATTTTCTTTTTTCCAACTTTTTTTCCTTATTAATTTTTAAGTGTTTTTTTTAGAATTATAAACGGAGAGTGATCGAATTGAAAAGGTAAATGATTTCTAGTTATCTATTACCCTATATTGAACATAAACCAATTAAATGAAAAAAAAAAAGGATAGAGGGTTTGTTGGTAAGTTAAACTATTTTCAAGGTATTTATTCTTTTTATATTATACAATTTTGTTTTTATGATATTGCATTTTGTATCATTTAATAATTCAATAAATTCCTGATCTTTGCTTCAATCAAATTGAATTTAAAATGAAAATAAAGAAATATCAAAGAAATTAAAAATAAATTTTTAATATTGTACTAGTAGAGACAGAGAAACATATTTTCCTATATAATTTTTCTTAAACGTAAAAAGTTCACTTAAAAACTATTTAAAAAACAAATTTATTTTATATTTCTGTCATTGTCTCAATTTCTTTAACTAAATATATTTATATCCCTTTTATATCTACATTTTCTATCCTAAAGGCTAAAACACTAATCAAAGATTATTATTATTATTATTATATGATCATGGAGGTTCAATACTAGGTCTATTAAAATCGTACCAATTAACCATTGTCTTCAATTGCTAACAAAAAGTGTTTTAGTGTGTGACGTGGGGTTCTTATATTACATGAAGCTGAAAAATTGTCACTTTTCTCCCGAAGTGTGGGATGGTCAATCTGCCTTTTTATCGTTCCCCTTTCTGAATCAACTCAAGTGATTTTTGTCAGCATATAACCTAACCATGTATATTGTATAGGACAAGCTCAGCCTATGAGGTACTTCATGCCATAAATCATGCCTCTTGTTTGTATAGCAACAATGAAGCCAGTCCTTCAAACATAAAATTGAATATATATATTCAGAATCTCGTACCAAGAAAGAAAGCACACCCGAAATTAAGATTATCCTATAAGGACATAAAAGAGAAAAAGAGGAGAACACGGTATCAAACATCAAGAGCTTTAACTAAGATAGTAGAACAATTATTCATTATACTAGAAATATTAGGACAAGAAAGAGACGGGAAAAGAGAAGGTTAAAAGTTATCGTGTGCTACGCTATCCATAATTCTAAGCATCAGCATTCATGTATTCTGGCATGGGATTCGATGTAGAATCTATTAATACTTTTAAGTTCTGTAAGTACATCCTTGTTTTGATGAACAAGGACAACCATGTCACAGTAGATTTCATGTTTGCTTTTGTGCCCTTGGACATGTTGAATTCATGGAGGAAAGCTTGATACACATATCCATGGTTCTTCAAGAGATCGATGGATGAAGAGGCTTCCATCTTCCTTGGCATAAAGAAGTTGAATCACCTCAAAGAATAAAAGGCCCTGTGCCCTCAGAATTTCAAAGATTTTGTAAGAGCTCTGTCTGCCTCTAGGAATGTATATGGCAGTGGGCGTATAGGGTTGACACTAGAGTACCAAGGCAGTTATGCGGAAGTGCTTGGTAGTTCAGTACTTTCGTGTAACATTCTTTCATATGAGCACTAGGCAAAGAACTATACTTACCAAGACAACAAATCATAAAAAAGAGTGCAACTTGGAACACTGGGAAGTATAAGTATGCACATGAAGCATTTAGCAAGGCATTTATACCATCACACTGACATACTCATGAAATATACATATGAAGATTTTTCTCGTCCCCACAATGTGGTGACAGAATTGCATCTGTTAACTGAAAGAAAAATTATATTTAGTTTCAAGGCCAAGTACACACGGAGGAGGTAAATCTGATGGACCTTGCAACCTCGCATTAACTATAGAAGATAAGAACGGATGTCAAAAGAATTATTCAAAGGAATGTTTAAGAAATTTTAACCCATGACTTTTGGGCGCCAACCGGCAATGACATCCTCTGGCAGAGCACGTGTGTTAACAAATGAATCCCTGGAGAAGATTTCCTGAATAACAGAAATTTAGCATTGTCAAAAACCAGACATCATTATACAGGATACAAGATGGCTATGATTATACTAAACCAGTAATCCGCAGAACTATACTTCTATCGATAGTTTAAACACAGAATTAACGTCATAAACCATGCATCAAAATAACCAGTTGCTCAAGCATATTGAGTCCAATGTCTATGCCAGTTGCTCATTCGGAGAATAGGATTTTGCATGTACTTGGTAATGTGACATTCAAGTTTACTCGTTAAGTCTCTGGCAGGTAGCAAGAGGAAAAGTACCTAAACTACATGACATTGTTTATATATGTTCCCAAGGAAACAGTACACCTCTTAACCAAATAGGGGTAAGAACTTGAAGTCATGAAGACAACACTGCATGATTACAGTGAGTTCTGAGGCAAGCTTATTGATTCATTAGAAGCAGAATTTGCAAGGCCAACTGTGGACTTTGACATGAAACCTATACTTATCTTCAAAATACATATTCTATGGTCTTTTCCCAAGTAATATACTTATTTATTCTTTGTAACGAATGAACAATGTAGTGATAGGACAGCAGCTCCATGAAAAGCACTCCCAAATGAACCTAAGCTATGAAACAAAGCCCCCAAAAAAAAAAGGGAGCATGATGGAAGTCATAAAGGCGAAACAAGCAACTTCAACCGAGGAAGAGGAGTGAGGGAGGGGAGGATGCCTATGTAACAGTGGTGCAATAGCAAATGTTACGGGTAAAAGACCATGGACAAAGTCTGCATTCATTGGCTGCACAAAACATGTTCACATATGTAACACACCATATCAGAGGATTAGCTTATAGGAGATACCTTCAAGTAGGATTTGATGTAGGGAAGTGACTCTGGAACTGACCAGTTCTTATAATGCCCAAGAGCAATCTCTAGATGGTACAGCTTCGGACCAAGGGCCAAATCAGCTGCAGAAACTTTTTCCCCGTTGATAAAAGGGCCCTTCAAAGGAGAGAAGACAAACAATCATATAAATCAGTAAAAAGAACCATCAGATTCCAAATTGGACAATGCATAAAGAAATTTTTGAAAAACAAAGTATTAGATCGAAGCAACAGAGGCCTACAGATAAAATGTCATTGCTCAACCAATTGTTTCAAACAAATGCATTTTAAAGTCTTGAAAGCAGCACCAACACTGTCATTTACGACTTCAGAACTCAAGAAGAATTTCTATGTTCAGGAAATATGAGAATCCAAAGCAATTTACATTGCTATAAAAATATGAATAGGCATCTCCGTTGCAATCAGATTAATCCTTCACATGCTTAAGCTGATTATAACATTAAAAGGATGACATCATTGCAGTTCTTTTTTTCTTTTCTTTTTTCCTTTTTTCTTCAGTATCACAAGGTTAGCTGACCACCAGAACTTCAAGGTAGATAAGGACATACATTCTCTTTGATATGATCGTTAAAAGCACTAAGCTCATCGAGCAATGCCTGCTCTGTTCCATCACCAGGGTCTTTGCTTTTAAGAAATCCAATAAATGTGGAGAAGATCTTTGAGCCACTGCATTGAAATAGATAAATAAAATCAATAACATAAAACCTCAACTAAGATATGAAACTTGGGATCTACTATGTTGTTGTGGACTTCTAGCAAAAATAACATTCAAAGTAAAAACGCCGAACATACTCAACTCAGTCTAACTAAACTTTATTCCCTAAGTAGTCGTCAGAGAATTCTTCCTCTCAAATTTTTATCATTTATCCCAAACTTTTTGCAAGCTGTTTTAACAGTAGATCAGTTTTTGCCACTTCCACAACATCACTTTGGTGTACCTTTGATATTTCTGGCTACTACTATTCATAACACCAACTGTGGATTGTCAAAAGTATCAGTGCAATCAAAAATAAAACCAAGGGATCTGGTTCTGATCAATAAGATTTGGACTCAAAATGAACTCAGCCTCATTTGCAATGGAATGCACCTCATTAGCAACAGAACCAATGACCAAGACTTGTATTGATAATGAAATATAGCAATTACTTGAGCAAACAACCTCAAATGCAATGCCTTCTACATTGGAAGCTGAGAATGATAAAGGGGGAAGGGAAATATAAAGGATTCTGCATCTAGGCATAAGAAACACTTTTTGCACCCTCGAAAAGGTTGTGAACAAGTAGATAGGTAGTCTGGTGGAGTCAGCAATTTCAGCATTCCAATATGGAAAGTTCAAGCTAGAAAACTCTAGTAAACTATAATACTCTCCAAAAACCTCAAAGGTGGCAATTCAACAAACATTGACTCTAAACAAACCATTCACTATAGTTGCATCTGACTTAATCAGAAGTTCAAACATGACGACAGTCCCAGATTTTCTTTACCAGAAGAAAATAATTTTTAAATGATTTTGATTTTTATAAGTGGAATTTTATGTTTCCACCACCATCAATCCCCCGCAATCCCCTCCTCCTCCTTCTCACAAATAAATCAGTAAATTTAAAGTTATCACATAAAATGGAAGCACCAAAAACATTATTAGGTCAGAAAGTAAAAGTGACAGTGGTAATTTCTGTAGCACTGAATGTAAAACATACACTGAAGCCTTTTCAGGTGGAATTGCCAATGGTGGATCTGGAAACTTTTCTTCCAATGCTTGTGTGATAACATCTGAATCTGAAACCCAGTTCTCCTCAAACTTTATCACAGGAACTTTACCATCTGGGTTTAGTTTCAAGAACCTATATCAAAGAAGAAACATAACTGATAAAACAAATGGTCAAATACAAACCAAGTAGACAAAACAGAGTAATATAGTTATCCACCATCACTTGCTTTTCTTCTTCTTCAATGCCTTTGATTAAAACCAAGGAACTGCCTTTATTTTGACCAATGTGGGTTGAATTCAAAATTCCATCAACAGGCAGTACTGCGGTTCTTTCTTGATGGTTAGTATAGTCGACACTATTATGATTAGACAAAAATGTTGATCAAATCATGCTCAGTGCATTCGTTTTTCACCCAAAGTCATTATAGAATTCGACTATTTGCTACAGCAGCAAGAAGTATTTTTTTCCATCAGGATATCTATTCAAAGTCCAATACAATCAACTTATATTCTGAAATAAGTGTAAATAACACCAAGCACGTAAAGGGTTGGCCCAAATTGGAAGATCTATAAAAATTTCCAAATAGATGAACAAAATCATTATCTACTCGCTATTCAATTCTCACATGGGAGCTCCGCCAACATTCAGTTAAAAATTGGAAACTTCTAGGAGTTTTATGTATAATCCAAAAACTTTTGGATAGCACCCACAATTTCGCCAGTGCCCTCTACAATGCCTTGTTTACAATATGGACAGTGTTTTTTACATAACATTTTGCGACTTTGCTCCAGCCTTCCCTAACATTACAGTAGAAATCCACGAAATTATCAACCATAAAACATACTAGTAAATTTATGGAACTATAGTACGATATTTTGTTTACAGAATTCTAACAAAGGAGCTGGATTCATGTCAACTGAGTCAAGAAGTCGAAACACCGTGAAACATTTTATGAAAAGCGCATTAATATCGTAATTTCTTCAAGGCATTGTAGAAAAGAACACGGGCAAATGGCTTAAAGTAACTTACCATTCAGGTTTGTTCCCCAAATCAACAAACTTCATGTCATAAGGCAGATTCTTTTCCTCCAAAGTAAGCAATACCCTTTGACAAAAAGGACCTAACAAAGCATTAAAAAAAAGACCCATCAATTGCCATTTCCAAATGACCCAACAAAAGAAAAGAAAGAAAACACGATTCACTCACAGTCACCAAGTTTATCAGGGACAGTAAGAGAAGCTTTGACACAGATTTCAAGAGGTTCAGAAACTGAAGTAGCGGACATTGAAACAGTGAGGTTTCTTTTGATTCTTTGGCGTCTAAAAGCAGCAGAGTGGTTCGTAGGGAGTCGGAGAGAGGTTAAACCGAAGTGGTGTTTGATTGTGGAAGACAGAACACAAGCTGCTGTTACTGTTGGTTGGATTCTTGCAGTCGACATTTTTTTTTTAATGTTTTTGTGCTTTGCTTGATTGCGTGGCTGTCTGTCGAAAAATTGAGAGCGTGAAAGAGATGAGGCTCTATACTCTCTACTCTCTACAGGTGGGAACTATCCCTATGGAAGCGACTAGATTCTGGCCGTACTGTTCTATGAGGTGTTTGTTTGACATTGCAGATAAAAAAAAATTGTATAAATTTTGAATTTTTTTAAAAAATATATATATTTTTAGTATTCTTAAATTATTTTAATATATTAATTTAAAAAAATATTATTTTAATATATTTTTAAATAAAAATAAAAATAATTACTTTAAAAAAATAATTTTTACCACAATAATATAGGGCTCTAAGGACTTGTTTAAAGCTATAGTAGAACCGTTTTAAAATTAATTTTTTGATTATTTTTAGATAATATAATAATATAAAAAATAAAATTTTGAAAATATATATATATTATTTTAATATATTTTTAATAAAAAAAAAGTATTATAAAAGTTAATTTCTACCCTATTTTCTATTTTTAAACCAGCTCCGAGAAAACCTTCAAGGCGGGTAGAGCAACTAATTATCGAGAGTGTATCGTGTCAAGTTAGCTCGAAGAATTGACCTTGAATGGGCTTGTTCATGGACCGGGCCATGGCCTATTTTTGAATAAATTTTGCCAGATTGTGAGCCCGTCGAAGTCTGTGAACTGTTCTTTCCATGAGTGAATGATGAATCGTTCAAGTGATTTCATGCTTCTTCCTCGCCCAAATTTACAAAGAAACCTTACGGGAGGTCAAATGTGGGTTTGGAAAAGTCAAAAGGATTTTTGGAAAATACGTAAAAATTATGTATAATGATTATCATAATTGTTAAAAAATGCATAGTCTGGTGGGCTGATGTAAGTCAGGTTTCTATTTGAAGCAAACAACACATCGAACAAAATATAAACCGAGGAAGCTTTTCATTGTAGTGACAGATATAGTTTACTGGAGATTATTAAATGAAATTATTATTTTTAAAAAAATAGTGGCCTTGGTAATGGCTGTAATTTGATCTTTTGCCGTAATTTATTGATTATCATAGTTGTAGAAAAAATGCATAGTCTAGTTCTTGCTAATGGTAGGTTCGAAGATCAGGCCTGATCT
>Ga0307510_10007208_pt1 | contig 13246 bp, 13 predicted proteins | sample 12_EM_MG_FD_207224 | JGI IMG/M metagenome (GOLD analysis project Ga0307510, IMG submission 207224) | Populus trichocarpa ectomycorrhiza microbial communities from riparian zone in the Pacific Northwest, United States - 12_EM | ecosystem: Host-associated > Plants > Roots > Unclassified | place... | reverse complement strand
CGGGCGGACGCACCCAGAACTCGAGTTTACGTTATAAGCGCCTGGAACGTCCGGCGCACAGGGTGAGCGGGGAGAAATGGGGTGCAAGATGATTTTTTTCCTGATGTGCGGACGAGTGAGAGGTTGTGCTGAGCTTTGTGGGTCCTGTTAGGATGGCGGATCAAGGATCTGATTGTGATGGGGGAAAGGATTATGGAGAGAAGATGGAAGGGGGGGAAGTGAGAGCTTATATAGGCCACACAAGGACGGTTTTAGTGGGGTTCACAGGATTGGACCCTGTACAAACTTGAATATCTTGAAAAGTCACGTGACCGACCCACAATGACAATACGATTCAGATAAGCTTTTAGGCCGCAACGAAGCGACATGGGAGCCGCCACCCATGAGCCAAGGCTCCCATACTCTCATCTCAACAAAAAACAGGTTTCACAAGTTAAATCGTGAATAACGGTGGGCAGTGTGAATGTCAGAACCAGTTCGTCATCTGACTAAACAAACTTGAAATTTTCTTCATTTACCCTTTGAATGAAACCTACCCTTCACTTTGAAAGACTGAGTCCGCTTCAGCCGCTCAGCCCATCCGCTTATGCATCTGCCAGACTACTTGAAAGACAAACTCCACACACGATGACCTCAAAGACAACGAAGTGCCCTTATTGCAGGCGACGTTATCAACAAGCCGCTGCATATGAAAACACCTTCAGACAATGCATCTTGATATCGCTCTTTCCCTCAGCGCAATTGCGGATGCGGCTTCCATGGGACCTACTTTTGTTCGTGATGAACTTGAAAACCTGACTGACTCAGACTATGAATCCGATTGCAGGCTCGAGATCTGAGATTTCCGTACAGCAAGTGGTGAGATAGATGATATGCAGAACGATTCAGACACAGAAGATGTTTCCCACCCACCGGTCCGCCTGTGCCCTTCGGGTCAAGTAACTATTCCCGGTGCCGGCAGACCACTCGGCGAAGTTGCTGGCTATCCAGAGCTCAACAAGGCCATGACCAATGACCCTTGGAGCCCTTTCTCATCTGAAAATGACTTGAATTTGGCGAGCTGGTTTGTCCGGAGCAAGGTAGCCAAGTCGCAGATCAACGCGTACTTTGCGGAAGGGTTAGGCGGTACGGATACTAGATCATTCCGGTCCGCCTATACCTTGCGACAACACCTCGACATACTGGACCCATTGCGTGAATACTTGGTGTGGGCGGAAGCCAGTATTGATGATGGTCGACATGCAACAACTTTCTATGATCGAAATATTATCGACTGGGGCCGCTACCTGATCCGTCAGGTCACGTATAGCTCAGATATGGTTTACGCATCTATTAGAGAATATGATTCAAGTGGGGAGCGATTATATTCAGAGATGCATACGGCAGACTGGTGGTGGGATAAGTGCGTATGAGATAGGTCCTGCCAAGTTGTTGGGGTGGTGTTGCCAGCCATAGCAGCCCATTGCGTTGCTTGATTGAAATCTTTGCCCGCCGGGTCCACAGTGGTGCCCATTATCGGATTGTCTGACCAGACGCACATTACCAATTCCCCTGGCGATAAGAGAGCATGGCCAGTATACATGACAATCGGCAATATGCTTTCGAGGACAAGATGCAGCCATGCCAAGATGCCGATCGTGCTTCTGGCATTGCTTCCAGTACTGCCAAAGTTCACTGGCCAATCAGCCCATGAGAACGAAGATGAGCGGCAGACCAATGCGGATCTCCTGCAGGCTGTCTTCGATCTTGTCCTGGCCCATTACAGACGCTTGCCCAAGAAGGAACAGTTATAGATTGTGCAGATGGCAAAACACGCCTTTGTTTTCCCATTGTGTCAGCCTGGATCGCGGATCATGTTGAGCATGCAGCCTTGCGAGAAATAGGCAGCAAGTCATGCCGAAAGTGTCAGGTTCCGTGGGAGGAGCTTGGTGAGGATCCATGGCGGATGTATGAGACCTGCGACTAGACGCTATATAGAGAGAAAGCCTTGAGACATGAGCTGGCGGAAGAGGCCAGCATTGGGAATAGTTGAAGCGGGTGTGGGTGAACATAGGAAACAATGTATTCATCGGACTCGACGGAGTAAGCCCCGCGGAACTACACAAGCCGGACCTATTAGACCACATCTACCTTGGGTTATTCAAATATAGGATGGAATGGGTGGAATGATTCCTGAAAAAGAATAAACGGCAGAAGGTGTTCTTGGATGCTGGGGAAGAAATTCCTCCTTACCCTGGATTCACCGAACGGAAAAAGGCCTATCCCGAAATCACACAATGGCAAGGAAAGGAGATGTGCAATGTCGGCCATTCTCTTTCAGCCGTATTGGCGTCCGCATCGCGAAATCCAGAGAGTTTGCACTATGAGGATTTCAAGAGCGCTTTGAAGTGTGTTAGCGTGCTGGTCGACATCACTCGCAGGGCTCAATTTCGCAGTCATACACCAGCTACACTTTCCTACATGGAAAGCTACTTGGAGACATCCCACCGGACAAAGGTCATTGTTCTTGAGTTCCATACCACGAAGGCTACAGGCGCTTGAACAAATCGCCAGGATCGGGAGCTAACGGAACTGAATAGAGATCAGCGTGCTAAAGAAATCCACCATAGAACTGTCGGTAATCGCCATGGGCTGGCTGATCAAGAGAGGGTTGAAAGGTCTGATCTGTTACGTGGTAGCTTCGGCATGAGATAGTCTGAGGGCTAGGACCTGAGTCATTATTATATCGAAGAACTCGTTAAGAGGAGACGATTAATGTAGGCTAGATATAAGGGATTCGTTATAGATAGTCGAACTATTGGTAACGCTAAAAGGTCGAAAGTTATTATATTGATAAGATCTCTTCTCCCTGCTTGTTGTCTCTAATTTATATTCAGCGTCTGAGCAATCCCGGTATACATGCTAACCCTATACTAACTAAGTATCTTGTCCGTAATTGTGCGAAGTTAACCTGAGTGCAAACACTCGTAGACCTTGAAAACTCTCTACCACACCTTTTGCTACTATGGCCAGCTTATCGGTCTGCGCTTCTGTTATTCCTGATAGTGCGGAGACCACATCAGGTGTCAGCTCATCCGTTTATCCGTTGACAACGATGGTTACCAATTATCTTGCCCCCGTGCTCACCGAGTGTAGTCTAACTCGCTGGACCGAAGATGGCCAATCTTGTTTGTTTGGTTCCGTCAAGCATTCGACAGGCACCTTCATGTCGCATTCTGGTCTTCCAGCATTACACGACTTGTCCACGGGATCGTACCTATGGGCTTTTTCCCTCGGACTCCATCTTTTGCCAACCTGTCCTTTGTAGATGCACCCAATCCACTTACTGGGCATAGTTACCTCCTTCATACTCTCCACATCTTTGTAGGTACAAGGGGGGACTAACTTTCGAGCAAAATGTCCTGTTACCTTCAACCAACCCTGCCGACTGTCTGTCTCCAAGGGTCTGTAGCCTTACGCGCTATTGTCTGATTCACCTGCCTGCACTTGCATAAGGTGCCCGAAGGTCACCCCTCATGGACTCTGCAAACAAGGTCCGGTCGGACAGACGGCCGTGACGTATACGATGTTATAAGATGTGTTCTATTGATAGTGGTCTTTGGTGTTGGGACGCAACTACCGTGGCGGGCAGTGATCACGGGCCGTCCCAACACCGGGGCTGGAGGCGGGTGTTATCTTTTTCCTTCAAAGTTCATAAGTGTCAAGGTAGGGTAACTCTACCTTGTAAATCTTGACGGGGAGTCCGTACGCCTAACATGATCGGTGGGCAGATTTGATACGGCGTGAGAACAACTTCAACTTCATGATAATGCAGTACCTGACTCACTTTGCCACCCACGGACGGCGTTTTGGATACATATCGATGTATTCCACTGAGATCGGTGAACTAGCACATGAGGACCAAATTCAAGATGGATACCGGAGGTCCAACAAGAATGGCGCCCCCTCGCAGATGTTTTCGAAATATGGCCGCCAGTATGCCCTAGGAATAAGGTTGCAGACGAGAGTTGCACTTTCGAAAGATGAAGCTATGATGGTGGTAGAAGATAGTGGGATGGAAATGTGGACTGTGTCAAGTCGCAGCACACCTCGCCGAGTTCTTAAAGGCCGTGTGAAGAACACCAGCACGCTGACCGAATTATGCACGGCCCTCGATATCTATTATTCCAACATGATAGAGGAGATACTGCGTTTTATCAGGCAGACTGCTGCTGATGACAGGCAGTTGCCTGCGGACCCCGCCGAACTGGGGTTACTTCCTGTAGAAGGATTTGATCAGCTTGAAATCCTAGTGCCTGACTTTCCGGAAACTCAAAGGTTCCAGATCTACAGTGCCCTGTGGGGAAGCGAACTATGGAGATTTACGAGGACGCGTGGTGGCTCAGTTGCTAGCACCTTTCAAGATAAGACATATTCTAAGTGAGGCCACAGCTGTCCATCACCTGGCCTTAGTTCAGATACTCGATCCGATCAAAGGTGGCAGATTTGACATTCCGAGCGGATATATTCCAGTCGGCAACCAGATCAATCGTTGAGTTATGCGAATAGTCAGTATTAGGGAAGTGATTGGACATGGGCAGGTAATTCCTCTCTCGGACACGCAACAGATAGTAAATCACAGGATCGATCTGAGGAGGATTAATGGAATATATTAAATTATTCTTTCCAATTATGCACAGTATTTATTCGGCTGAGTTGAAACTGGGCACTTAAGGGGGCACTTCGCGTATTGAGTGTCCTGCTTCAACTTGGCAGCGGGAGTGCTACACGATGTGCGGTCATTTAAGTGAATGTTTTAAATAGGTTGAACAGTTCTACATGAATATAGGGCCAAGTTGAAGCGGTACGCTCAAGGTGGCAGTGCCCATATTCAGTGTCCGGCTTCAACTCAGCCAGTCGAGTACTACATGATCAGTGGGCATTTATGGCAATGTTTAAAATAGGTTGAATTGTGCCACACGATTATCCGGCCGGGTTGAACCTGAACACTTACGGTGGCAGTTACCGTATTGCGTGTCCAGCTTCAACCCGGCCACTGGTGTAATACATGATTGGCGGGAATTGAAGAGAATGTTTTAAATGCAATGAATTGTTCCGTATGAATATACTGCCAAGTTGAAGCCGTACACGTATGATGGCAGTGCCCATTTTGAGTGTCCGGCCTCCACTTGGGCGCAGGAGTACTACATCATCCGTGGGCGTTTAAGGCAATATTTTAAATAAATTCAGTCGAATAGGCGGCCAAGTTCAAGCCTGTGACTTAAGGGAGAGATTCGCGTAGAAAGTGTGCGGCTTCAACTCAGGCGTCTTTGTTCGGCTGATGATTAATGCAAAACTATGCTCTCTGGCGGGGAGGGATGCCAATCAACACAGGGGGTCAGCATGGTGGCCACGCCGGGCATCTTGTGAACAGTACGGGAATTATGGAAGTGACTGTAGGGTGCAGACTAAAACAAAAGGGATGTAGGATTGCAGCAGATGGAAGCGGACGGAAGCGAGCAGATCTAGGTCACCAGAGGTGGGAGGGTAGCAGAGATGGCCCCCGGACATGCGCAAACCCCAGGCGTAGGCAGGAGACCACTAGACGAGAGGTGAAGGGAGCGGATACAAGGGCGAGGCTCTAGGAGGGGGTGGGGCTGCAACAAGCAGGTCTGATGAATAGGAGGGAAAGTAGGGCATCCAGGTGTACCGGACGCAAGAGATGAAAGGCAAAGAAGGCACCGGAGATCGGGGAGGAGAGGACCCAAACAGCGGACACTGTTCGCCCAGAAGCGGGCTCTGTCTGTCCGGAGAAAAAGGTTTTTTTGCTGATGCACTTTGGGGTTAGAAGCGAGACTTATTTTTTTTATCCTCCCAACACTTGTGGTATCTCAAAGTTGGAACATGAGGTTCTTCGGTGGGTATAATATCCGAGGTACTAGACCTGACCTATTTCCTCCTCGGGTTCGAAGTATATAAAGTGTTCCCCTTCGGGTAAACCTTTTAAATACCATGCAATTAGTGGCAAACCTTTCGGATACCATCGCCCGGGAAATGTGCCATCGAAATAGTGAAACCTTTGCAATGAATTACTTCACCTTTGACCCATCATAGAATGGCGAAGAAAAATTGAAAAAATAAGAGTAAAACAGGAAAAGGAAACTTAATTAATGGTTAGATTTTTAATTTTTCTTGCTGTCAGAAAGGATTTCTGTGGGTGAATCTGTGCTCACTTAAAAGTAGTGTGTTTGTGAGGTAATTTATGCCAAGAATTCTAAGAAAATCACCAAAAACCTCACCCTAAGTGTCAGTTAATTGTTAAAAATTGTAGAAAAAAATCTGGAAATATCTAGTGGCTTTTGTTTATTTTCCTTTGATTTTTCCAACATTTTTCGAAAATTATTTGAGTTATTAAAAAATTAGAGAAGCTGCTGAAACTCTGAGAATGGTTTACTTTTTGTTGTAACGTGAAACCTTTTGGATGGTATGTCTCAGCCAAGGATGGTATCCGAAAGGTATGCACAAAAATGCATGGTATTTAAAAGGTTTTCTCCTTCGCCTTCCCAATGTTATTATAAGGCTGCAGGGTCTTTGGTGTTAATAATCACATCTGGGCTTCTGGAGAACGCATAGGTTGTGTGGTAGAGTTCTTCAGTCTCTAATTCTCTTGTGAAGGTTAGGATGTAGATTTGTGCTATTGAGGTCTCCTGAAGGGTCTTGGTTCGAAAAGGGTTTCGCATTTGGGAGTATAAGTGTCGCTACGAAGCATTCGTCACGGTAACGATGAGACGTATCAATATACTGTTAGGTGGTAGCTGCGGCGTGAGGAAGTCCAACAGGTAGGACCTGAATCGTTGTATATCAGAAAACTCGTTACGAAGACATGGGTAATGTAGGCTAGATATAATGGGCCACTTCGGTATAGATCGTTGAACTGTTCGTAACGATAAAGTAGAACAACGTAGTATATTGATAAGATCACTTGTCCCTGCTTGTCGTGTCTATTAGCAGCGAAGATGCTGCGATAGTTATATTCCGCGTCTGAGCAATCGGGGTATACCTGCTATCTCTATACTAACTAAGTACCTCGCTAATCCTTTTGCGAACACTTTCTACATGGGAACAGTCATAGACCCTGAAAACTTCCATCCATACCTCGTCACTCACATGGTCAACTTATCGGTCAGGGCTCGGTTACTCCTGATGGTGGGGAGACCACGTCAGGTGTCAGCTCATCTGTTTATGTCCGGTCGGACAGAAGGCAGTGACATATATGGTGTTATAAGATATGGGCCAATGATAGTGGTCATGGGTGTTGGGACGCAACAAGCCAGGCGGGTATTGATGACGCGCAGTTCAAAGGCTGGGGCTGGAGGTAGGTGTTATCTTATAATCTTCGAAGTTCGTACACGTAAATGCAGGGTAACTCTTGGGTAGAGATCCTTACGGGGAGTCCGTACTCCTAACATGTGGGAGGTCTGGTGGAAGGGTTACGCATGTTAGGCGCACAGACTCCCCCTAAGGATTTACAGGGCAAAGTGACGCTACTTTAAGACGCACAAACTTCAAAGGAAAAGGATAACACGCCCCTCGAGCCCCGGCATTGGGACTGCACGTGATCACTGGCCTCCTGGGTATTTGCGTCCCAACACCAAGGACCACAATCAAGGGAACACATCCTATAACACCTCATACATCGCGGCCGTCCGTCCGACCAGACCCTGTTCGCAAGGTATATCAGGGGAGACCTTCGGCACCTTATGCCGATGGAGGCAGGTGAACCAGGCGACGGCGCATAAGGTTACATACACTTGAAGGCAGACAGTCGGAGGAGTGGGTCGAAGGTAACGGGACATTATGCACGAAGGTTAGTCCCATCGGGCCTACAAAGAGGTGAAGAGTATGAAGGAGGTAACCAGGCCCAGTATGTGGATCAGGTGCATGCACAAAGGACAGGTTGGCAAAAGATGGAGTCTGAGGGAATAAACGTATAGGTAGGATCACGAGGACAAGTCGTGAAATGCCGGAAGAGCAGAATCCGACATGCTGTTGAATGCCAAATTCTCGATGGAACCAACCAAAGAAGGTTGGCCATCTTCTGTCCAGCGAGTTGAACTACCCTCTGTGAGGAAGGGGGCAAGATAATATGTAACCTTCATGGTCAGCGGATAAAGGGATGTGCTGACACTTGACCTGGTCTCCCCACCATCAAGAATAATGGAAGCGCAGACCGATAAGTTGGCCATGGGAGCAAAAGGTGTGGTACAGAGGTTTCAGGGTCTACAAGTGTTCGCACACAGGTCCAGTTCGCACAATTGTGAGCTAGATACTTAGTTAGTATAGAGTTGGCATGTATACCGTCATTGCTCAGACGCGGAATATAAATATCGAAGCATCTTCGCTGCAAGTAGACACAACAAGCACGGAGAAGAGATCTTATCAAGATAGTAAGTTTCTTCTTTTTGTCGTTACAAATAATTTGACTGTCTACACTGAAGTAAAATATTATATCTAGCCTACATTACTCGAGTCTTCTTAACGAGTTTTCCGATATAATAACGACCCAGGTCCAAGCGGTTGGAATACCACACGCCGAAGCTACCACCTAACAGTATAGTGATACTTCTCATCGTTACCGAGACGAACGTTTGGCCGAGACACACATACTCCCAAAACCCATATCCTTTTCGATCCAAGACGATTGAGGGCCCCCTCAATAGACCAAGTTCTCAGCTCTACCGAAGAGGGGACACAAGAGCCCTTCCATGAATCCTACTTCTGTGGGATAAATGCAGAAAATATCATTACCCTTGAAGATATCTCCGCACTATAATGTTACAAATACAGCAAAAACTTCACCTATCATACATCCTCGGAGAAAACAAACTCCATCTTGTACACTTAGTACCCAGACAGTAACCAACGCTCAAGTCAGTTGTATGAGATACCCATTAGGGGCACGGACTCCCGATAAGGATTTACAGGGCAGAGTTACCCTACCTTGACACGGACGAATTTCTAAGGAAAAAGATAACACGCCCCTCGAGCCCCGCCGTTGGGACAGCACGTCATCACTGGCCGCCTGGATACTGGGTCCCAACAACAAAGACCACTATCAATGGAACACATCTTATAACACCGTATGCGTTGCGGTGGTCCAACCTACCGGATGCTGTTTACAGGGAATATGGGGGGAGCCCTTCGGGCACTTTATGCAAGTGGAGACAGGTGAATCGGATGACGGCGCAACTGGTTACAGACACTTGAAGAGAGACAGTCGGAAGAGTGGGACTAAAGTAACGAGACCTTTGCACGAAAGTTAGTTCTCTCTCCCCTATTGAGACGTGTAGAGCATGAAGGAGGTAACCAACTATAGCCAGTAAGTGGATCTAGTGCATCCACAAAGGAGAGGTGGGTACAAGATGGAGTCCAAGGGAAAAAGCCAATAGGTACGATCACGACCACAAGTCCTGTAATGCCGGAAGAACAGAATATGGCATGCCGTCGGATGCCAAATTCTCGACGGAATGAACCAACGAAGATTGGCCAACTTCTGTCCAGCGAGTTAGACTACCCTGGGTGAGTATGGGGGCGGGGTGATTCGTAACCATTGTTGTCAACCAATAAACGGGTGAGCTGACACCTGACTTGGTCTTCACACCATCAGGAATAACAGAACCGCAGACCGACAAGTTGGCCATGGGAGCAAAAGAGATCCTAGCAAGTTTTTCACGGTCCACGAGTGTTGGCACACAGGTGAAGTTCGCAGTATTGCAGGCAAGACACTTAGTTAGTATAGTGTTAGCATGTATACCGCCATTGCTCAGACGCGGAATATACCTATCGAAGCATCTTCGCTGCTATCCAGACACAACAAGCACGGAGAAGAGATCTTATCATTATAATAAGTTTTATCTTATCGTTACCAATACTTCGACGATCTATCCCGCAGTCTGCCATTATATCTAGCCCACATTGCTCGTGTCTGGTTTATGAGTTCTCCGATACAAAGTGATTCAGGTCCTAGCTGTCGGAATACCTCACGGCCAAGCTACCATCTAAGAATACGGGACCTGTTGCAAGGAAACAACCGATAATTTTCCCCTTAGGAAGTCGAAAAATGGCTTCTTACCCAAAAGCGCCTCCGGCCTTGGACTGGCAACAGGAAGAAGGAGGAGGGCAAGACGAATTGTCCCTGGACACAGCACCGAGTGGGGAGACCAAGAGCACACGATTAGCCCGGTCACACTCGGGTGGTCCCGCGCCCTGTTCCCCATGCCTCTCGATAGGCTTCTTAATCAAGCAACGAAGCAGGCGGCCAAGAGTCTCAAAATCCCCTGCCCCTACCCCCAATCCTGTCATGGCAGGTCTCATCGCACCCTTGGACTGAATTCTAGGCCGATTCAACCGACAGCTCAAGGAAAGCAGAAACCCACGAAATCGGCCTTGCAGCTTCCTACCAACCCAGGTGCTACTGATGGCCCAGGAACTGCTAACTGTCAAATTGCAGTTAAAGTCTGGTCCCCAGATTCTCAGTCAGGACCTTGACCGAATTGACGATCAAGTACGGATTCTCGACCAAGAATACCACAAGGAGGAGGAAAGCTTCGCTTCCACACTAGCTGGGAGGCTGGGAGAGACCGATGAGAGACAAGCCAGACACAAGGCTGTCACATCCTAGCTCCATGAGACAGTGCAGGGAACAGAGGCTCAGTCAAGGCACCGAGACCTACTCCTAGACCAAGAGATTGTCCGGCTGTACCAACAGCACAGGAGAGAGCTAGAAAATCATCAGATAAGTCTTAATCTCATGAAGCAAGAGATGTTAGAGCTCCATGAAGTCCAAGAAGGACGAGATGGGGTGATCTCGCAGCTAAAAGCAATGGTGCAGTCGTTGATGGGAGAGGCCAAAGGAAAAGACAAGGCGGCTGACCCGACGCCGAATGCTTCAGGGGCGGGAGGCGGGAACCCACCCCCACCACCGCGGCGAAGAGGGGCACCAGGGGCACCCGGAGGAGGAGGAGACCCCGATGACGATGGGGAAGGATCTGGAAGGAGACCAGATGAGAGCAGGAAAGGAATTGAGGACGAGAGACCCGAACCACAGCCAGAAGACGACTATGATGCTAAGAATGACGAACAGTTTAACTTGTTTGCCAGAGTCATGGCCAATGCCTTCGGACAACGAACGAGAGTCCCAGCGGAACCCCCTGCCCTGTTCAAAAACAAAAAATATCTGGATATACGCGTGTGGTTGTTAACAGGCACGGATCTTTTCAGCCGAAACTGTGGGCAATGGAGTGACAAGGAACAACGAATCCAATACGTCCTAAGCCGAATGGAAGGAATGGACGTCGCACCTTTTGTGTTAACCTACCGGCCACAACTGACCCGAGAGTTAAGTTATACAACCCAAGAGGGATATGACTTCTGGCACGGTTTTGCGAACAGGCCCTGTGAGGCTTTGGGCCCACCAATGAAGCGAAAAGATCCTTATGAGAAATGGGATCGGTTCACTATTTTGGTGATATCGGTAAGTTCTTAATGGAAATGGACAATCTCAATATCCATGGAAGAGTGACCTGAATAGCCTGGAGAATGATGCTTGGAGCCGACATTCCCGAAGAAGGATTGCAACGGCTATCAAAGGGAGAATATGTCGACGATGGGGAATGGTTGGAACCAGTCAGGACCGTAACCAGAACGTAAGAAGACTGCATAGAGCAAAAAGGTTTTAGAGGGGGCGGTCCCTCCGGAACGACCAGAGGCAGGCGAGAAAAGGAAGTTCCTGTATTTGAAGCCAATGGTAGCCGCAAAGCGTGTCAAGAGGCAGTACATGGCTAAGGAAAAAGCGTACTATGAGGGAAAGAAGGCTAACGAAAGGAAGGTAAAGAAGGAAGGGTCTGTGGCACCGAGGGGGGAGGTTAAACACGCGGTGTGGGCAGAAGCCCACAAGGGCGTCATTGAGAAACTTGTCGAGCAACAAAAGTCAGGCAACGAATGCAGGGGATGCCGCATGAAAAACCACGCTTGGAAATACTAGGAAAAGCTGGTTCAAGTATCGGCTATATATCCGGGGGAATCCAAGGCCAAATGACAGACCCCATTCGCACCAAAGCGACGCCGCCAGGTAGCCACTGTGGCAGTTGATGGCCAGGGAGAAAGCTCGAAGCGTGCAGTTCAAAGGCCCCCAGCTTGGGCTTTTGAGGATGACGAAATTTTATAAAAAGTCATACAGGTACCAACAACGACTGTGATTGGGTAGTGAGGTTGCCGACTCCAAACGAAAGACCTGCAGCGCAGTCGGTCATGCCATCCCAGCGAAAGGCTAAAAAACCAAAAAAGGAGAGTTGTTGCCAATTTTACGGCCAAAAATGGGTAGTCCGTGCTCACCACGGGAAGCATAAAAGGTCACAAGTGAAGAAAGCAGTCGACGAGACTACAGGCAAAGAGAAGACAACGATACGTCAGAACAGAACTTTAGTTGCAGGAGACATGAAGGGGGGTTGAAATCCAGGGCACCCTGACTTCCTCTCCAGGTACAAGAGCCAGGCAAATAGACGCCAGGGGCGCCTCTATGTTGCACAAGGTTCATGTCTTGACGGATGGTGTCGAAGCAGGCCACTCCTAAGGAGTTGGACCAAACTGGAAGGTGAAGGTACGGTGGATTGCTCGCAGGGGACAGCCTTACATGAGGGATAAGTGGACCATAAAGGGAGGGGCACCCTAGTCGCGAACTCGAGGGGTACTCTAGTCAACCACCACCCCTGTAATATGGGAACTCCTCGGCAGGAGATAAAGACTGCTTGTAGTGGGTTGCCTGATATTCAAAATTAAGACACGTATTGTAAAGGTTTGTCTGTGGAGGCTTTAAGAGCCAAAACTGCGCTGGCGCGGTAACAAACCACCACGCTACAGGTAACCGCCGCGATGAAAAGATTTCATCATGAACGGAGTAAAAGCTCAAGACCCATCAAAAAACCTAAGCATTACGCCTGCCCTGAGGGGAAGGTATTTATTGAAGTAAATGGGCGAAAATGCCCGATAAACGTACTTTTAGATTCTGGTTCGAACATCTTTCTCATGAACTAGTATACCGCACGACGACTTGAGATCCCAACTGAAGCTAGAGATTCACCGCTAAAAATGAGAACCTTCGATGGTGAAATCGCGCCTACCGGAGGAATATTCGATACAGACACTGTTGTACCGGAAATCGGTGACAACGGTCCTTTAAGAATATCGGGGACCGAACAAAATGCGTCTT
>Ga0307510_10007207_pt1 | contig 13247 bp, 10 predicted proteins | sample 12_EM_MG_FD_207224 | JGI IMG/M metagenome (GOLD analysis project Ga0307510, IMG submission 207224) | Populus trichocarpa ectomycorrhiza microbial communities from riparian zone in the Pacific Northwest, United States - 12_EM | ecosystem: Host-associated > Plants > Roots > Unclassified | place... | reverse complement strand
CTTCTCTCAAAGTCGGATTACGCACTGATTAAGACCAAATTTTCCGACAAGTCAGATTAACGTGTCATTTTGTCATTTTTCCTATCAGAATTACTACTGAAGATAAAGTCACTTCCGCAGTGATTGTTGACTCGGTTCACGTCAATCACGTGCGCGATAAATCTTGGGCAGGCAGTTGTACGTAAGACGATGCAATGAACCCATTTACTTTACGACGACGAGGATTGAACACCATGACGGATTACGACCATCACTCTCCCAGTGAGAGGCTCTCACTGGGCCACTGGAGCATCTGAGGGAAGGACGTTGCAGGTACGGGACGTGGCACAAATCTGAGCAAAGGTGTGAGCCATTGACAGGGTTGTCTAATTAATCATTAATTTCAGTCCTACATTCCGCGTCTTCGCCCCTGGCTTGCAGGGCCGCGGCACAGTACCGATTGTACTATATATCCGTGCCAGGCATACAGTATAACCACCTTCTACCCGACATCATGATGTGGACGACACAATGATATAACAATATTCTAACGTTTACCCCCACATTACAACTCAAAATCGTGTGCCTGGGCACTTGGGCACGATCAAATATGATCGTCCGTGCCAATCTGCTAAATTATGGTCTGGAAATCACAGCCAATATTAGGTTTGACAGCTAGCTCCATGCAGCAATAGTAACTTGAGGATCTCTCGGGTATAACAAAACAGGCAACCAAAAATGCCACATATGGTGACTATGGTCATGAAACATCCACATATTCGGTGCTTATAAGCAGCGTTGCAGCATTGCTAGCCCATATCTCCTGCACACGGTGTCGCCCTACTGCTTTCCTCTCAGTCTGAGGATGGTAAATTTCCGTGACCCCCTTGTAATTCAATCGGGTTTCTGTGCGTTCACTCGTTCTTCTGGCTCATGTGCCTTGGGAGCTCACCATAATTGTTCTTTGATAGCGACACTTGTGAAGCTCTGGCGATCTGTGGATAGTATCTACCTGTTAGTCCCCCCTTTCTTTTAATGTCATGTACATCAACCCTACGCACTCATTGGCAGCTGGGAATTCGTCACGACCATTGACTTCGAATGGAGCATAATCCGGGGTCGTCGCCCCTACCGATGGTCAATATGGGTCCGTACTGACTGGTACATCCCTTGGATGTTTTTTTTCCCACTCACCTGGAGTCTTGGGCCGAAATACTTGTTTGCTAGATTTACTCCTTTACACGCATAGCCACCCTTGTAGCCGTTATCTTGAACATTTTGTGTCTGGACGCTACATCTCCAATCTACTGTCAGGTATGTGCTTCGGTGCTTCTGAACCTCATGCCCTCGGACCTTATAAGCCATGACTCTAAGGCCTGGGTCCATTTCGAACTTGTGAGTATGCTCACTAATGCGCTCCAGTCTGAAGCTTAGCGCACTGTTCTCACCCTTGCAGGTCTTTGGTTACCTGGCCTTTATGGCTGCTTCTCTGTTGATTATACTTCGCATGTGAGTCCTTATCGACACTTCGTTTACGAAACATGAGCTCATGGGTACCGTTAGCATCGCCATTTGGAATAAGAACAAGTTCGTTTTGGTAGCTGTACTGAGCATATGGGGGACCAATATTTCATTGCTCATCCTAGGTAGGCCTCTCCCAATCCATCATTCAGACAGCCGTCAATAACCACCACAACTGGTTTTACATCAGGAATCACAAGGGTGAATAAGTCGATTCTAGTTGTTCCCGACTTTCTGACTCATCCCGTTGAAGTTTCGCTCCGCATGGTCCCCTGATCAGGATACCTGTGTTGTTCTCAACACAGAGGGAAACAAACCTAACCTAATCTCCACTCTCGTTACCGACATTGTCTTACTTCTCATAATGCTTGTTGGTTTGGTTCGCCTGGGCTGTTGCGGAAGTGGGGCTTTTCGTCTTGGTCACCTCCTATGGCAACAGGTACAGTTACTGCTCGAAAGGGTAAATAATTACACTCATGCAAGGCTTTCTGTCCATGAGGGTGCCATTTGGCTCTTGCTTGCCACTGTAGCTGAGGTCCTTCCAGTGGTGCGCCCATTCACGGTTTCTAGTTCTCTTATAGTTGACTGTCACTCCCTTTGCAGGTATTCATCGGTTTAAATCTGAATGGTACTTTCTATCTTTCTCTATAATACCAACGAAGGTCGTTGATAAAAAAAACTGTTACATCCTGCAAACATCAGACCCATTCAACCTTGTGCGTTCCTGTTTGCGACTTGTCCACCCAGGTCTAACGCCTTTAAACAATACAGGTGTTCCAACTTCCTTCGTTGATCATGATGTCAATAGCGGCGACACGAATGTATCGCTCTCTGGCTGACTTTGTCTGTGGCACCGAGATCTCAGATATGTACGACAGTCTACCTTCTTCTTGCCTTAGCGCTAATACCAATTGTTTGAGTACGTAGCCCACAGGATAACCCCCCAGGTGGCCTCCGTGCACTCCCTACTAGACCCTCGCGAACCCCCATTGAGTCGGTTTAGTTCTACCAGGCTGAGGGGGTGGTTTACGAGGACAACATGAAGTACCCGGCGATAGAGACGAACCGTGATGGAGCTGTTGGCTTGTGCATCAACATCGAAGGACCGCTGGGTGTCAACCCCCATGAACTAGTACACTAGAGAGATGCGGGGAGTTTACTAGCATGGCATAGACTTATATACCCGAGTTATTAGTCCATGTTTCTCTGCGTTGGTGAAACTCGGAGCAAAGGATCGCGATCAATGGTGGGATGAAAAGAGGATGGCTTTGGGAAAGAGGACGACTTTGCTCCGGCGGTTAATTAGTGCATATTCGTACTTTGCTTTGAACGCTGACCGGCATTTTCTCGGTGCGGAACTCTGAGGACTCTCTGAGGGTGGTGCCTCCGGCCCCCGGCAACAAGTCAACGAATGGTGGCGTGGAGCATTAAGTAATCAGCTCTATTTTCTCACTGTTCCCACGTCGATGGCCAGACGTCAGACACTGGTCAGGCTGTTATCTCGGCTTCCAGCACACCACAAAGTATTTCCAGGATTTGCACGCGGTACCCACCCCTTGTACATGGCGACCCTCTTCGCTACAATAAGACAACCACGATATGCAGCCCCCGTTCCTGTCGTATCGCATGTAAGGGCGCTGGGCGCTCTATCGAACCATGATGCCGCCCATGAATATGTCACATGGAGCATTTTGTCCATCGTATATATCAGGAAGAGGAACCGGGTGTCTCTCTTCATTTACCCGTAGCACCGTGAATCGCTTTAAAAAACCTGTCACTCTTTACTACTACACTATTCCCCCCGCTGTCAAACGCTTCGCGATCGCTGGCCCAAGATGGTCAACTTTCGCGATCCCAAGGTCGTCCAATTGGACGCATGTGCGTGATCACATCGGTCATTTATTCCAGCGCTTTGAATGCTGACCCTCGTTTTCTGACAGGGGCACTTGTGAAGCTTTGCCACGCAGTGGATGGTCTTTATCTGTCAGTCCTCCCACCAGTGTTAATACTCCCTTCCACCCAAACCAACATTCCACTTTCAGCTGGGAGTTTGTCACCAGTCTTGAGTACGAGTGGCGTGTTGTTCGAGGGCATCGGCCGTACCGTTGGTCAATATGGGTCTGTAATGTTTTTGAATCGCTTTGACGTCCCTCGCCCAACGCTAGAGTGTGGGACTCATATGTTACTTCTCGGTAGATATACTCTTTCACGCGGCTGGCCGCTCTCGTGGCAATGATCCTGAACTTTGTCGACCTTGACGTTACTACTCCTTACAATTGTCAGGTGAGCGCCTATCTCACACCTACTTTCTCACACCTGCCTTCTGACTGGCCACGATCCGAAGGTGTTGATCACTTTCGAATTGGTAAGCGTGCTCACCAATGAGCTCCGGTCTCCAACGAGTGAACGCGTGACATCCTATTTTCCCATTTCATAGATCTTTGGCTATTCTGCCTTTGTCGCAGCATCGCTATTAATAGTACTTCGTATGTATGTCCTTTTCTTCCATTTGTATTTTTTTATCTACTTCTGGTGCTCATGCGGGCTTCTAGAATCGCCATTTGGAATAGACACATGGTTGTTAAGGCAATTGCAATCAGTGTATGGGCGATTAACATCGCATTCCTGATCCAAGGTAAGAGTCGCTCCGTTCCGACCTTCCCGTATGCCAGAATCCCTTACAAACATTTTCTATGTCAGGGACAGCACGGGTAATCATCTCATCTAATTGTTTTGTACCTTCAGGGCTCACCTCACCTCCAGCTCCGCGCAAAATGGATACCCGAGCAAGAAGGCTGTATAGTGGTCAACACCGAAAGCACCAAGCTAAACATCATCGTCACTCTCGTTACCGATGTCATTTTACTTCTCATCATGCTCGTTGGGTTGCTCCGCATACGCCGTTATGGATGCGGTAAGTTTGGTCTGGGATACCTCATGTGGAAACAGGTTTGATTCTCGGTAGCCCCGGCGCTCTTCTTTCGTTGATTCTCTTTTCTCCCCACAAGGGTGTCGTTTGGCTCTTTCTTGCCACTATTGCTGAGGTTCCGCCGGCAGTAAGTTCTTCGAGGTTTTTTTTCACCTCTTCCCATCTTATCCCTTCGTTACGCTCCAGGTATTCGTTTCGTTGAATCTGAATGGTATTACTTTCATCTCCGGTCAATCGATAAAGAGTGGACTGAACTCAATTCCCCTGCCCACTTCAGATCCGTTCAATCTGGTATGTCGGATCTGTGACTATCAGACGCCGAGTCATTTTTAACGTCATCCCACCATAAAGATGTTCCAGATGCCTTCGATGACAATCATGACAATTGCTGCGACCCGAATGTATCGCTCTCTGGCAGACCTTGCTTCTGAGACCACCGACATGTTAGAAATACTTCCATTCCTATTTCTCCAGGCTGATCGTGTCCTTTCAGAGTCTATGATAATCCGCAAATAAGTGGTCCCATATTCCCGAGAGCCAAGGGCACCCCGCAAGCGCGTCTCTCGGTCACTCGGATGGAGGTCACTATGCACACCGTCTGCGAGCAGTATCCAGCGTCGGAGACAAGCCACCCGAGCGATGACTCTTGTACCGTGACTACCGTCGTGGATGAACAGCTGCGGCACAACCCGCTCGTAAGGAGCAGCGATGAACTTCTCGAGAGGGGAGCAGTGAGCTGAGCCGCCGGACAAAAATCCGCAATTTGGGACTGAATGCTTTTGTACTTTCCCTGTTTAGACTTTGATGGGGTTGGCACAGTTGTCGAGAGATCTCTCATGTGCGTAGTAGTAACAGTGTAGTAACTTACATGGTAGACGCCTGCGACGATGGGAGGAAACAGACAAACCGACCATGAGGAATTACTTATATAACTGAATTAGTCGACTGGACCTTTTACAGAAACTGCCGGTAGGGATAATGATGGCCCTCGTGGAGGGGAGATAACACCGAAAGCGACGAGCGAGTGAGACGAAAAAGGGGCAGGACGTTCCGCCTTTTGAGCTTTGAGGTCGAAGAGGGTTCCATAACGTTCCTTCTCCACTGGTTTTCTCGTCAAATGGTCGTACTCACGTTCGTGTCGCTGGCTACAGTCTATTTTTCAAACTATTGACTGTACAAAAAGAGCCCAGTAATATGACGAGAATTTACGTCAGAAAGAAAGTAGGAGTCCATCACAACCAGGGCTGTCGTGCACAGCACCAGTCCATCGTCGTAGGCTGGCTCATGCAATAACCTATACCCCACCGCATGGTTGAACGCGCCGTGGCAGCGAAGGATCACCTGTCTATCGTCGAAGCTCTCGATAACAGGCGCGTGGTCCTTCGCTACGATTTAAGGGGCACACCTTCACTGTAACGAAGACTGGGCCTTGGAAGCACCGGATTGAAGGCCGAAACCACCGTTTGTTGCGACTCACGAATGGGCATGTGCCATGCCGCACGTGGCGCACGAGGCTGGCAATGACCAGGACCTTGTAGAATACCATATCCGACAGAACCCTAGTCACCAGTAATCTCTGTTGGCAGCGCGCTGAATAGAACGATGCCTGGCATGGACTAGATAGCAACTTGAAGCGAGTGAGGTTCTCCAGTGAGCTTATAGGAGCAGCGAGGCATTTGCCTTGGATTCGACGGTTACCGTCGTACTTAAATGCAGCGATAAGCTCGAGCGTCGCGTGGGTCTCCTAGCAGACTGTACTCGTGGACAAAGAGGAAAGAGATTCGACATACAGCACTACTGTAGTACCGAACTGTGCATGACAGGAAGGATACAGTATAGTTTCGTCGGCGGAATTGTTGAAGTTGGTCGGTTACGGTTGCCACGTCGGACCCGAATTCTCGGATTCTGGCCAGTATTATCAACAAGTCCCGTTCGCTGGTTAGGGTTAGGGGTCTAGTAGGATTCAGGATTCAGGAGATTCACCACTGCACCACTTTGTCACCGCAACAGCTCAGCTACAGTATTCCAGGATTTGAACAGCGTTCAACCCCCTAGCACCCGCTAACCCGCCAACCCTCTTTCTACCTACTCCATGGGGCAATGACGTAATGTGACCTGTGTTGCTATCTGCATCGCCATGTTCTGCATTGTCCGAGGGCGCTGGGCGCTTCTTCGAATTGTTGATGCCGCCCATTGCCAAATAGGACGACAAGGTAGCAACCCCTTGTCCATGTGTGCAAGTGTGAAGTGCTCTCAGAAATGCTTTTAACTACTCCCCTCACTGTCACATCCCTCACCAGGTAGGATGGTCAACTACCACGATCCCGTGGTGGTCCTGTTCGATTCGTGTGCGTGGTCAGTGGTTCCGGCGCATGGAAAGCTAAGGCCCCTTTTTTTTCACAGGGGCACTCGTGAAGCTCTGTCACGCAGTGGATAGTCTCTACCTGTCAGTCTTCCCGCCAGCATTTATCCTCCCCGTCACACATTTCAATATTCCGCCCCCAGCTGGGAGTTTTTCACCAGTCTTGAATACGAGTGGAGCGTCATCCGGGGGCATCGCCCCTACCGCTGGTCAATATGGGTCTGTAATGCTTTGCATTCGTCCTCGCCAACATCGGGGTTTAAGACTAATCTCTCCTTTCAAAAGATATACTCACTCACGCGCCTGTCCGTCCTCGCATTCGTGATTCTGAACCTTATCGGCCTTGATGTTACTACCCCGTACAATTGTCAGGTGAACTCCATGCCCTCATCTACTTCATGCCTGCTTTCTGACGGGCCGCGATCTGAAGGTCTGGATCAGTTTTGAAACCGTGAGAATAGTTGTGTTCCTGCCACCAACGAGAGAACAATTAATGTCTTGTTTTCACATTTTATAGATCTTTGGTTCCATTGCCATTATCGCTGCATCGTTATTGATGTTACTGCGCGTGTACGTCCTCCGCCATGCCTCTCGATCTTCGTCAATCAGGCGCTCATGAAGGCCCCTAGAATCGCCGTTTGGAACAAAGACAGGGTGGTTATAGCAATTGCAACGGGCGTATGGGTGACCAACATCGCATTCCTGATCCAAGGTAACAGCCCCCCGCTCCATCCTCTGTCAGCCTGTAGTCTCTTACAACGCGTTTGGTATCAGGGTCCGCGCGAGTAAATAGACTATTTCAACTATGTATTTACCTTCAAGGCTTGCCTCTTCTACAGCTCCGCTCAAAGCGCCTGCCTCAGCAAGAAAATTGTATGGTACCCAACAGCGAAAGCGGCAAACTTAACATCATCGTCACGCTCATTACCGACGTAATTTTACTTCTCTTTATGCTCGTTGGGCTGCTCCGCATACGCCGTTATGGAGGTGGCACGTCCTGTCTGGCACATCTCATGTGGAAACAGGTCTGTTTCTCGGCGGCCACGGTGTGTTCTTCACTCATTGATGGGCTTTCTACTCCGCAAGGGTGTCGTTTGGTTCTTCCTTGCTACTATCACTGAGGTTCCACCAACTGTAGGTTCCTCGGGATTTCTTGCGCCTCTTCTTTCGTCTCATCACTATTTTACTCTCCAGGTGTTGATTTCGTTGAATTTGAATGGTAGTCCTTCCATCTGTCCGGTCCGTCAATGAGTAGGGACTGAACACAATTTTCCTGTCTATACCAGGTCCACTCAATCAGGTATATCCAGAATCTGCGGTGACATGAAGTCGTTTTTCACCTCCCGTCAACACAGATGCTCCAAGTGCCTGCGGTAATCATATTGGCAATTGCTGCGACCCGAATGTATCGCTCTCTAGTAGACTTTGCTTCTGAGACCACCGACATGTCAGACATCCTTTCTTTCCATATTTATCCATGCTCACAGTGCTCTATTCCTTGTAGCATACAGGACGACCCACAAGCAGATAGTCACATATTCTCGAGGACCAAGGACACCCCGCGCGCGCGTACTCCTGTCGCCCGGATGGAGGTAAATATGCACGCCGTCTACGAGCAGTATCCAGAGTCGCAGACGAGCTCTCCGAATGTTATGGATGGGCAGCTATGGCATAACTCACTCGCAGCGAGCGGCGACGAGGCGCTTGAGGGCGAGATGGCGGGCCGACTCCCATAGAAACTGCAATTTGGAAGCGAATTCCCCTGGATAGAAAATTTCATACCCATACCCAGAAACCCCTCATTTACACCCATATTCAAGGGATACTTTGTGCGACGATTGTGGCGATGCTCGGGTGCAGGCAATGTCAAGATGCGAAAACGAGCGAAATTCGAGCGCACGCGCGACGTCCACGCGAGCATGAGTTATTTGCCAGTGTTATACCCAAGGCTATTCGAGCCACTTTTAATCTACAGTACGACAAAAATCAGATGTTTTGGTACTTTATAGTCCAGAGTCATCCCATCTGAATTGGCAATTAGAGGGCACGTGCTTGTCCGAAGGCCAGTCCACTGGTGCGCGTCTAGTGGGAAAAAAAATCCGCCGCATACGTAGCCAACGAGGACATCAAAAACGTAGTCACTTTCCCTTATAGATCTGATCGGTGTCGCCATGAGAGTTGCGGAGGGCTCTCTAGGAAAAGATGCCGACTCGGAGCCTGGGAGCTAAGCCAGTTCAATCAACGTTTTGATGTGAGATAACTTATTTGAACTGACCTGACCGGAACAACCCGGATGAGCACCCCACAACTAGCGCGAATTAACTTACTTGTAATTCTAGCGAGCCATGGGCTCCCCTACCCACTATGACCGTTAACTTCATGTCAGGCAAGTGTGGCCAAGAGTGTGGCCCCGGATGGGATGTTTCCATGGGGCGGGTGTCACCAGCACTGAGGCCTGAGGTCTGACCCAGACGCCAAGTTGAACAAAACGATAAACGATAAACGACTCTACTACTGACCCGATGTATTAATGTGTGACCAGCACGGAGGGGAAGGGCGAAAAGAAATGAGAGCAAGCCAGAAAGCACCGGCATTTTTTGAGTGGCCGCTTGACCGACCTCGACCTCGCGGTGCCTTCAGTGTCAAGTTGAATCCCACGCTTTCCTATTGTCACCGCATTGCTCTTTTCTGGGCGCCCGCTCCTGGTGTCTCGTCGCTCCCAGCCCTGGCCATCTTGTATCGGGTTATATTCCTGCAACTTTTTTCGGTCTTTCTGATGGCTAGGGCCTTGGTGGTGGGTTTTCCCCTTTCCTTATCAGCCTATTTATTCATTTACGATGATGAGGGGGCCGCAACAGCGTGGCGCATGGAGTTCAGCGTGGGTACAACGCACGTGATTTTGATTAAGGAGTAGTTTCCACGCGACCCAAACCTCATCAGACCCCAAAAATCTCCTGCATTGCTTGCTGCATTGAGCCCGGCTTTTCATGCAATATCGGGTCATCTGCCAGAGTACTCACCTAGCTGCATATCTGCATATCACTCCACGACAATATTCTGGGCAAGTCCGCAGCATAGCATAGCAGTTGTTAGGCGTCAGGAAAGGAGTTCAAAGCATCAGCAGGTACAGTACGCTCCTCATCATGATCATTACGGCCTACTCAATTGCCATTTATGATAATCATTAATCACTGCGGCTCCCACAGCGGTGGCGCTAGGACCTTGCTCACCAGGAGTAGGATCATGATGTGACACATGGGCCACACAGCTTTCTAGTCTGGCATGAAGCATCTATATATGTGCACCGTCGGACGGTGCAACTCGTCGGAACAACCTCACCCCAAACCCTCCTCCCCACATATCCCGTTCCTGGCAGTATGGTCAACTTTGGCGATCCCGCTGTGATCGCGCAGGATTCTTGTGCGTGCACTGTTTCCACTGTACATTACGGGGTCAGAAGCACATTAAATCCTCCCTCTCATAGTGGCCGTCCACAAGTTCTGGCACACCATGAGCGGCCTCTTCATGTGAGTTGCCCTGCTGCACCAGTTCTTTTTCTCACCAGCGTGACGCGCGACTCAATTCCTCACCCCTAGCTGGGAGTTCTTCACCACTCTCGAATATGAATGGGGTGTCCTTCAAGGACGCCGCCCCTACCGGTGGACGATGTGGGTACGTGGATATACGCGCTCCGCTTTGCTCTCCCCTGATACTGACACATCGGATCCTCAAACTGAATTGCTCGTTCTATAGGTCTACTCCCTTGCTCGCCTCTCTACCCTCATAGGCGTGGTTCTTGGCTTTGTCCTTATGGACACCACGACTAAGATCAATTGTCAGGTGAGTGTTGTTTTTCGCGCCGACTGCGTTGTGCTTGGACCCTGACTAGCCACGATTTCAAGGTCGGGATTTCTTTCGTAATCGTGAGCACCGCCACCAATTCGTTTCGATTCAAGAAGCCCCCGGGGATACTTACCCACCTATGTATCCCTATGTCGCAGAGCCTTTCCTTCCTGTCTACGGCATCCGCTTCGCTATTAATTGTCCTTCGCATGTATGTCTTTACCTATATTTTCGCGCCACGACTACGTCCCTGGTTGAAGCGCTCATTATGGTTGTCAGCATTGCAATTTGGAATAGAAAGAAATTGGCTGTGTGGATATCACTTGGTGTATGGGGGTGTAACGTTGCATTCCTCATCCAAGGTAAGTCACTCCTCTGTAACTGTAATCGATCTGGAAACCCGTGCCTAACACGATTTGGTACCAGGTGCTGTGCGGGTGAGATTTTCAATCTTAATTATTTTGGGCTTTGTGGGCTTATCCGATAGTAGCTTCAATCTGGATGGGTACCTGCAACTCGTGGCTGTGTGCCTCTGGAGACAGAGTCCAGCAAACCCACCCTCATTGCCATGCTCGTTACTGATGTCACCTTGCTTCTCATCATGCTCATTGGCTTGCTCCGCCTGCGCTATCACCGTAGTAACACGTTTGGTCTGACCCAACTCCTCTGGAGGCAGGTACGATATCGGTTCTCGCTAACCGTATTCTTTCTATCTACTGAGACGTGTCCTTTCTTAAGGGACTCATTTGGTTGTTAATTGCTACGGTCGTTGAGGTTCCGCCGGTCGTAAGTCCGACTTGTTTTCCCGCTCCCCTTTTCATTCATTTCCATTTTACCTCGTAGGTGTTCATCGTTTTAAATTTGAATGGTAATTCCTCTGCCACCTATTTTTGACGAATGCCCGTTGAGCCCAAATTTTCTCCGGGTGTTAGTCCCCTTCAACGTCGTACGTTTTTACTCGTTGATGAAAGGGACGTTTCTTACGCATATATACAATAGATGTTCCAGCCTCCTGCTTGGATCACCATGGTAGTCGCTGCTACGCGGATACACCGCTCGCTGGTAGACTTTACCACTGGGACCTCCAACATGTACGACACACTTTCTCCTTCCTTCCTTCCCCCCAACCCGTTATGACCGATGTCTTTCTAGCGCAAACGAGACTCTCCAAGACGGCGGTATCACAATAGTGAAGGCCAAGAGAGCTCACACAGCACAGATTCCACTCGATCGGATGGACATAACTGTTCACATGGTCCTCGAGCCGCATCTGGCACGGCAGATGAGGGATGATGACTCATGCGCCAGCGTGTCTGAGCAAGCTCACAAGAAACAGAACGGATTGGCCCTCGAAAGCGACCTGGAGCGTGGCATGTAAAGATGAACCCTTTGGGATTGGTTGCGCTGCTTTGGAGTCATTACCGTATTCTCAAATTGGTGAGAAATTGTTTATCATCAGCGATTCAGTTAGGATACCCGGGACATACGGTGAGACGGGGAGAAATCACCTTCATGGGTACATCGTGTCATCAGGAGCAGGAGTAGGTACCGGAACAACCTGTATTGGTTCGAGATTTCCTTCTACAGTATGCGTTCACCCTCCGGAGAATGAGAATCCACTTATGTACGAGCACCGGCACTTCTGTTAACGTCAATGGGCTCACATACAGTATGCCCAACAAGCTGCGGTCGTCACTGTCGTTCGGTCAGTCAGAATTCCCAAGAAACACGAGTTGGGACTGGCCAAACCCCATGCATTTGAGGTATCTATCCGACTTGACAGACGTTTCACCGAAATTTCATCTGTTCAGAATTCCGTTGCGAGGCCCCTGGCAGCCACATCGAATTAGGGTTGGAGCCGCGTTGCGTCTTTGGAACATTGGCGCACACCGTAGTGGGGCGCGGAGGGTGACCTTTATCTGCAATGTCGTGCGCCCCCCATCAAATGCATCAAACTTTGCGCCTTTTTACAGAACGCCGTGACCTTTTTGGGGGGTCCCAAAGTGATTGTAAGTCGTTGTTTGTCCTCACTTTAGATTGGGCTAATCCACGATTACGTACAGTTTGATTAAGAAGCTATCAAGCTATATCCAAGCGTGATCAAGTTTCACCCAGCCCAGACCGGATCAATGGGTTCACTCAATGGGCTCAAGACGCCGATCACTGACGATCCCTTTGGTCGCCGGAACAACTGTTCAACATCGACCATGTCTCGTACTGTACAGCAATGTTGACGATATCGGAGCTCCCCACATTGTATCAGGGCAAACACCCTCGAATGCATCGCGACATCGTTGTAATACCGACTCGGGCCGCACAACCGGACAACTGACTTTGGTTGAGGCTACTCCCTGGAGTAAAGACATGCCCTCGTGGTCTCCAAACATAATACCCTCATAACCACATGCTGGATCCCAAGGCGTATCGCGTTTTAACTGTCCAATGGCATTCTGGGCGGACTGGGCCTGTTCTGTCAGGACGTTGCAGCGGCGGCGTTGCGTTCCCGTCTCCCAACAAGCATAGTAGGACGAGGCTTCCCGTACGGTTGCAATAAAACATTTATATATTTATGGGAACGGGGACTCTAGGTATCCTAAACCCCCTGCGCCGCTC
>Ga0307510_10007205_pt1 | contig 13248 bp, 21 predicted proteins | sample 12_EM_MG_FD_207224 | JGI IMG/M metagenome (GOLD analysis project Ga0307510, IMG submission 207224) | Populus trichocarpa ectomycorrhiza microbial communities from riparian zone in the Pacific Northwest, United States - 12_EM | ecosystem: Host-associated > Plants > Roots > Unclassified | place... | reverse complement strand
GACCAGGAACACATGGTCTCTGCGGCGGAGGTCGTCGAATGGCCTGGCCAATGACATTGACATTTTTAGGGCTTCTATACTGCGATGGATCAGGGTGCTGCTGTACTACTTCATTTTTGCCTTTTTCTACTGTACTGTAGTTCTAGCCTCAGATAAGCGAAGCCGCCCCAGTCGGAGGTCGTGATCGTTATCATTATCATCATCGCTATCCCGAGAGGCCCGAGACCTCCGCAGATGTCGGTAGGGGTAGCTGTGCAAAGGCGTTAGTACGTTCGGCGTTCGGGCCGTAGGCAGGAGGACTATCCGAGGATACGACTCGAGGTTCGAGAGCACTGTACAGTACTTGGTGTGGGATCATGGATGCTAAGTTGCGCCAAACCAGAGGAAACAACGAGGACGATTTATCACGACAGTGGAAGGAAATTCTTCCCTCTTTCTCTGGCTCTGGCACTACTGGGACAGTAATGGTTGGGGACTTGGATAAATCGGGCGGACAATGGCTCGGCCGGAGCAATACAGCAACGTATGGCGTCCAGACTGATGTGTCTCGGTGCCTGATACGACATCGCGAAGACGAGATCCTAAGGAAGGAAAATCGGGGTGGTGAAAGACATCCCCCCTTCGGAGGACTTCGCCATGGATTCCGAACTTGAAATCCGAAGAGACCGGGTAGACCCCTTAGTCCACAACATTAAGACCACGCGATGGGGCACCGCATCCACCAGGGAAACAAAGACCGAATTTTCATTGCTGCTGTCTTACCAGTGGCGGTGCTTAGACTCAAGCTGGCGTTCCGCGCTTGTCGGTTGGACGGGTACCAAGAGTGCGGGGTTCTCGTTCGCGTACTGTTTGCGACTGGGACAGTGGGACTACACCTATGCCTACTGTAGTAGTGCTGCTAGTGCATTGTCCTCTTGAATCACTAGCAGCTCAATCGTACTTTGACCATGCGCGCGCGGTCCATTCGTTCATCAATGACACCACCCCACTGTATCACGGCACAATTTGTGAGAGTGGGATGTTGTATGAAGAGACAGTGGCTAGGCCAGGTCAGGCAACTCACGAGGAACATAACACCGTGAATCTGTAACTGAAGCTGCAAGTCTCGCCGTCGTAACCGGTGGGAGCCTCGCCGGGCACTGGCGGTGGCTGGCCACACAGAGGCGCTTGTCATCGCCTCGTCTTATCCACCAAACTAATCTCACCCGACTACAGTACCCATGTCCCAGGCTGCCTCCGCGACTTCCTCTTCTTCCTCTTCATCCAACTTCCGGTCGGTTTTCAACGCCGCCTTGGAAGCGTACGACAAGATCACGAAGAGCAAACTACTCTCCCACCCTCTTGCCACCCAACTCCAATCCTGTGATACCCCAGCCGCCATCCTCTCCTTGCTTCAAGACCTCATCCAACAATTCGATCAAAGTCGTAGCGGCGATGAGAGATTAAGAAATTGGCTCGACCCGACGGTGAACGTCCTGTTTGCGTTCTCCGCCACGCTTGGCGAGGGTGTCGGCTTGGTAAATCTCAACGTCACTTTCCGATCGAAACATGTTCGTTGATTGCTACCTTACAGGTATTTTCACCTGGAAAAGCTATCTTTGCTGGAATTGGAGTCCTTTTAGTGAGGATTTACATCCATCCCTCGATGCGGTCCTTCTGACACATCCATCTGCCAGGCGGCCAAGGATGTCGATGCGAGCGAGGATATGCTTGCTGATCTGTTCTCACGCATCGAGAATTTCTTCAAGAGGCTCGAAGCTTATAAACACGTACCACCGACTCCTACAATGACGGACATGATCGTGAAGATCATGGTTGAGGTGCTCTCTATCCTTTCCATCGCGACAACGGAGATCAAACAGGGACGACGGAGTGAGCACCTCTCTAGCGGACCCGTCATTCTTGGTTGGCTCACATTTCATCAGAAAAATACTTGAAGAAACTGTTGGGAAAAGGCGATATTGAGGATGCTCTGAAGAGACTGGATACGCTCACCCAGGAGGAGGCCCGGATGGCAATAGCGGAAGTCTTGAAGGTCACCCACATTATGGACGACAAGATGCGCGTACTTATTGATGGTGCGCAAAACCATTCTCTCCCCATGTATAGGCTATCCTCATCAATTCTATGGTTTAGCAACCACGCACCAAATGACGAACAAAGCAGACGAAGAAAAGTGTTCGTTGTCTCGTTATCTCTTCCCTTGTAGTAGATCTGAAGGATCAACAGTAGAGCAATTGCGACGGGACCTTCGAAAATGGCTTTCTGCACCTGATCCGTCCACAAATCACAATATCGCCCGCGGTGTCCATCACGAGGGAACAGCAACGTGGTTCTTCCAAGGTGGCATATTTAAGGAATGGAATTCGAATCCATCTCTCTTGTGGATATACGGCAAACGTGAGTTCTTTACCCTCTGTCACCCTACACCCTGCAGACACGTGCCTTCGTAGCGGGAGCGGGCAAGAGTGTCCTCTGGTTTGTGATCTCTCGTGGTTGTTGCGTACCTAGGCTGAAAATTTCGACCAGCTCTGGTATAATTGAAGGCATCATGGGTCTACACGATGCAGGACTGGCGTTTGTAGCATATTTTTATTGCGATTTTCGTGACGAAGATAAGCGGAGCCATCGCAGCTTCCTACTTTCCATTCTCTCGCAACTGTCCGCCCAGTCCAATCTTCCCTGTGGCGTACTCTCCAAGCTTCTTTCAGCACATGATAGTGGCGAACGGAAGCCCAGTGATCGCGCGCTGACAATTTGCATGAAGGAGATGCTCTCTCTCCCGGCTCAGGGTCCCATATACATTATCATAGACGCTCTCGATGAGTGTCCCGATAATTCCGGCATGCCAACTGCACGAGAAGAAGTCCTTGAATTCGTCAAGGACCTCGCTAGCCTGGGCCTCGCTAATCTGCATGTCTGTGTCACGAGTCGACCTGAGATCGACATACGAACCACTCTAGAGCCATTGACGGAGTCTCTTCGCGTGTCCCTGCATGATCAAAGTGGACAAAAGGAAGATATCGTCCGCTATGTCCGCTGTGTGGTTCATTCCGACCCAAAGATGCAGAGGTGGCGTGAGGAGGACAAGATTTTGGTCGTTGAGACGCTTGCCGAAAGGGCAGACGGCATGTGAGGGTGTCACTCTCCATACTCTTTGTAAATCTCAAATGACTACACAGGTTTCGGTGGGTGTACTGCCAACTGGAAGCGCTGTGACACTGTCTCCCACCTAGTGTGCGGTTTGTTCTTGATGACTTGCCTGAAACGCTAGACGGGACGTACGAACGGGTATTGAGGGTCATCAACAAAGCAAATCGGGAGCATGCCCATCGTCTTCTGCAGTGTCTCACCGTAGCTGTTCGACCACTACGGGTTGAAAAGCTTGCGGAGGTGCTTGTTGTTGATTTCGACGCGGCGCGGCGGGAAGGGATTCCGAGTTGCGAGTTGAATCCGAATTGGCGGTGGACAAATCGACATCAGGCCGTCCTCTCCACGTGCTCGGGTCTCATTACGATCGTCGATGGTGGGGATTCTCAAGTGGTGCAATTTTCCCACTTTTCGGTAAAGGAGTTCCTTACGTCGGATCGCCTGGCCCATTCAAGTGGAGATGTCTCCCCCTATCACATTCTTCTCGAACCTGCACACACAATACTTGCCCAGGCCTGCATGGGTGTTCTACTTCGTTTGGATGACAGCGTTAACTCGTCTAACGCGCAGGATATTCCACTTGCTGTATATACCTCCCAGCATTGGGTTGACCATGCGCGGTTCAAAAAGGTGTCGCCGTGCATACAAGTCGCTATGGAACTCTTTTTCGACGTGGATAAGCCTTCAATGCGTCAATGTACGTGTGTCCTCCGAGTTGAAATAAGTGAGGCCAGAGGTGTGAACGGTACAAAATATATGGTCACAACATTCTGGCCCACACGAGTACTAGTATGTGGTTAGATTGTTGCCCATCGTATATGTGGTCAAGGCGAAGATGCAGTACGGCATGAAGTGAGCGCGTTGCTAGGTATGGCGAGTCCCAAAATGGCGGTCCTTGTCATGATTCGAGGCGTTGAACGAGGTATAAACCGAATCGAGCCTTACCCGAAGGCTGCGTAGGCCGAGAGACCGCGCGAAAAGCCGATGTAGCGTGGTCGGGAGCAAGAGTTGGCAACAGCCGGCACAAGTGAGTAGCTTAACTTCGCAATATGTCTCACCAGAGGGTCTGTTGGGAAGGAGAGGGTTTGAGGAGATCAAGGGTTAACGTGTCACCAAGACGGATGACGAGGATTCATGTGGACGAAGGGATAGAGAACACTGTCCTCCGCTTGTTGTAGCCCGTAGGCCCTTAGTCACCGTCAAGGAGCTTTCCTACTCCTTCTAGCTCGTGTAAGCAGAAAAAGGGAGATAGGTCAGCCAATAAAGTACAGCGGAATGGTGCTTGCTGCACAGACGAAGGGGCAGATTGACGAACAGCATACGGTGGATACGATCCCTTGTCTGGTGGCAATCTGCATAGCATGGCAACGGTGTTAGGTTAAAGATGGAGAGAAGGATATGATGTAGATAGCATCACGTCCAAGACTCGGAGGAGTCGGAGTATCCTCCGAGGTGTCACTCAGCGCATCAAACTTGTGCTGTCATTGCCGTGAGTCACGTGACCGCACGGCCTCGGAAACCAGCGGAGAACTCGAATGGCCGTCTCCATATTGCTGTCACCAGCTGAATGCTGAGAAGAGTGAGTGCGAACGTAAGAGAAGGCGATAAGGAAAGTGGAAGAGGAGCTCAAGGGAGGTCGCGGTGGAACCAAAGTAACTTATCCTCCAACGAGACCATATTGGAGTCGCTCCCACCGCCACAGGCTCCCTGACGCGCCAGTTCTCGCGTCCGACTTTCAGCACGGCGGTAGACGTCACGCAACGATAACAGAGGTTATGGGGGAACGAGATCAAGTTAATAGCCCTATGCTCACAATTACATACAAACGGAAGCCAAATGTTTTAATTAGAAGTGCTACATGGGGTTCTGTACCCCGAGGCGCACAATGATCGATTCCAAAAAGAAAAAAAAAAGTAACTTATCCGCGGTTGCCGTTGCGGGTGGTGACGTAATTTCGAGAATCGCCTCTCTTCTGGAGAGTCGCCATCCACGCACGACACGGGAATAGCGAGTCGGACTGACAGAAATAATTCCTACATCACCTTATTCGCAAATGCCTGTGATGACACGTGAGTTTCCTCGACCCTGGTAATGAATATGGGAGTGGAAGTATGCAATTCGGGAAGCGGGGTCGTTGCCACGATATCTTCAAGTTGGTTCTATCAGCGGTCTGGTTGATTCTAGCCTTCTGGGCCGATCCTCGGGAATTCTTTGTCTGCCTTAGTTTCAATGATACGCCGCAGACTAGGCCCGCAATTCGGCAGGTCGGTCGGCCATACACAATTGGGCCCCATAGCTCCTTCTCAGCCATACAAAAGGTCCGTACGTGCAACAGTCTAGGATTCCATACTCTTATCCCCTCTCGCAATGACCCTCTTATTACTTTTTGTCCTAGTTTTGACTCACCGACAAACTCAACTGGTCACGGTTCAGGCTAATTACTCCGTAGCGCTCCCTCTTTCAGTCCGCTCTCCGTCCTTCAGCTGTTGGTTACCGCAAGTGCTAGTGAATATGTTGAACTCCTCCACGTCTATCCACAGTGAATATCACCTCGGCACATCAACGAGCTACCTTTCTCCGGCTCATGTGCGTGTGTTTTCTCCATTCGACGCACCGGAATTGAGATACTCCCCATTATTCTAGAACTATCCTCAAGATATCTTCGTGCGCGTTGATTACACTGCCTATAGCATCCTCGGAATTTCTTCCGATACATTAAAGCAATACCATATAAACGCCAGTGATGCGGACGTCACAAATAGAGTGATAACACCTACCCAGATAACGCTTACAGCCCAAGCTGGACCAATGCAAGTCAATGTCTCCTTCTTCAACCCGATCGAGGTTCGTTCGAAACTCTTCAATTCATTGAACCTCGACTCACTCAACCTTTTCAGCCAGGGGATTGGGTCAGGCAATCAATACCCTTCTCATACCTCTCCATTACGGCACAGTCGCTTGATAGTTCAAGTCATAAAATGGATGTGTATTCCGCCTTTGGCCCATGTATGTGACGGAACTACTCACTATCGCCTATCTCCTGAAAATTGTAGATTGGGTGGGAACACCGGGTTTCCCCTACTCCGACATTATGCTGTGGAATATCACATCAACCGACGAGGCCATCTACCACACTGCAACGTACTTGCAACCAGTGCTGCTTAGCGAGGATATCTCTCAGGCGGGATGGGGTACGTTCTACTATGCGACGAAGGCCGTAAGTGACTATTATTCCTTTCATTTAGTTACTCACAGTCATTGGGCGTAGCATACGAGTGCCTCATACTGTACTTCTGACAGGATGGACGCTCTCTCCTTGTTCATCCTTAATGGGCTCTTGAACGACCGAATTGATGGGCCCAGTCCGACCTTTTCAGAATTCGGGATGGTCTTTGCCATCGCGCGTGACTTGGGGACGATCCAAGCTACACAAGATCCCGTCGTGTTCGTACTTGGTTACACCACCGACCCAGCCATCAGCTATCCAGCTCAATCTGGCATCCCTGTCCAGAAGCGTAGACCGTACTATAAGCTTAAATATTCTGACGATGAATCATTGGTCACTCCGCACATTTTTGGAGTCGCAATAATTCTAATATCTTCTTTCAGATAGTTGACTTTCTAAACGATTTCGGCAATGCTTCGAAAAGGGCTCAACAATTGGATCAGAAAATACTCGGGGATGCTGCTTCTGTCTCCAATCTGCTCGGAGACTTGGTTTCCCTGGCAGTCCCCCAAGTATTTGGCAGCACCCAGCTGACTATTGGAACCAGTACGAATGGTGAATTTAATGAGTCGGACGTAATGATGTTTATGAAGAATATTGGTGGTGATGTCCCTAAGTGAGTTAACCCGAGTTCATTTTCTGTCATGCGATATGCTGAACTTGGTGTTATTGAGCCGGGTAAACGCAGTTGAGGCGCTGTATGCGGCGTTTCCTGCATTGATGTACATCGATCCAAGCCTTGGAGCACCTCTCCTCGGGCCTCTATTCCAGCTCCAAGCTGACAACGATGTGGGATTTGCCGCTAGTGACTTAGGTGTGTATTACCGAAACGCCAAGTGTAGGATATTCAGATAGGAGCACGTAGGAGACAGCTACCCAAATGTCGAAGTCCCGAACTCCGAGTCGACGCGCAATGCCAATGTGGGAGTCGAACGTCTGTGAATTACCACTCACTCTGGTCCAGTGTGTTTCTTAAATCGCGTGTAATGGACAGAGACCGGTAATATGCTGATCATGACATATGCCCATGCCCTCGCGAGCGGAAATGTGAACCTGATAAGCAGATATGTATGTCCAAGCTATTCACCACTTTCCGTCCGTTACTAATCAGCATCATTAGTACCGATTGCTGGCTTCATGGGCTGATTATTTGTCCAGCTCGGCATTGTACAGTGACTTTCAGTAGGTCATTTCCACCAATAATCTACATTCACTGAAATTCACCAACGTGCGTTACGTGCCAGGATTGATACAGATTTGCCGATGGCTAATAGTACGACTCTCACTGGCAAAGCTAATCTCGCCATCAAAGGGATCATCGCCATTGGAGCGATGTCAAAGATGAGCTCAGTCGTTGGGCAGATAGCTGATGCTAATCACTACTCTGTCTGTATCGATCCATCAGACATCAAGTGATGAGACTGACTGGCTGGTAGAATATAACTGCCGGCCTATATGCCCAATGGAAGGCGCTTGCATTGGATGGCGACAAGCACATCCAAGCAGAGTATAATGTGTCCTATTCGTGGACGTTGGGTTATAATCTATTCGCGGACGTATGGCTAGGCACTGAGGTCGTGGAATCATCGGTGCGTAAGCGTATTAAGTCGCGTTTCACCTCGCGCCTCATCATTCCTTAGGTATATAATGGCCACAGTGCTTTCATTAACAATATCATGCTTGATAACCAAACATCATTCGGCATACCGCTCTCGAGTGACGACATGACCTCGGAGCTTACCATATCGAGTTGGTAGTTCTATACTTTCGTCATGCGCTTGACTAACACCGTACCAGCCTGGAACCTGTTTGTAGCTGCCATGACGCCAAATAACGATTTGCGGTCGGATTTAATTCGCAGGGTCCACAACCGGGCGTCATTATTCGGGAGAGAGAATATGGGGATATTTCCTGTTCGTTATGGCAGCTTCGATGGCTCTGACGTGTCGGGAATGGCTAGGTAAGGTGCTTCCGATTCTCAATCCCGGGTCCTTACTATGGTCTCTGTCTGTCTCAAGTCCTGCGCAAGGTGCAATGTTCGCCCCGTTGGTTCTGAAGTGCGTTTTAAGGGCGTCACTTTATCAACGCTAACCACCCAAGTACGCAGAGCACAAAACATACATATCAATACGACGACAACTACGCCGCCAACATCAACCGCGCTACAAAAAGCATCTCATTTTTCCACGGAAGTAAGAGCTATCATAGGTGGTATCACGGGCCTATTACTAGTGGTGGGAATCGTTGCCTTCATATTCTGGCATCGACGGAGACGTCATATCCGCCAAATTTCCGCGCCTTCAAGTTCCGCTATGCAGTCAGTGTCCGGGATAGGGCTCACACCATTCACCTTAACGCATCCGGACGCAACTCACGGAGACCAAATGTCTTGGATGGGTCTGCAACAACCGCAATCTGGATCTCCCGAGGCAGTGGGAGCGAATGCGGACGCCGACGGACCTCCCTCATCAATACACCCGGCCTCATATTCGACATTATCCCCATTTGTCCCGGTTGGATTGTCGGCCAAGATGCTGGCACGGATGCGTGCAGAGACGTTACGCCCTCAACCCCCCGATTTCCCACCCACATCGGATGTAAGTGGGTCTCCGTCTCCGTCCCCATCGGTTCCTACCATCGAGCGGACAGCGGCAACGTCGCCACCCATGTTTCGGACAGTGCAGGGCCAATTTGACCGGCTTTGGCGCGAAATTCAGCAACTTCGTGCCGAGATATTCAACTCGGAAGCTCCACCGAGCTATGCGGTGGGCGATGCTGCTGAAGGAACTCAGTCTCATGGGTAAAAGACTATATTAGCAGTGTTTGCATGGCAGGCAACAAGATACTCATATCACTGTTTGGCATCGAAGACAATACCTTATGCAACATCCTGCAAGCCCGCGCTGCGGACGCGCCAGATGGGCAGAAGGAAACCGGCCAGTCTCTTTCCGCACCCTACATGTAAATCTTTCCTATAAGTAGAGCGACGCACCTTGTCATGCATATAGCAGCACGCACCCCCGTGCCGGAAAATTCAGACTATAACGAGCACTGCCTTGTCAACGTGCTGTAACACTCTGTTCATGCTATCGCCTGGTTACTCGACCATGACCAATTAAGGAGGCATTGACAACATGATAGATGAGGCACCGTCTTTGGGCTGATGTGTTGCTCAAAGTAACAGTACTAGTGTAAAGTCGGGGCGACTGAAAATAGGTAAAGAAGCACGATGTTGACAAGTCACATTTGCCAGTTCCCTTTCCTGTCGACCCTAGAAGGCCTGACAATAGCGAACAAGTGAATGTATTGCAGAAGTACCAATGAAACAGGCGCACTCGTAGGGAGACTGCGTCAATTACCTCCCCAAAAGAACGCTTAACCACGTACGTGAAGTGGGGGAGGGAGCGGAGTGTGACAAGGAAGCAGTAGAGGGAGGGAGAAGGAACCAACCACAGAACCCCCGACGCAAGGGCAAATGCCACAGATTCGGAGAGAAGGGCCACTGGGCCCGTGATTGTCGCGCCCCGAAGGAGGAGCTGGCGACAGAACCAGCCGCTGAGGAACCGTTGGGTGCAGAAAAGCAGCCCGAGACCAGCCCTGTGAATGCCACCCATGCTGCCCATTTTGAGGGGGAGGGATGCTTGCTGGCCGAGGAAGAGGCCACTCACATGCAAATCATCGTTGTGGAGGTGGGGCCTGTCCTGGCAGCAAATGGGACAGCTTGGCAACCCGAACGCAAACGACCCCGAAGGAGTTGCTCATACAAAATGCATAGATGCGGAGCCGGACTCAATGGAAGGGGAAGTCATCAACCAAATATCGGGCGAGCTGGACTCCCTCGAAGGAGTTGCTCACATGCAAACAGTTGACATGGAGCTGGACTTGACATGAGGAGAGGTCGCCGACACAAACAAGGATACCCACGCGCATCGTGAAAGCGCAGAGCCGGAAGTCTTGATGGACAGGGAGGATGATTGGTTGCTGGAGGAGCGGACCGCCAGGGATAACGCCAGTGTTGAAAAGAATAGGGGTGCCTGTGTCGAGCTGCAAGAGCCTGGGGTCAGCCACTTTGCCACGCAGGAGGAAGACATGTTCCTCACCTTTATGCCATCGCCACCACCCACCACTTTTGAGGCTGCTACAGTAGGACGCAGCGCTCGCTGGCTGTCAATACGGAGGCGCCGGAAACCCCAGTATCAGACCACGGCGCGGATTTGGACTCTCCGCCACACGACACGCCGCTGCCGCCAGATGAGGCCGCAGAACCCCCCGACCATTTCGCCCAAGCACATCCGAGCCCGTACCGATGTAGGAAGGCCATTGGAGTCGCTCCAGGGCAAAGAATTGCGACGCGTAACAGGCCAGATGGGCCTGACATTGGCATGCACACCAGATGAGAAGGAGAGGCCGTCCTGACCTCCCCTACCCACAAACGCGGGGCCCCGCCATTTGGGAGCCAAGAGTCCGACGATCCGAAGGCCCATGTCCACGTGCATCCGGCGTGGGGGCCTTTTCTCGACGAGGGTGCGAGCACGCGTCCTGATCTGTGGCCTAGCCCGGGCGTCGTCATCACCAATCCGGATGCCTATTTAGGGTCAGCAAGACTGCCCGAGGGGGAATCATTCTTACCAAATGCGGCCAGCAAGCAGATACCACCCAACCATCCCCTCAAAATTCTTCATTTTCGCCTTTTCCGCCACCTGACACCCCAACGAGCGAAATTTCGCATGGTGAAGACGTTGAAACCAAGCGGCGCGCTACCGAAAACTGTCGCCCTGAACCTTGAAGCCACCCGATGAAGGCCTGCAGGAAGCAGGGGGAGCGTTGTCAACACTGGGCAACGGACCTGTGTCAAAGAAGACCCGGGGCATCTTGCGACTGCAGATGCTACGCCTGTCATGGCCGACGATATCGCCAGCGTCGAGCTCGCTGGCGGGGCTGAGAAAACCGCCGCCGCAAAACCCGAGGCGTTGGAGCCCGGGGCATATAGCACGACAGGGCGCGGGCACGAAATAGAGACGCTGCCGCAAGAGGGCGAGCAAGGGCACAAGGCGCTGTCGCGAAAGGGCAGGCGCGACCGCGACACCCCAAACACGAGCCCGGTTGGCAGCAACGAGAGGGATCGAAAGTGGGTGACCAGGAGGCCTCCTGGGAAAGGGTCCGAAGGGATCATCGAATCGAAAGGCCCTGTTGAGGCCAACGTAACCTGTCAACAACTTGAAGGGTCGCATCAAAAGGATTCAAAAGTTAGTCAAATGACACTAGCAACAGAAACAGACACGCACCTTGGCCCATACATTTGGCGTCCTGTCTTGTCGTCGAGGAGTCGACCCATTTTCGTTTTGGGGACTATCCGGAGGCGCGGCGTTGTGGGAGCCTGGGAGAGAGACCTTGCGGTGGGCGATGCTGATGAAGGAACTCAGTCTCATGGGTAAAAGACTATATTAGCGGTATTTGCATATCAGGCAACTAGATACTCATATCACTGTTTGGCATCGAAGACAATATCTTGTGCAACATCCTGCAAGCCCACGCTGCGCACGCGCCAGATGGGGCAGAGACAACCTAATGACAACCTGCACATGATCATGATTAGCCGAGCCGAGGACTAATTATAACCACTTATTGTTTTACTTATACCCAGGATAAGGCCAATAGAGTAGTGTTGCCGCGGTCCGGTCCAAAGATCGCGGACCGCCGGACCGGACCAATTTTGGATCGGACCAGACTGCTCAAACGGTCTGTGGTCCAAAGACTGAAAATTATGGACTGGACTGCGGATGGACCGGAGACCGTGAGTGTGGCGTTTCCGATTTCCAAAAATGCTGTGTGCCATCGATGAGTTATCGAGTTATCGATGTCTACTCCCTCCAAGACAACCAACCATGATGGCCACTCGTGTCTGTTCTCTGTCAGTAGCCCATTCCATCATACTACTCTGTATCTAAGAGTATTTCTTTTTGCTCAGGTGGGATGAAATGAAGGTAATCAGGACGTTCGAGAGTGATCACCCCTCCCCTTTCCATAGAAACACGAATCAAACATTTTTGTACCCGCAACCGTCGACACCGCTACCCGTCAGTGGGTAGTGCGCACAACAGCGCCACACCCACCCGATGAGTAGCTACTAGGTCTCAGATCTCAGCCATCGACACCAACGCTTCGTGAGACCAAACCCTGCTCGCTTCAGGACACACTGTTTTGGCAGGGGTACGCGATTCCCCTCCACCACACCCTCGGTCCCGAAGCCCCCCGCCGGGTCGCCAGAGCCCGTGCGCGCACCAGGCCCGCTCGACCCGTCGACGCTACCCGAATCCGAGACCCCGCGCGTACGCCTACAGACATTGCGCGCGATGTTTACTGGCCCGCGCTGCTCGCCGCTCTCTCCTTCCTTCTCACCACCAACCTTTCTGACCCCTTATTTCGTGATGTCCTCGGCGCGCAGCCGGCACTGGCCCGCACAGCGGGGTGCCTTGCGCTGCCCCACGCCGCCAGACGCGTTCCTCACCGCGCTCGCAAATGCCGCACTCCTACAACGCGTTGTCGCCACGCTCGACGAACCCCCACAAAAGCGGCAGGCGCCACGCTTCCCCGTCTCACTGGAGCGGCTCATGCTGGGCCTCGCAGGCAGCTGTCAGCCTAGCTCCAGTGCAAGCGGATCTTCGACCTGTATGTCTCTCTCTCCTCCCTTCATCGGAACTTGCGTCCCATTGATTATCCCCATCCCCCAACAGATGGACCCGAACCATCACCCTCACGGTCTCAGGCCCGTGCCCCCCGGTTCCACATGCACCCACTTCTCTCATACACACGGCTACACCATGCCCCCATCTCGTACGACGTCGCATTCACCCCCTCCGCACGCACTGTCG
>Ga0307510_10007204_pt1 | contig 13248 bp, 11 predicted proteins | sample 12_EM_MG_FD_207224 | JGI IMG/M metagenome (GOLD analysis project Ga0307510, IMG submission 207224) | Populus trichocarpa ectomycorrhiza microbial communities from riparian zone in the Pacific Northwest, United States - 12_EM | ecosystem: Host-associated > Plants > Roots > Unclassified | place... | reverse complement strand
ATTTACGGTGTGGAGTCCCTCAACTCGACCCACGCCACCTGGTCCTCCCACTACGGATCAGACCCTGTAACCCGATGAAATTTAAACGCGATTGGATCCAAGGTATGCGGGCCCAAAACTGCAAGGCGCCTACTCGGGCACCACCGCGTACCGGCTTGTCAAAGCGAGCTTTACAAGTTCTCAATGCTTCTCTGACGATGATCGTTAGTAAATCCCGCGGTTGGTACTACCCGAAAGTATGCGGTGGAACGCGCAGGCACACATCCTGATTCCGGAAAGTATAGCATGTAGCCAAACGGAAGTGAGAAAATAATAATAATATATATTTCTGGAGTACGAGTGGGGGTACAAAAATTGTGCACAAGTGGAAACAAACTTTGTAGTGGCCGGTGGCACTGGTTGAGGTGAAGACTAGGATCCTTTGAGTGCCACTTTGTTCAACAGCCGGGTCCAACGGGCCACGAACGCGACAAGGTGGGGACATTGGTGGCCACCAGCTCGGGTGTAGCTGTGTGCACGAGGGGAGAGGGGTATAATATAATATGGGGGAGTGCTCAAGTCGCAGCACTGCGCGGTCGGTGTTGGAGTTCAAGTTAAGATTACATGTCGCTCGTATCCTTCAGGGACTTTAATTTTTAGGAACTCCCGTCATCTCCCGGAAACCCCAAGCTTCGGTATTTGGTACTCGATAGGATCCTACACTTCCCCGCGATCAGTCACTGTTCTCTTTTACCGTCGGGTACCACCGCGACCGCGTTACTGGGCTTCGAATTATGGATGGAGATCGGGTACCTTAGCGTACCCTCACGCACTCCACCGCGCACCGTCGGGTACCACTGCTGTAGATTTTGCTGATGGATTATGCACGATAGGGATCCAACACATTAGCCCCAAACGTTTGGCGTTCAGTGCGAGTACATAGGAGTCGGGCGGTCTCTTACTTCAGAGAAGAGGTTGCCCTGCGTTCTTTCGTCGAAAAGTCACCCTTTCCTTCACTTGCCCCTCATGTTCATTTCCGACATCTTGAAGGAAATTATCGACGCAGGCCACGATATGTGAGTCTCCTTCCTGGTATCCGCCTCATCAGTGGACTTACCTGACCCTCCGACTCCGAATTCCCAGTACCGCATTGAGGGTAAGTATCGATTTTCGTCGTGTCTATGACTCAGTATGAGGGATCACGCGCATCGCGACTATAGTATTATGGAATTGCGGTCACCGCCGTCCTCTTCTACGACTACCTGCTGACCCTGGGGGATGAGGTAAGCCATTTCATTACCGCTTTCTTCCGCTACGTTCATTTTCTCTCCTGTTGAAAGATCAAATACGCTTGGCACGGGAGGAAATCATGGGGTACGTCGGGAGAGTTGTTCGTCGTACGACATCCGTTGACGATCTGGTAGTGTTTGGAATCTTCCTTGTGGTACGCGCGTTCGCTCCTCTGGCACACTTCGTCCTTTCTGAATGGATAGTATATATAGAACAGGTACTTGCCGATTGCATACCGGCTCTGGTCGTTTTATAGTGAGTGATACCGAAATCTTCCCCTACCATAGGAGATCAACTCCTGCCAACCCTCGCGTAGCGAGCTATAGTCCAACATTCCACCAACAGGTAAGCAATGTTCTCAGCTGAGGAATTTGGTTTGATATGTGTTACTGAAATCTGCCTAGCTGTATGAGCGCAATTTGGTAACTCCTCGGACCACCAAGTTTCACACGTGCCTGTTACAGATGCGATAAAACCGTATTTCTCGAGATCCTCGCCTTCGTGGGGACTACTTTCCTCGCCCAAGTGGTCATAACGCTGAGGTACGTTTCATTCTGCAGGAACGGCTCCGTGCTCACCGTTGCTGAACGAAACAGAATCTATGCCGTCACAAACAAGAATCGAATAATCGTTTCATGCCTTGGTGCAATAACGACATCGCAGTTCATTCTTGGCCTATGCCTAATCACTTATATAGCAATGGACGGAGGTGAGCCTTTTGTGACCAAGTGCGGCCCAGAATCCTTACATGCTTTAATGTTCCAGCGCAACCGATCCTGCGGATCCCACTTCCGGTTTATATGGTGTGCGTTGTCTCGCGACATAGGACCTTGGAGATCGGATTTACCACCATGTCTCTTGCATACGGTGCGAAATTCCTCTTGTCAAGGAGACACTCGCCCTGACCATTTCACAGACTTTCTAACCTTCTCAGTCATCGTCTATCTTGTAGTGCAGTCCAACGTGAAGAAGGTCCAGCTTCCCAGGCTACTAAGGGCTATAGCACAAAGCGCGACGCACCATTTCCTGATCATATTCAGTTCGCATTTAGCGCTCGAACTGACCCTATTGCTCGCAAGGGTAAGGGTATTTTCGCAATGATCCACCTTCATTCTACGGTTTGCTAAGATCCCCATAGCCTACACTCCAACTGGTCCCTGCCACGTAAGTGATACTATATCATATTTCCTTCGTTTGTTCACCGGATTATTATCCGCGCCAGTGCAATCATCGTGTATGTCTGAAGGTCTCCTTGTCTCCGCAACCATCGGGTCTGAGCCATATCTTAGGTATCTTCCGGTGATGATCACACGGTTGCTGCTCTCGCTCAAGAAGGCTAATGCTTCGCAAGAACAAGCATGGGGCCTCAGGGAGTTAAGTACACATACGACCATGGAATTTGCTGAAAGTCGATGTGGTACTACCACGGGGAGTCATGAGATGTGTCTGGAAATTTTTGCGAGCACGCGCGAAGAGACTCAGAGTCGGACGCGGCTGTGTAAAGGATATTACTAGAGACTTTATACCCTCAAAAAACGCCAGGAAACTTGGCGGCTTGATTCTTGTGTATAGCAGAGCCGGTCGAGTAGCACAAACAAACACAAATACCAGATAAATGCGATCTTCAAGTCAAACGGTTTCCTCTTGATGTGAGTGGCATTGCCAGGACCCGTGCAACATATCCGCTCGACATTCGACGCGAGTGCGCGAGGTCTGGGGGTCACCGGTCACTCTTAAGGGAAGAGGCTCCTCTGTGTTATTTCATCAGCAAGTCACTCCTCTCGCTCTCCTTCTACGGCTTCCGACGGATTGAAGCATCGCCGATCATGCATATGATATGTGAGCCCAATTCCTTTTATCCGGTTCATGAGCGGACTTTCCTGACTTATCCTGGTGTCCACGTCTTGTCCCAGTTCGCTATTGCTGTTGAAACGTTGATCTCCAGAGGAACTGGAGGGATACTGCTAGTATCGCTGGCTTCTTGAACCTCCTCTTCGAGTGCGTGTGGTTCCGTGTGAAGGCCAGCCCTCTTGGTACTGTCAACGGCATAATTTAACCTCGCGTCGCTTTAGGTTCTTCCCCGCCATCAACGACATCAGTAGGGCTCTCGTTCCCGGTGAGGATGATCTCGTGACTTTAGTTTTGCGTTCCCTTTTCTCGAAGACAAATTTCAGGAATATTTAGCGGCTTCGTTCTGACGGATTTTATAGCTCAGGCTACGACTTGAAATGCCAAGCGATTCTTTGCGTCCCAATTTGAGCTGGGCTCGTGTGGTTTCTCTTCACGACTTGGCCGGCATATTTCGGCCCGGTTCCCCCCAAATATATCTCGCCCTGCGACGGTGCAAGCCCGCGGCTAGTGCCATAAGTATTATAGGGGCTGGTAAAAATCCCACCACCGCGTAGCAATCGATACCGTGATCGGCTTCCAGCGGGATCCTCAGCCCGGTGCGGCAGAACCCGCCTGTCACACGGCACTGTTGGGGTGTTTTGAACCCCCCACCATCTTGGCTCAGTCTCATATTCCTAGCAGCGCTAGCCGCTGCCGGGCCACTTCCATGGGCGGATCACTCGCCAGGGCCGTAACTCATCTGTCTATAGAGGCGGCACCAGTTGTGAGTTACTTTTGCAACCCAACGGTTGTGTTTTCGGAATTCCTTGCCTGTAGTGACTCGCGGGCTGCTCTGTCGAATGACGGTAGAACAGCCGACGTATTCCTTCAATATTCCGTCGTCGGACTGGACAGCGACAAGTTTAGCTTTACTCGCACAAACAAAACCCCACCCCACGACAAACGACCTTCACCGTAGAAGGAGAGATGAGAGGAGGTGAGAATTACAGGACGCTTCATGCGGTCTCTGGTCCTCTTTGACCCCCTTATAAAGGCGCCGAACCCCCTGGAACACGCCCCTTATGAGGGACTCTCACAACAGACCCTCTGAAGAATCCCCACCGCGGCCCCCACAGCAAACCGTCACAGTGGTCTGTGACATGTATAGTGCGCGCTTGGCTGCATTTATCGGGCTGTGCCCCTGTTTTGATTAATTGTTACACAGGGTTCTTATCGCCTCTTACATTCAATGCAATATCACTGTTACCCCTGCAGGGCTATGTATCCTGCTATTGTGAATGTCCGCGTCCCCTACTCCACCTGTGAATTCTGCGTATGGATTGGGTTCACCGAGCCAACTGCGGTATTGGCTCTGTTCCAAACACAAATGCCTCCGTGGGGCGCCCAGCTGGTTCTCCTCACCTCTGGAGTTGTCTATCGTCAGGTGTTGCCTCCGCTGATCGATTATGGGATGAGGGACAAGCGTGGAGATCAGCAATCAGCATCCGCCGGTCGCAACCTGAACCGGCGACTTTTCAATCCATCGTCCCAATCAAGGACGGAGAAACTCTGGGGAGGTAAGAGAACTCGTCCTCGACTCGAGCCATGTCACCTGATCCTCTCACAGCAAATCGGACCCCGTGGACTAACGGAATCCGAACGCGATCGGATCGAGCTCTATTCCCCGGGGCGAGATTGTGTCAGATACCTGTATACAATCTGACCCTGCTGTGGGAATGACTGGGGAGAAATACGGATGAAAGGATTAAAGCGTGTGTGGGACAAACTAGCACGAATACCGGATCAAATCACCAGAGTCCCGACATGACAGCGGCACCCAGAGACCGGTGTTGGGCAAGCTGATAGGATCCGACATATTCGCTCGGTGGACTCAATGTGAGCGTGTAGGGGTCGGGGGTCTCTCTTAAGAGAAGAGGCTGCCCTGCGTTGTTCCATCAGCAAGTCACTTTTTCTCTCACTCGCGTTCAATGTCTTCTGACGTATTGGAGAAGATTATCGACGCCGGTTACGATCTGTGGGTCCTTTTCCTTTCATCCGGTTCGCAAGTGGACTTACTCGACTTCTGCATTCCGAAATCCCCAGTACCGCAGTGAGGGTGGGTATTAATTTCCATTAATTTTACCACTCGGTATGAGACCAAAACCAGTATTATGGAATTGCGGTCACCGCCGTCATATTTTATGACTTCCTGCTGACCCTAGGGGAAGAGGTAAGGTATTTCATTGCCGCTTCCTTTCCCTACGTTCATTATCCCTCCTGTCGAAAGATCGAATATGCTTGGAACGGGAAGAAATCATGGGGTATGCAAGGAGAATCACTTGTTGCACGGCATTAATTCACGGTGTGATAGTATTTGCAATTTTCCTTGCGGTACGTTCGCTCCTTTGGAAAATATCTTCCCTCTGAAGGGATAGTAAAGGACAGATACTTGCCGATGGCGTATCGGATGTGGTCGTTGTATAGTGAGTAGTATCGAGACCTGCCCGTGCCGTGCGGGACCAAAGTTTCAACCTTTTCCAACCATGGCGCAGCGAGTTATAGTCCATCATTCCACCAACAGGTAAGCAATTTCGCCAACCGATAAATTCGGTTTGACCCGTGTCACTGAATTTGACCTAGCTGTACGAGCGTAATTCGGTATTAAACTCCTCGGACCACCAAGTTTCACACACGCCTATTACAGATGTGATAAAACCGTATTTCTCCAGGTACTTGTATTCGTGGGGACTACGTTCCTCGCCCGGGTGGTCATAACACTGAGGTACGTTTCGTTCTGCAGGAACCGCTCCGTGCTAATCGTTTTTGAACGAAATAGAATCTATGGGACATTACTAGGGAGTTCGTACCCTCACGAAACGTCAGAGGACTTGGCGACTCGGTTTTTGTGTAGAAGCGCGTTCTGGATAACCTTTTACTTATCTAGACTTGTTTTCGGCCCAGACTTAATTCACCTTTTCAACCTTTTGTCGCTTTCGCTCGGGTGAGGTTGGAAACGTGTTTCTATCGATTATTCCTATCCGACGTGACGATGATAATATTTGTAGGTTATAAGGCGCGCATACAGGGGAATTTCGGTGGCGAAGAGGGTAAAGGGAAGAGTGTTCTGCCAGTTAACCCGGTTGTTCGACGAGACTTGTGGGAGAGCCTGCGGAACGAAGAGAGCGAATTATTCGTCCCGAGAGTCCCTTAGCAGGGTAGATGGGGTCGCTGCTGGATACATCCATTGGGGTGGAGAAACCGGTCGGCGTATCCAAAGGTCAAACCACCGAAAGGGAGAAAGGAACGGTCGTTGCTCTCTCAGTTTGCTCTCTCTTGTAATTCAGGTGGCTGGGGCTTTTGATGTTCGTCTCGTACAAGTCGTCGAGCTTCCTCCCCTCCCTTCGCCGTCAGAACATTACACAAGATACGAGAATTCGTCCTCGGCCCGAGCCATGTCACCTGGTCCCCCCGCCGTGAGTTGGATCTTCAAACGCTGCGGTTCAATGGAATCTGAATACGACCAAATCCTTGGGATGAACGAGGAGTGGACTGAATTAGGTACTTCTGTGTAATTCGACCCCGCTGTGGTACGTAACACATGAGCAACCACACGGATATATAACAACTTACTCCTCAGCATGAACAGGGAATTGACTGAGGGACGATGCGGATGGAACAATCGGAAATCGTTTCTAGAACAAACAGGTACAAATACCGGATCACTGGCTTGCAACAGTCTTTCTGATGCGGTACTCTCTCAGATCAATCTCACTAGTCGGGCACGCAGCATCCTTAGACCACTCGGCTTTGACGCCTCGCAAAATAGCTTCTTCTGAGTGGCAGAGATGCAACATACTCGCTCGGCATTAGACACGAGCGCGCGGAACTCGGGGTCACTCCTTCTCTCCTTCTGCCGGACTGAAGGAGATCAGTGACGTCGGTCGTGATATATGATACGTGAGCTCCCTTCCTTTTATCCGGTTCGTGATTGGACTTTTCCGACTCACCTCACGCCGCTTTAGGTTCTCCCCCGTCATCAGCATCGTTACTAGGCAGCACGGTGGTGCTATCGAGTACGGTGAAGGCAAGCTCGTCTAGGGCGCACTTTAGCCTTGCATTTCCTTTTCCCAATAGCAGATTCTGGGCATGTTTCACGACTTCGTCCTCATGAATGCTATAGTTCGTGCTACGGTTCGAAATGCCAAGCGGTTCTTTGCATGCCAATTTTTGAGCCGAGCTCGGGTGATTTCCTTTCTGACCCGTTCCGGACTTGCCTCCCTCAAGTACCTCACCTTGCGACGGCGCGAGCTCGCAGCTGGTGTCACGAGTACTACGGAAGCCGACACGCCGCCACCTCTGCAGCAATCGACACCGTGACCGACGTAGTAAAGGTCGGCTTTTTGCGGGGTTCTCAAGCCGGTGCAGTTGAACTTGGAAACTCCGGCCGCTACCAGTTAACTTCTACAGGTGCACCACTTGCCAGGCGGTTAGCTCATCTGTCGAGGGGGAGGCGACACCGGTTGTGAACTACCTTTGTAACCAAATGATTGCACTTTCGGGACCCCCCGCCTGCAGTGACTCGCGGGCTGGTCCATCGAATGATGGTAAAACAGCTGACGCTTTCCTCCAATATTCTGGAGTCGTTGAACCGGAAAGTACCAAATTTAGCACTTCCCGCACCGACAGAAGGCTTCATACAGTCCCCGGTCCGCTTCGACACCGTTATTGAGGCACAGAATTCTTTCCTTATGAGGGTCATCACAACAGACCCGCAGGATCGTAACCGTTATGGGCTTTCGTAACATCCCCGCAGGACCGTATATCCTGTTATTGTGATCGTCCCTGAACAAAAATCATATATACAGATTAGGTTCGTTGTGCTCGTCTGTATATACCAATGCCCGAAAAATGACGAGAAGTTAAAAAAGCAATGTTTGATATTTGCCATGGGCCTGTGTGCGTCAGGTCCGAGTGACTGCCGGGATGAGCCAGAAGGACGGTGAATGTCCACTCCGTTCCGTAAAGTAAACTCCGTGGAATCGAGCCATCTGCGGTATGGGTTTTTTTGCCTCGTCCTCGACTCGAGCCATGTCGCCTGGTCCTCCCACAGCAAATGAGAACCTGTAACCGGATGGAATCCGAACGCGATCGGATCTGGCGTACAAGCAAGAAACAGGTTGCATCAGACACCTGCGTACGAGCGGACCCTGCGGATGACCGAGGCTATGAGGAGCAGTACGGGTGAAACAGTATATAAACAAAAAAGCACAAATAGCAGATCAGATCAGAGTCCTGACACGTTGCCAACTGCACCCCGCCGCATCCCGGAATACTGCTATGATACACGATCGTCCATACAATCTAGGGGCCCGTTGTTAGGATACAAATCCCCGACTTCCCGAGCAGCAGGAATCAGCGTTGGGTAAACCATAGGGATCCAGCATACTCACTCAATATTCAACGTCCAATGCGGGTATATAGGGATCGGGGGTCTCTTAAGAGGAGAAGTTGCTCTGCATTGTTTCGTCAGCAAGTCACCCTTTCTCTCATTTCCCTTCCATGTTTCCCGACGTATTGAAGGAGATTATCGACGCTGGTTATGATATGTGAGTCCCCTTCCTGTTACCTCGGCCACGAGTGGACTACCCGACCCTCGAACTCCTCAGTACCGCAGTGAGAGTGGGTATCAATTCTCGTCATTTTTATGACTCGGTACGAGGGTTCGTGAGTAGTATTATGGAATTGCGGTCAACGCAGTCCTCTTCTACGACTACCTGTTGACCCTGGGGGACGAGGTAAGCCATTTCATTACCACTTCCTTTCCCTAGGTTCATTATCTCTCCCGTCGAAAGATCAAATATGTTTGGCATGGGAAGAAATCATGGGGTATGTAAGGAGAATCACTTGTATAGTATTCACTGACGATGTGGTAGCGTTTGTAATTTTCCTTGCAGTACGTTTGCCTCTGCAGAAAACCTCTTCCTTCTTGAAGGGATAGTATAGATCAGGTACCTGCCGATGGCGTATCGGATCTGGTCGTTGTATAGTGAGTAGTATCAAAATTTGCCCCCGCCGTATGGGATCAACCTTTGCCAACCCTGGCGCAGTGAGTTATGGTCCAACATTCAACCAACATGTAAGCAATATTGCCAACCGATTAATTTGGTTCGACACGTATCACTGAATTTGGCCTAGCTGTATGAGTATGATTTTATAACTCCTTGGACCACAAATTTTCACACGTGCCTGTTACAGTTGCAATAAAACCGTATTTTTCGAGACCCTCGCCTTCGTGGGGACTACGTTCCTTGCTCAAGTGGTCATAACAATAAGGTACGTTATATTCGGTAGAGACGACTCCATGCTAACCGTTGTTGAACGGGATAGAATCTATGCCGTCACAAACAAGAATCGGATAATCACTTCATGCCTTTGTGCAATAATGACGTCGCAGCTCATTCTTAGCCTATATCTAACCGCTTCTGTAGCAACGAAAGGAGGCGAGTCTGTAACCAAGTGCTGCCAGGATTCTTATATATTTCAATACTTCAGCGCAACCGGCTGTACCGATCCCACTTCCGGTTTATATGTTGTGTCTCGTCTCGCGACATAGGTCCTTGGAGATCGGGTTTACCACCATGTCTCTTGTATACGGTGCGAAATTCCTCTTGTCCTTCATCTGGAAGGAGACACCCACCCTGACCATTCCGCAGACCTTCTAGCCTTCTCGGTCATCGTTTATCTTGTGGTGCAGTCCAACGCAAACAAGATCCCGATTCCCCGCCTGCTCGGGACCATAGCCCAAGATGCGACGCACTATTTCCTGATCATATTCACTTCGCATTTGGCATTCGAGCTGACTCTATTGTTCGCAAGGGTAAGAGTATTTTCGTAATGCTCTATATTCGTTCTACGGCTTACTGAGATCCACCCAGCCTACACTCCAACTGGTCCCCGCCGCGTAAGTGGTGCCGGGTCACTCCTTCGTTTGTTCACCGAATTATTCTCCATATAACAGTGCAATCATTGTGTATGTCCGAACTTCTCTTTGCTTGCGAACGTTGGGTCTGAGCGGCGCCTTAGGTACCTCTCGGTGATGATCACGCGGTTAATGCTCTCGCTCAAGAAGGCCGATGCTTCAAAAGTACAGGCATGGAACCTCGGAGAGCCAACTATCTACACCGCCATGGGATTCGCTGAACGTCGAGGTGGTGCTACCATGGGTGATGAGATACCTCTGTCGGACACCTTTGCAAATGTGCACGATGGGACTAAAAATCGGGCGTGACGGTGTAAAGGAGTTCATACCCTCACGAAAAACAGAAAAACTTGACGGCTTTTATTTCTGTGTGGCAGGACGTTCTTTGAACGTCGCGATAACTTTCCGCTTATTTAGACTTGTTTCCGGCCCAAGCTTATTTCTATTTTTCCACCTTTTGTGTTCCCACTCAAATGGAATTGAAAGTTTAAGTAAACAGCCGCTCAGTCTGAGCCCGGTTGGACGCAGTATTGTGTACAAGTTCCATGAGCCCGTAGTCATTCCTGGAACAAAATGGGCCTCACGGTTCAGTATCTGGTGGTTCCGTGAGTTCTGAGCGGTCACTCAAGCATTCCTTGAACTCCCCAGAGCCAAGGATCCAAGTGACCCTCTCGCTGCGAGGGTGATACTCGATCACGATGTTGCCAGCGTTTGAGGTCCGCGCACCCAATCCCCGTTAATCTCGGGGTAAGCAAATCTGTCGGTTACACGCCTCAGCCCATACGGCCGAGATCGAGTTGCATCCGCTGCGAGGAGGATGCCGTAAATTAAAGAGATCTGATCGCAGTGATCGAGAGGATTCCAACTTCTGAGGAAACCGTCACTCTCGGTATTCGGTCTCTACCATTCGAGGCACTCCCCGAAATCCTGCCATTGCATCAGAACTTGCTATGCCACCCCAGGTAACCTCGCGCTGCATGTTTTCAGATGGGGTGTGACACATGGCGGTCCGACACTGAAGAGTCTTCAAAAATGTGAACTGAACTAAATGTGTGAGAATTTGCTGGTCCCCATATATACCCCACGAGCGACCCAGAAACCATCCGCTGCGCCTGACCTTTTTTCCTCCCCTAGCTGCATAACCGTTTGCTTGATCTCCCACTTAACCGAAGCCGCATTTACGACAACATGGCCAAACCTGTCAGAACCCCCACTCGATGATTCATAATTCATCCACTGCGCGACAGACCCATTCAGTCTTGCAATCCTGACTAGAGTCTCCTCCTCTTTCTGGTTCTTTGGGACCCCCAGCCTCATGATTGATGGTCTGACGGCAGTCACAGCCACCCAGCCAGAAAGGGCCAAGAGTAGCATCAGTGAAGCATCCACTTTGAAGATGTGGGAATGGATTCTCAACCATGCAAGAGTGAGAGAGGTCCCTCCTCCCCATATCCCCACTAGAACTGCTACATGGCATCAGTTGTGTGAAAAGGGCCTCCCACATCCATACATGCGCACCATTCATTCTGTAGGTGCATTTAATGTTCATTTTGGCAGGGAGAAATAAAAATGTAAATGGTGGTGTAGGATTCTGCATGGGCCACCCACAACCACAATACAGAGGTAGAAGCATGAAATGCCCAAGTGGCAATCTGAACATTGACATATGGTTCTGACAACTGGATGAGTAAGCACCCATTTGATCAAACATACTTCCAGGGAGAAGTTTATATCTCAATCTGGCAGAGCAGTCTGGACACCATGCACTAATGCTTGAAGAACAGTGAGTGGTTAACAAAGCAGATCACAGGTTTTGAATTCATCCTCAATTCCCTCTTGCTCCTTCTAACAGAGCACTCCTTCACCTTCTGTTGAGAGTTGCTAGCAGGAATGACAGGATCAGGCCCACCCACAACTTATGCCTCATCCTCCCTGCTGAAGTCCTGGAAGTCAGCCTGCTCAGGTGATCAGCCATAAGCTGGAATTAGCCAGAAATTTTCAGTTTTATCTCCTAATTACTCTGAGTTGTGTCAAGTGAGGACACAAGTAATTCTGGCCAATGGATCAAGTATACCATCTAGTTAGAAGAGATGCATTACAAGAACACTACTATTATTATAAGCCTATACCAACTCACAGTAGCATGGTATTTTTAGGAGTAAAAAGAGAGTGGGAACATGATGAACTATACATAAAGTTCAGGGTAGGTGTCTGAGTAGAATCATGGGACAGGAGAAATTGTAGGAAATGTTCCAGACATGTAACTACAAAAATGGAGGGATTGCACACATGAACATTGAGTGGGATCCTTCAGCTGTCCACAGGAGTTGAGTAGACCAAAAGGGGTAAATAATTTAGAAGACTCACAAATCAAAAGCTCAATTGCTTCCTTGTCTACCTCCAGCAGTACCTCCCTGAGTTGTCCATATTTCTCTTGCCTCTGATGGATATAATCTTCATTAAGCCCTGGGTCATGCTGTTGCAGATGATCTAACCCCAGTTCCAACTGCCCCAACACATGATCCAGATGTTGGAGGAGCTCTTTCCGGTAGTACCCCATCCTGAGTCCACTGAAATCATTTCTGATTAAAGCATGCATTAGATTAGTTGGGCCATGCCACTCTGACCAGACAAGGAGTAGGTATGCTGTGAGTACTTCCATATCCCCAAGTCCTTGGACAATTTCAATAACCACTATTTCACTCCCCCAATAACGTCCTGCACAGACTGGAGGGAGAGAGGGGGATTTTCTCAACCATGACCATATATCAGGAGGTATGTGTGATTGTAGAGAAGTATTACGTGCAATTTGCAATAGTACATCAGCTACACTTTGGCCAATCTCCTCTGTATATAGAACTGTTGAGGCTGCTGTTGCCCATGCTTGAATCCAGTGTTTATCCATCCTCCAGCTCCATCGTAGGTGAGGTGACATAAGTATAAAGGCCTGCTTTGTGGAAGCAGAACTCTCCTCATTCAATTGCCTGGAGATGGGAAGCTGTTCAATGTGATGCCATAGAAAGCCCACCCTCCTTGAGGCCCTAGCTGTCAGGGCAAACCTCCATGGTAAGGTCACCCTAGAACAAGGACAGCGCTAGCTGGGTAACCGATGATAACGTTCTTCTAGACACTTGAGCAGGTCTCAGTATAGCCGACCCATTGGTGGTGCT
>Ga0307510_10007203_pt1 | contig 13249 bp, 5 predicted proteins | sample 12_EM_MG_FD_207224 | JGI IMG/M metagenome (GOLD analysis project Ga0307510, IMG submission 207224) | Populus trichocarpa ectomycorrhiza microbial communities from riparian zone in the Pacific Northwest, United States - 12_EM | ecosystem: Host-associated > Plants > Roots > Unclassified | place... | reverse complement strand
AGATCGATGCCGCTGTTAATGAAGAGTGAAGACTAAAGAGAAAACCGTTGATAATGGAAATAAAGAGAGAAGGGCATAGAGCTGTTGATGAAGAGTATAAGAATGAACTCTGAAGTCTTAAGAGAAAACAGTTGGCCTGGAGGAAAAAACAAGATCGCTGCCATGGATGAGATCGCCTGTAGCTGTTGAAGAGAGGAGGCCATGAGTCGTCAATCTCAAAGATTTTCTCTTCAGGGATAATGAATTTAGGGTAAACCATGGATGAGTGACAATTGGCATGCTGCTATTGGTCTGGAGGAAACATATATTGCACTATTGCAGTGCAGTATATGTTTTTTGTTGAAATTGTAAAATCGGTACCAAAATCGCGATTTTTTGCGATTTCATCCGATTTTACTCGATTTTAACCTGATTTTATCAATTTTCGAGTTTTTAAGACGATTCTGCACGTTAAGCATGTATTGACTCGTAAAATCGTACGATTTTACGATTTTACGAGTTGAATCTCGATTTTAACAACCTTGAGTCTGATCATTAGTTGAGTTTTAGTTTCTACTAGTTTATTGCCTTGTGATTTGTTGTGAGATTGAATTATTATTTTTTAAATATAAAAAAGAATGTTAAGAGTGTGGAGAGTTTTTTTGACAGTGTCATTAAACTTGGTTAAGTGATTCAATTTTAAAACCTCTCGATCTAGCTTTTTATCTAACTCAAATTTCTAATTAAATTGTATGAGAGTTGACACGACTTAAATAGATCGATTTAATGGATCCAAAGGTATCCTAAATGACTAGTAAATACATGACTTAACTTTTTAAAAAACCTTCAAGATGACAATTGTTTTTTTTAAAAAACTAAGACAATGACAAATTGGATCGACCCAAATCCTTCCACAATCCGGGTGATGGACTCTATTGAGTTTAATAACTTTTTCTTATTTAATTATATGATAAAAATAGATGCTCATAAAATTAAGCACTAGCCCTAAAATAAAATTTTATTTGAGATCGTGGTAGCTCTGTATAAAACAAACAAAAATAAATTATGCAGTCTATTTCTTAACCAATCAAATATTAAAGGATATAATCAAATAAAAATAATTAAAGGACCAAAAACAAAAGAAGCATATCGAATCAGCGGGTAAACCTATCAAACCCGTCAATCAGGTGATCGGAGCTAGCATGCCAAACCCGTGAACCAAGTTATGGATTCCACTTAGATTATATTTTTTTTTAAATATCTTTTATTTAACTATATGATAACAAAAATAAACGATTGCAAAATCGAACACCAACCCAATACCAAAATGGTTTTTTTAGACTGAAATAACCCCATAGAAAGCGTAACAAAATCAATTATGAAACTTAATTCCCAATTAACCCAATGTATATGAATGAAATTGAAAGAATTAATTAAAAAAGAAAAAAAAGTTAACCTCATCAGATCAGCAAACTAGCTAAACCTGTGAACAAGTCTATTGACTTTATAAAATTTAATAATATGTTTTTTTTTTAAAATATTTTTTTTTAAGTATATGAGAAAAAAATACATGAACAAAGTCAAGTTTAATTCAAAAAAAAAAAAAAAACACCTTACCAAACCCATAAACAAGAGCAACCTAAGTTACACCAGCAAACCTGTAAACCAGATTAACCTTCTAAAAAGACAAAATAAAAAGAAATAAATTACTAAACTCAATTATCAATTACCTCAATATTGAAAGATGAAATAGAAAAAATTAAATTTGAAAAAAAAGATAACAAAAAAAAACCAAAGAAAAAAAAAGCAAAATATTGTGGATTACTATTGTAATCCACGATGCAACAAGTGTGGGTGAACAATGATTTTTCCACACCTTTTGGTTTTATTTAATTTTCTTAATTATATGAGAAAAAAAACACGTCGTCGCATGTGCTCGCGTGGTCTATTGGTGATTTTGGTTCGTTTGCTTGATTTGATTGAGAGTTGCCACCTAGTATTTGATTCAGGGTCACTAGGAAACCCGGTTGTATTGGTCTTGTCAGAGATTCATGGGTAAGGGACTGGTTGTGGCTAGAAAAGATATTAGCACCCCTAGCGCACCCTACATGAGGTAAGTTGCTTCGTGATTTTGATATGTTAAAGAAGTTTTAAAAATTGTCTTTTCATCGGATATCAAGAATACGACTTACATGTAAGTTCATAATCCTTTACCGTGAGCAAATCAAAACATTAAATTCTTCTTTTGTCTTTGCGATTTTATCATAAAAAAAACATCCATAAAAAAAAATACAAACACACATTCACTTTTACTAGGTTGTACATATACACCCATGATTACATGTTACAACATAACAAAATTAAAGTAAAAAAAACTAACAATAATTGACATACATATTCCAACATTTAAAATTTACAAAAAATAGACCCTCTACAGTAAAAACAATTGTTGCTGGAAACCGGGAACAATGCTGGGGACATCAGTGCAGCTTATAGGACTGAGGAGCAGTGCTGAGAAACCCTTGGACGGTGGGAACAGTGGCGGCACGTCTTCTCCACGTGTGGCCGCTGCTGGTGGCGCTTGGGTTCATGCGCCGCCGCAGAGAAAGTCTAAGCGAATAGGGGGATCTGGAACAGTTTCCTCCCCTATTCCCTTCCTTGCCAGCGGTGAAGATCACTGTCACCTGCAACAAGAGAAAAACACACAAATAACAATTGATTTTAAGTTTTCTTTTTGTCCAGATCCGTTCTCGGGTCTGGTTTGTTGTTTCCATCTTCTTCAAGCGGCAGATCTGGCGGCTGAGGAAGGGGACGACGTCTGTAGGGGAGGAGCTGGAGGAAGACGACGGACAGATCTGGGTCTGTGGGCGCCGCTGTGTTCGGGCTGGTCTTGGGTTGGTGTCGGTTAGGAGGCTTCGGTGGAAGCCGATCGGTGTAGATGAGGAAAGATCCATTGTGGTCGATGGCGAGGGAAGAACATATATTTTTTTGGGTTTTCGTTGTTTTGTTTGCTATTTTTTGGATTTTTCAAAAACTTATAAAAAAGATTAGTCAAAAATTGGGTAGCAACAAACACGATAATAAAGTCAAGTCCAATTAAAAAAGGAAAGAAAAAAAAATACCCCACCAAACTCGTAAACTAGGGCAATCTAGGTTATCGTAAGAAACCGACAAACCACGTTAATCTTAGAAAAAAAATAAAAAAAAATAAATTACGAATCCCAATTCTCTACCACATCAATATTGAAAGATGAAATAGACAAAACAAAATTTTTAAAAAATGATAACAAAAATCTAAAAAAAAGGAAAAAAAAATTAATTACTATTACAATTTATAGTACAATAGCTATGAGTAAACAATAATTTTCTTCATACTCTTTGGTTTTTGTTAATTAATTTGAGCTTAGATGCCTTATATTATATACGTGTGTATATCTCTTGGATTTTTCATTAGACTCGTGATTGAATCATTGACTTCTAAGACTTGGCCACATCTTTTTTTTTTCCTTTTATGGTTAAAGAAAAGAAAACGAAGGACTATATCCTTTCAAAAAGGATACCAGCCAAATCCGGAGGAGAAGATTAAGGTTCTGTGCAGTAATAAAAAACTATTTTCATTTTTTAATTTTAATTTTTTAGCTTTTTCAGTAAGAAAAATTAGAAAACTTGTTGAGTATAAAAACAATTCACTAAAAAAATAAAAAAATGTCAAGATTATAATTAATTTTTATAAAATATCAAAATCTAATAGCCATCTTACCATTTTGTATATGTAATAATTCAATTATAAAACATGAAAAAGTTATACTTGTTAATTAAAAAATATTTCATATTATAATTATAATTATAATAAAAAATAAATTTATGACACTAACCAAATATGAACATGTGAAAAATAATTTTAATATTTTACATCGTTAAAAAGTGATTTTATATAAAATAAAAATATTATTATATTTATCATTTTATTTTTTTCTCACTCAAAAAATAATGAAAACTTGTGAAGAAAAATAGTAAAGAGTCTTTAAAATATATATGTTTGCCAATTTTAACACTAATTTGAAGAATTAGAGAACTGTATTTGAATAAAAATTTCTAATTTCTATATTTTAACTCAAATATTTTAAACAATTAAAGTGTTGTTTTTTGAAAATTTGAGTTTCATCAATCTTTGATAATCTATCACCATATTTGGTTGCACTTTCGCAATGTATAAATTGAGAACATCAATTCACCCTTAAATAGGGGTCATATGGATTCAAGATATTAATTGTTCCTACATCTCCTAAAATCCCACCAATGGAAGGGCACGATATGAAAGTACGGAAATGGATCCTCAAAATTTGAGAGTTGATCCAGTTCTGCACTGCCAAAGGCCCAAAGGTATATATCTAAGAATGTAAACTCTCTCTTTTTCTTTTTTATGGTTGCTAATTATTAGCCAAGAATAGTCTGCAGATCACACACGGCCCAAGTGCAGCAGCAGGTCCAGCTAAGGCTTGTAACAGGTTCCAAATCTGCAGGTTTAAGTGAGCAAGAAGGTAGCTACAGCAGGAGTCTTCGGTACAGCAGGAGAACATGGCAGCAATAGATTTCTTCTCAGGATTAGTTAGCCTTATCAGTTGAAGTTATTTTAATATATGTAAAACTCAACCCTATCCACACACACACACACACACACACAACCGAATACAGTTCTCTCGGAGAGAGTGGGTTTTTTCCAACTGACCATACAATTCAACTCTTACCAAAATTCTCATCTGATGACTGAAAAACTAAAATTGGTAAGAGTGCAGGGAAGAATAATGACAGGCAATTCCCATGTTTATTAATTGTTCTCAACTATTTTGCATCAAATAGTGATGGATCAACATGGCATATTTTATGTATGTTATTTTTTGCTTCAAGCCCATGATTAAAAGAGTTAAAAGAAAGGTGATAACCCAATATACCTAAACTAGACAAAATACTAAGCCTAAATAACATGAATATGACTTGTTTCCAAGTCCAACATTATTGGATTCAACTCTGTGCTAAACCTGGATATATATGGGTCTGGTGATTTATCAGACCCAATATCCTTAAGTTCAACTATATGTTGAGCCCAAGTATATATGAATCTAGCGAGCTGCTAGACCCAACATTCTTGGGTTTAATTGTATACTAAGCCCAAATACATATAGGTCAAGTGAGTTGTCAGACTTAACATTCTTGAGTTCAGTTACATACTGAGCCCAAATGTATATGAGTTTGGTGAGTTGTCAAACCTATTATTCTTGAGCTTTGCATCATTCCAAGTCCAAGTGGAAATAAAATTGATGATCGCTATAAGCTTCATGTTGGGTCACGAGACCTTATTTATTTATTCTTATAACTTTTAACATGACATGTTAAAAGTCAATAATAGTCATCTCTCTATACCCCCTAGTCATATAAAAGTTTTCTGAGAGCCTACCATATTTTTATCGCCATTAATATTGTGTAAATGATATCTATCCCTCATCAATATTGTGTCAGAGATATCTATCATTCATTATTGTTGTGTAAGAGATATCTATCTCTCATTAATGCTATAAGGAGAAAATGATACTCAAACTTCTCCATTCAAGCAATAGGACAAGGTTTAGGGGCTATATATACCCCCTAAACCACTCAGATAAAAGACTTATAATTTCTCTCTTTTATCTAAGTATTCATACTTTAATTCCGTGGAGCATTTATAATACAAAAACAAGAATAAACACTCTTGTTCTTAGAATTTAAAACTTATTCTCTCATTTATTGCAATCCTTTACTAAAAAGTGATTGACTTAATAATCTCAGGGTCTGTCAACCCCACCAAAAGGGATTGTTTTTGCAGGTATTAAGCTTTCTGCCACCAACTAAATATCTCTTGAGCATCAGAAAATAGAATATTGACTTGAACGTATGATTAACCACTATTTAAACACCAAATAACCTCATTCTTGAGTATAGTGAATTTTGAAACATCATCAAATAGTAAGTAAAAGTAAAACATTTTGCAGGAAGAAATTCTGAAAGAAATTAGAAAAAAATTACAAAATAAATTCTTCTTGATGTTCTTTGTGTGTGTGTGTGTGTGTGTAGCTGAGTTGTACTAACTTAAAACTTAAATCTTAAATCTCTCATGATATGCCTAAAAATAATTCAACTCCAAGTTAGAGCGGATCATCTCACACGACAAAGAAACAAACTAGTTCTAAAAAAATTAACTTTGAAACTTTGTTTTTCACCATTCTCTATGATAACAAGGCTATGATCATTGTTTTTTGACTGGCAATGTGTGTTTGTGTTTGTTCCATTTGCAAGGTTGTTGAAAGTTGAGAATAATAGAATGGCTTAGGTTATGCCTTAGCCAACCTTTTCTATATATATATATATGTGGCAGAGTATGACAGTAACTGTAGGAATCACAATATTAAAATAATCCTACATTAATTCCTATTCCTACACACACACACACACACACACACACACACACGCTATACATTCTATAATATGCTCTCTTGAGGGTGGAGGATCGACCCGAAGCTTGTAACGAAAAACAATAAAGGATGCAACAGAAAACGACTTGGTGAAGACATCTGCAAGTTGATCCCGAGAATCTGAATCTTTTTCTTCGCAACCCGGTTACAGACAAAGTGATAATCTACCTCAACATGCTTAGTACGAGCATGGAAAATAGGATTTGTTGAGAGATAAGTGGCGCCAAGGTTATCACACCAAATGGTAGGAGTAGAGACGGAGGGAACCTGTGAATTTGTTAACAAATATTGAAGTCAAATGACCTCAGCAGTATCGTCTACTAAGGCTTTATATCCAGCCTCAGTAGAGGAGCGAGCAACTGTATGTTGCTTGCTAGATTTCCATGAAATTGGCGTCTGACCAAAGAAGACTAGGTAGCCACTCGTAGACTTGTGATCAAGGTTGTCAAAAACGCTTTTTTGACACGACACAAAATATACAATATAAACTCGGATCGTAAACTCGAGTCGTAAAATCGCAAGAAAAATATTTTAACTAATTATAGATTGATAATTTCAGTCAAGTAGTAAATAATAATATAACACAATTAAAATAAAAGTGAAATAAACAATACAAATGTCCAAACACCTTAAAATACATAATTCAAATAAAAATTCATACATAGTTTAATAACTTAAAAATACGAAAAGAAAAAAAATAAGATTGAACAACTATGTTTTATTGATAGAGTTTCAGAATATTTTCTAGAGGATAGGTCTTAAAACACACTGCAGACAAGTAGTGACATGATACAATATTATAAGGTATATCGCCAACTTTTTAAAAAATTAATAGAGACTAATACATTGAACCCGTGACAACGAGAACAAAAATGTATAAAATGACATCAATTTAATCTCATGCCACCTCACCTTCCACTTTTTTTATGTTAGTAACAAGTCCTAGAAATAATATCCAAATATCCCACCAAGCAAGAATTCTCTCTGAGTCTTTGTCGTCTTTCTTTGTAGTTAACAAATGGTTAGTTTAAAACACAATATTTCTCTCTATATAAGTATTCCTATCTCTTATTTTACAGCTTTGATTCCTCACCATCTACCTCTGTCTTTCCATGGTTTCAATCCTCCGATCATGCCTTCCTGGCCTAAAATACAGTATAAGGCTTTCCCATACCCAAGATCCTCTAATGCTGGTGTTAGTCTGCTAAGATTTAAAATTTGAGATTTGGGCAACGGGAAAAGGGGAGACTGGGGAGTGGGGACTATGTAGTGGAGTGTCAGGGGACTCAGACAGGGAAACAGTAAATTTTTTTAACTTTTGCGGGTTAAAACTCGAAATCGGTCAAACTCGTAAAATCGGTCTGATTTTACAGATTTTAACCGAGTTTGACCGATTTTGAGTTTTAGCCCGATTTGACACGTTATATACATGTTGACTCGTAAAATTGTAAGATTTTAAGAGTCAACTCACGATTTTAACAACCTTGCTTGCGATCATCAATACTGCCAGCCTAATCTGCATCTGTAAAACCATGTAGAGCAAATGAGGAACCTCGAGTGATATGGAAACCATAAGATGTCGTACCTTTAAGGTAGCGTAGAATACGCTTAACGGTGACCCAATAAGAATATGTAGGAGCATGCATAAACTGACAGACTCTGTTAACAACAAAACAAATATCTGAGCGGGTGAAGGTAATACACTGAAGAGTACCCATGATTTGACGAAATGTGTAGGATCAAAGAATGAATTATCCAACAGTATAATAGCTTTCGAAGGAGAGACTGATGTATCAACAGGATTGTAGGAAGTCATACCAGCCCGAGTGAGGATGTCAAGAATATATTTAGGTTGACGCAATATCAAACCCATATCTGTAGACTGAACTTTAATACCTAAAAAGTAGTGAATTGCGCCTAAGTCACGAAGCTTGAATTTAAAGCTCAGTAACTGTATTAGGTGATGGAGCATAACAGAGTTGCTACCCGTAAGCAAGATATCATTAACATATACTAGAAAATAAAAGATATTAGTTCCATCAAACAAGATAAATAAGGAGGTGTCAACCTTGGAGGCAAGAAAACTAATGGAGAGCAAACAATCACTCAGATGAGTGAACCATGCCCTCGATGCTTGTTTTAAACCATATAATGACTTGTGCAATCTGCACACATGAGATGGAAAAGTAGAGTCAACAAAACCTAGAGATTGTTTCATGCAGACCTCTTCAGTAAGAACGCCATTGAGAAAGACATTATGAATATTAAGTTGATAAATCTTCCAATTGAGCGAAACCACAATGGAGAAAAATAATCGGACGATGGCCTGCTTAATAATTGGACTGAAGGTTTTAGAATAATCAATGCCTTCCTGCTGGGTAAAGCCTCTAGCAATGAGGCATGCTTTATAACGCTCAATGCTGTTATCAACACTATGTTTGATCCGATACACTCATCTACTGCCAATAACGTTCATCGAAGGATGAAAGGGAACTAAAGACCAAGTGTGATTAGAGCGCAAAGCCTTGATCTCATCACACATAGCATCATGCCAAATGATATACCTGTCAGCATTAGAGAATGCAAGAGGTTCAGAAAAGAAGAAGTGGAGTAACATCGGTAACGGAAACAACTAGATTTGCTGTCTTCGGTTGTCACGGTCGAAGGACTATAAGATGTCTGCTGATCAAGGGCGGCGACGCAGGAGAAGATGGTGGCAATGAGGTGTCTTGCTGTAGCGAATAAGAGGAGAAATCAACCACAAGATTCAGGCCAGCCGAAGGGGTTGAGGGAGAATCTGCCGTATGCATAGGGCTGTCAGCAGAAATAGGACTGATAATAGAGGTAGAATCTGCAATAGCATTGTCACTGGCCAAATAAGGTGAAGCAGAGATCGTCCTGACACCATCAGATGTGGCGTGCTGATGGCTAGGTGAGACCGATTTACAAGATGATCCTGTAGAAGAATTGTTAGATAAACATGCATGTGATGATGGGCAAGGGAGGGGTGGAGGCTGTTGCAGGTTGGCTGATTGGGGTGGAAGAGCTATAAGAGTGGGTAACAATGAGGAATGAAGCAGGTTTGGGAGGATGGCAGTGGCAGGTTGGGTGAAGGGAGGAGCTGAAACCTTTACAATCTCTGATGCTAACAGGTATGCCGTTTAACATGATGCTATGTATGATAAGATCAAGGCTTTGCGCTCTAATCACACTTGCTTTTTAGTTCCCTTTCATCCTTCGATGAACGTTGTTGGCAGTAGATAGGTGTATCGGATCAAACGTCGTGTTGATGGCAGCATTGAGCGTTATAAAGCACGCCTTGTTGTTAGAGGCTTTACCTAGCAGGAAGGCATTGATTATTCTGAAACCTTTGCAATCTGTTTAGAATTATCAAATGGAAACACATGTTCATGAAAGCGGACATGACGAGAGACATAAATGCGTTGAGATGTTCTTTCACTTTGTATAATGTTCTTCATGTTCCTACAATCACATCATCTTACCAATTGACAGTACCTGTTGAGGAGAGACTATGCAGTGCTAGATTTGCACTAAGCTTCTGTCCAATAGCCCCGGTGGTGGAGTTGAGGGTAGTGAGGAGCTGTATGGCCAAATGTTTGGCACAATTGGCAGTGTGGATTCTGCCCTGTTGCCCTGCCAATTACCTTGTTTATTGTCACTGGTGGAGGAGCTGTGGAGGCTGCAGAAATCTGGTCTGGACGCTGTAGATCGGTTGCCTTAGATCGGTTGCCTTTGTTGCTGAATTGGTTGGAACGCCAACCTCCATGGAAACGACCCCTGTTGCGATCAAAGTTTCCAAAAGACTGGCGTTGAGAAACAAAGGTAGAAGGAGGTGTGTTGGGTGTGGGCAACAGAGGAGCATTGATGGCAGCAGACCCCATGGATGGATGAGACAATTTATGAATAAATTCATGCTTGAGAAAATGATTAGGAAGATTTGCATACCGGAGAGGTTCGTCTTTGGTCACAAGACCTTTTATTAAGTCCTTAAACTCTCCCCGAAAGCCACGAAACACATATAAGTTAAAATCCTCCAGCGAAACAGGCCGACCAACAACGACTAACTCATCAAAAAAGGCCTTAGCTTTTTGCATAAATTGAGTTACTGATTCATCACCTTGTCGAAGATCTTGAAGGGAGCCATGAAGTTGCATAATATGAGAGTTTGACGTGGAAGCTAGAGCTTGCTCAAGTTTGCGTCAGACAAAACATAAAGTTTTCTTGTTATTAGCTAGGGGGTGAATGTTGGTTAGCCAACAAAAATAAATACAACTTCACCTTTTCTTTTTGGCACGAACATTGAAAGGAAATATTGGAAGGTAATTATAACTTACTCCTTTTTGTTAATTCCGTGTTGTTCTTCCATTTATTATTATTATTATTATTATTTAAGGAGAATAGAAGTAGGCACGCTTTAAGAAATAAGGTATTTATGAAATAAAAACTGAGGCTGACCGTGACCAATGCTGATTAGAGACTATTAATTAATTTATACATTACAGAGACTACTTAATCAGTTTTGTAAATTATAGGGATTAAATTACAATTAATTTAATCTTGTAGAAACAAGTCTTTTGTAAACTCAAATTTCATTCACAATGGATTCATGGCATTGCCCCACTTGTAACATTCCCAAACACCATCAATTCCTCAATAATCTCCTAGTTAGTAGAGAGTTAAAAGAACATAAATAAGTCCTGTAAAAAGATTGAACTACACTAGTACTAACATATATGGTGATTCATGATTATATGTCTGGAAATATTTACAATATGGATAATGAACATTATCACCAACGTCCGTTGGTCAGGTGGAGATGTGCTATAAAGATGTAAGAAAAAAAAAAGACTATGATAAAGGCAGACAATAAAGCAAGCAAGCAAGCTCATGCTAGTCAATAAGTATGTAGGAATAAAGATAAGGCAGGCATGCTAGATAAAAGCTAGCATGACCACAAAGACTCCCCCATATTGTCCTGATTAACCGCCATGTCCATGGCTCCTGTATTAGAGGAAGAAGTGAACTCCCGCATTCTCATGTGCACTACCTCAGCTTGTGCAACTGCTAATTGGGTTTGTAAAGAATTAATTTGTTGCTGCAAAGATGATATGGCTCCAACACAACCATAAACTGGGTCACGAACCCTTGCATTTGCTTCATAAACCATGGAACTTACTGCATCTCTTCGTTGGTGCTCAGGTAATTCCTGCAAATTTTTGCACATTATAAGCCTAATCCATTAATTTGCAGCTTTTTGGATAGCTGAAATTACGAAGCTTATGTTTCTTCTAAAATTCTAGTGACCATCATAAGGCTGAAGGTCTACTTAGTATTGTGTGTCACCCAAGATTTAGGGTTCATCATCCCTTATAAGAACATGTTTCTGCTTAAGAAAACATGTTTCAGCTTATGAAGCAAAATATTTTGCAAAGATAATGAATGCCAAAGATTAAATCATTGAAAAGGTCGCACGGTACCATCATACTAAGCAACCTAAATTTATATTCACCATTAAAGAAATAGAAAAGTTCAAAAAATGAACCAAAAAGAAAACATGAAGATGGCTTACAAGTAGATGTTTTGGTGGTTTAATTTAGATTTATTTGATATCGATGCATATAAATTTTCTTGTATCAAATAAAACCAATTCCCCTTGATCAAAATTAATTACAATGCTAGGAATTAATTAAGAAAGAGGATCGGACTTCTAATTAACACTGTGTTGCCTATAATATTTCAAGTGACTTCTCATGAAATAAAAAAAGAAAAAGCTGCGGTAAATGGGGCAAAGAACATGCCTTAATTTTCAACATCTACTCCATGCTATAGTAGTAGTAGTAGTTTGTAAAGACAATGACGTCCTAATCTAAAAGTAAAACAAATTCTACTTAACTGGTCAAAAAAGCACCGAAGAGTATATGCAAAACTTCTTTTCTTATAGGGAAAATAGACTTTTGATAAAACCTATTATATAAATTATTCATGACATCTGTATAATTCGGTTTGTGCAATGAACCTTGGCATAATAGGTCATCAAATAAATGGAGTAAACATCAAGAAAAAGGCTTGAAACATATTTTAACCTAATTAAATATGGGTATTATTTTTCTTCGATTCATTCAATGTAATGATCTTTCGTGCTAGCGTGCTGGGCCGGGGCGTATGATATGTTTGACATTATTCCATGCGTGAATCTTTCCAAATCATTGTCAATACTATTTTTGTATTTGTTAGTGTGATTTAATATATTTTTTAAAATGTTTTTCAAATTATTTTCATTTAAAATAAATATTAAGTTGATATATTTTAGATATTTTATGTTAAAAATAAAAGCAATATATTTTTAATTGAAAAACATATTTAAAAAGCATCTTCAACAACGTTACAAACCCACACTCTATATTTAACGTAAAGAAGTTCTTGAAATAATATTATTGTAGTTTCTTGGATTATACTGCCTTTTATTTTAATGTGTGATAGCTGATAAAATTCTAATCCATTTACTACTCAAATTTGGTAAGAAAGAAGAAGATTAAATTATACTAACTTAGTTCTTAATTATTGGTTGCTTAAGTCTCGAAAATTGCTCGTTAATCACTTGATTGTGAATTAGATTTGACCCTCCACTTATTAACAGATCAATCAATTCTTTGCAGTTAAATCTGAAGTGAGAGCTCAACGTCTTAATAATACATGACTAAGATATAATAATATTTTTTTTTTTTTAACTAGAGATTCTAACT
>Ga0307510_10007201_pt1 | contig 13251 bp, 7 predicted proteins | sample 12_EM_MG_FD_207224 | JGI IMG/M metagenome (GOLD analysis project Ga0307510, IMG submission 207224) | Populus trichocarpa ectomycorrhiza microbial communities from riparian zone in the Pacific Northwest, United States - 12_EM | ecosystem: Host-associated > Plants > Roots > Unclassified | place... | reverse complement strand
CAGATGGCGTTCGGACATCATCATTCTCCTTCATGACTCTCCCCCCTCCCTCATTCCCATGGCCAACGATTTCTATGACCGAGCAAACAAGTTGCGTGATCAGCTATTAGGCGCGAGGAAGAAAGGCCTCGATTCGGTCGAATACGAGGACGCTCTCCGTTCCGTACTCAAGGAACTCTATGAGCTCGTAGGTCGGTCGGTGATTCAAAGGCTCAACGAATTACGCGTACCACCACAATCTCGGGTTTGGTGGTGTCCGACATCTGCATTTTGCTCTCTTCCACTTCATGCTATGGGACCAATTCCGCCTGACTCTGACCCCCCTCGATATTTCCTCGACCTGTACATCCCATCGTAGACGCCAACGCTTTCCGCTTTGATCGAATCCAACAAATTGGGGTCACGGACGTCAGGCAAGCCTTCACTTCTCCTTGTCGTACAGCAAGATGCATCTATGAAAGCGGCATCGGGCGAGATACGCATAGTACAGTCTGTCAATACTCAGGTGAAAACCCTGATCTCGGCGAGGGCGACACCCCCTGCCGTGCTGAAACGCCTCCAGGATCACCGGTTTGTGCATATTGTATCTCACGGAATACTCGAACCAGGGAAGCCGTTCGAGTCTTCGTTCAAGCTCTACGGGGGCAAACGGCTTACGCTACTGGACATCATTCGATCTCGACTTCCCAATGCCGAATTTGCGTTCCTTGCTGCTTGTCACACGGCAGAGTTGACAGATGGGAGCCTTTCTGACGAGGCGTTGCACCTGACTGCTGCGATACAGTACTGTGGATTCCGGAGTGTTGTTGGGACAATGTGGGCGATGGCAGACAAGGATGGGCCACACCTGGCCCAGAATTTCTACGAGTCGGTGTTCTCGGTAGGGGAGAGTCAAGGGGTATGTTATTATGAGAGAACTGCGGAAGCACTTCGAGATGCTGTGATTACACTGCGCGGAAGGACTGGGGGAGGAATGACGTTGGAGCGTTGGGTGAACTTCGTGCATTATGGTGCATGATTCGGCGTTGTCAGTTAGTAGTCATGTTCATCTTGGAGAGGTATTGGCACTAACTTCTGGCTTGCAGAATAGTGCTGCGATGACGCGGTTGATGTAGGGCGCCCTGCATCTACGATTATCGAGTTTTACCTCGGGTTCAACTTTGACTCGTTATCTGATTACCCTAGTTCGTTTTATTATCAGGTTTGTCCACATTGACAGCTGGTATGAATGACATGGGAACGTATATTATTGGTGCATGTTTACTAGCGAATGTAGTTTAGAGATAATGTAGATCAGCGTGATCGGACAGTGAGATACCTGACACATCAGAGGGTGGACTCCGGTGTCAGTGGTCATCTTCACCCGTGGGGGCTCCAATGCAAGGGCGGTACAATGAATGCGCAGGTTATGACTTATGAAATGGGCAGATAAAAGAGTGAGAAAATACAAAGTAGACGTACTTACTTCGCCCCGAGCTCGAGCTCGTCCCTCTCCTCAACCGATTTCTCATATTGCGGCACCGTGGTCGATGTCAAGCTATTTATCATATAGCTGAAATTTCGTCACGACGTTGCATGTTCGACACTGGGCATGTTCACAGGCCAGTATGGTACTGGTGCCCGACAGAAACGGTAATAGATGAGGACCAGTCACCTTTTAATAGAACAAATATTCGTCGTCAGTCCGAGAGCCAACGCGAGTGTGCATATTTAGAGGAAAGAGCAGTGAGCAGGGATCGCAACGCCAGAATACGTAATTCTGTCACCTTAAAAAAATGGATCTCCGCCTAAAATATCTTTCTTGCGGCGGCTGGATCCTTAACCACAATCCAGGTTTACCGCTCTAACTACTCCTACCTCACCACCTCCAAGGCGCACCCGACATACAAGCAAGCAGTCAAGTTCTCTTATCAGCATGCCGAAGGTTCGTTCTTGCATGCCCATTACTTTCCGACGTCGGTGCTAACGTGATCGCGCAGAATAAGGGAAAGGTTCGCCGCATCCGTGATGGTCCCCGTCAGCTGAGTATTGAACCTCTGTGTCTTTACAGGGTGGCAAGAATCGGAGGCGTGGAAAGAACGAGAACGGGGATGACAAGCGCGAGTTGGTTTTCCGTGAGGATGGCCAGGAGTATGCGCAAGTGGTCAAGATGTTGGGGAATGGCCGCCTGGAGGCTATATGCTTCGACGGCGAGAAGCGCCTAGCCCATATCCGAGGAAAGATGCGCAAAAAAGTGTGTATTGTCCTTGCGCTCGCCTTTATTATCCCTGACTCGATTCGTTCTATTAGGTGTGGATCAATCAAGGTGACATCATCCTGCTCTCGTTACGTGAGTTCCAGGACGGCAAAGCGGATGTCATAGTGAAATATAACGCGGACGAGGCTCGCAACTGTAAGCTGATGCAATTCTATTTTTTGGGTACCAGTCGATACTGACCCATACAAGTAAAAGCGTATGGTGAGCTTCCTGAGAATGCCAAAATCAATGAAACAGATGCCTTCGGAGAGGAGGAGGGCGAATGCACGTTTGAGTTTGGTGACGACGGGGAGGTGGACATCGACGATATATAAATGTATTCTTGTTGTATATGCAAGGTAGGTTCTCCATCTCTTGTGAGCTAGGTTGGCGGAATTCAATGAGTGTAGAGAGCTTGGAGTCATGTACAGGTCCGAGAAGTATGGCTTATGGTGGCCGTCTGATCGGACTGGACCCACCGCATGGACGGGAAGAGAAAAACACACCACCAAACGCCGCATAATATCGTTCCGGTACTTTCAACTCGTTGAGCCTCTGGATCACTGGACGACCAACAAGGTCATAAGGGCTCGAGCGCGGGACCCAATGCATTCGCGTATCCCTCCGGATCTAGGCCTTCCTTTCGTACGACAAACAGCCGATCCTTTAAATTCCTCATGAGGTCACCAAACGTGTCGCTTGTCGGAACGAAGGAGGGCGGAGAATCACGGAAAAAAGATGATAATGTTAGAGCGCCACTTGCCATGGCTGATGATGATGACTGGCCCACGCGCACCGACAGAAGGCAGTGTGTCAAATGGGGATGTTTTTAAGACAGTCTCGAAACCTGGTGGGTCTCGGACCTGCATACTGTAATGACCCATTATGCTCCTCGATAAGTTTACGCCGCTTCACTACGAGGCGACCAAACAGTCCATACCCTCGCCACGATCGTCTTCTCCGGAATGCACGAAAATTTCTCGAAAATCTGACGTTATCGATGCCTTGAGGTCCTGATTGGGTCAGATTGACAGCCGCGAATCACCCAGCCAAAAGCGGGTTGACCACCCGGAGGTGCGGAGGCCGCGCATCTCCGACCACAGTAGGCCCTTACCTTGTTCCGGTTTCGATTGCCTGTTTGAGTTTTCACTTATGTGAACGGTAGAGTCCCGTGATCAACGATCAACGCGCATTTTGACAAGACGAGAATGTTGGATCTCGAGTTTTAGGGCGAAGGTCAGGGCGTCTTGCATTAATGAGATGGCTGCCATATATGCAGTAGGAACGGAGGTGTGCTTGAATATTCGTGTACTCTTTGCCCATTGGCAAGAGACTCGATCAGGTACCTTTGTTTGAGTATGATTAACGGCCACGGGAGACTGACCATCGCAAGATCTCGTCAAAGTCTGCCCTCTCATGGAGTAGTGAATATCGGGAGAACAAAGTCGAAATACTGGTAAGAGATAGAACGTGGTGTTGGATGGACAACAAGAGGTCCATGATCTACATTTGGCAGAGGCATGCAGCTTCAACGCGTGTGCTGCATTGAGAGTAGTAGACTTGGGCGTACTGACAAGAAATTGTGGACAACTGATGCGTACTACTGACGCTCTGACATGACAGAAGCGGATGGCACGATTGCAGGCTAGACATGTATTACGTTATCAACTATATTACTTACTCGCTCACCTCTGAAAGAACTGGGGTTGACGTTTCGTGATACTTGTCTAGGTGTGGTGCATCTGATCGAGTGCTGGTTGGCTGTGCGTGATATCCAAGAGAGTGTGGCCACGTTTCCGTGTGCACCCTGCTGGAATCGGACGGGCCTTCGGTACACGTGTCAAAGGTGTGGGCTCGAACCGTTGTTGCTCCGAGTCAGGGACATCCATTCTGGCTTGTGTCTTTCTTCCGCAACACCCCAAATCACCAATTGTCCGGCTATGAGTGACCTACAACGTAAGTTCCAAATCTAATCCCCAATGTTTTGGGCCATCCTACGGTCTGAAGTATCTTACCAACGATCCCATCTTTTCAGATCGTCTCCATCAAATTAATAACGATATTCCTGTTTTACGACGTGTTGCCACGGCATTTCCGAGAGCTAGTCCTATGCGCACCGGCTGTATTCAAGCCCTGGCAAGCGCACTGTCTCAGCGCTACGATTTGACAAGTCAAGTAGACGATCTCGAACAATCAATCCTCCTCTACACAGAGGCGATATTCCTCCCGCCCCATTGGGATAGACACTGCCCGAACATCGCCCAAATTTTATTTTCCACTGCGCAACTTCTTCCTTTCCGGGCAATTCGCAATATGCCACTGGAGCCCGAAGATGTCAAGCGTCCCATTATCTACCTAAGATACCTCCGTGGACAGTCTCCCGAAGCATTCAATATCCCACCCGATGGGGTCAAAGAAACCCTTGTGAATGCGTTGGCACTCCAAGTTCAGTACGAGCTTGGAGACGTGACGCAAGACATTGAGGAGATGGCGGACCTTTTCCTCGAGCTTCTTAACTCTGATACCTGGACGATCTCGACTGACACCACCTCTCTCTTTGATGTAACGGTTATGAACCGACATGAAAGATGGGAAAAGGGGAAAGGACCTCCCGCAAAGGTCATAGATTGCCTACGGAAGGCGAAAATTCGCCTACCAAATTTGGACGAACTCTCCATCACACTCGCCTCCACCCTTCTCGACCGCTTCTCTATGGCGTATTCGAACGATGATTACGAAGAAGGAACAGCCATCCTGGACAAGTTTCTCACTTCTCATGCCTGCGAGGATGACTCAGGTCTCTACCAAGAGGCGTTACGGATCATTGCCTCGTTCGCACTGGTCCAGTATAACGTGTCTGGGGGGGCGGAGAATTTCGAGGAGGTGATTTACCGTCTTCAGAACTGGCTCCCTTGGATTCCTCTTGAAGATCCCCATCGTCCTTATTTCGTTAGATATCTCACGTTCCTTCGGTCCATGCACTTCAAAGACTTTGGTGTTGGGGGCCTTCAAGAGGATCGTTCGGTCGATTCACTGTTCTCTGACCAGCCATCATTTTGGGATTTAATTACACCTCATCAATCCACCTCGATGGCGCCTGAGGCGCAACGTCTCTGCGCACTCTCCTCCGTTTCTTGCATAACTGACATGGCCGAAATTGAGGCGGCTATCGAGCCTTGTCGACTTCTGGTTGCTTCTTTTCACCCTAGCGATCCATTTAAACCCCTTGGCTTCAATGTATTAGGCGATCTCCTCTTCCGTGCCTCTTTGTTTGAAAATAATATCGAATACCTCAACGAAGCGATTTCGGTTCTCCGGGAAGGTCTCAACTTACCTACTAATGCGGGGCATTTCGGACTAGTCCCAATACTCGTCGACTCCCTTTTAATCCGTCTCAAACTATGCCGCTACAGAGAAGACCTCGATGAAATCATGCAACTATACAAAAAGTTCGCCGATCACAGAGGTACCAGGAGTCCTTACCGGTTCCACAATTCATGTGAATGGGCACAGCTTGCACGAATCTATGGCCACCCCTCCACCTCAACCGCCTATGACTACGCACTCTCATCAATGCAGGAATCTCTTACATTCGCCCCAACTGTTGACATACAGCACTCCCGCCTCGTCGCGATGCGAATCAATTACGAGACGTTGCCATTAGACTGCGCATCCTACCATGTCCGCACAGGTCATCTCCAGAGAGCCGTCGAAACCCTGGAACGGGGAAGGGCCTTGATCTGGTCCGAAATGCGCGGCCTTCGTTCCTCGATCGACCAACTTCGCGCGTCAGACCCCGATTTAGCAGACAAGCTTGCTGCGATTAACCAGGACATCGAGGTGCTGGCCTTGACTTCATCGCAGAACAACTATGGTGATGGTGGCGAAGAGGGCGTTGAAGGGATGGGTCCATTTGGCCGTCTCGTCGTGCGGCAACAGAGGTTGTTAGATGATCGTGACAGGATCATTTCGCAGATCCGAACACGGAAAGGATTGGAGTCCTTCTTGAAACCGCCGTCCTTTGACAATCTCCGTTCTGCTGCTGTGCATGGACCCGTCATCATCATCAACCACAGCAGATGGCGTTCGGACATCATCATTCTCCTTCATGACTCTCCTCCCTCTCTCATTCCCACGGCCAACGATTTCTATGACCGGGCAAACACGTTGCGTGATCAGTTATTAGTCGCAAGGAAGAAAGGCCTCGATTCGGTCGAATATGAGGACGCTCTCCGTTCTGTGCTCAAGGAACTCTATGAGCTCGTAGGTCGGCCAGTGATTCAAAGGCTCAACGAATTACACGTACCACCACAGTCTCGGGTTTGGTGGTGTCCAACATCTGCGCTTTGTTCTCTTCCACTTCATGCTATGGGACCAATTCCATCTGAATCTGGCCCTCCTCGATATTTCCTGGACCTGTACATCCCATCTTACACGCCAACACTTTCTGCTCTCATCGAATCCAACAAATCCGGGTCCCAGATAGGAAAGCCTTCACTACTCCTCGTCTTACAACCAGATGAATCAATGACAGACGCATTGGACGAGATGCACGTCGTAAAGTCTATCAATACTCAGGTGAAAACGCTCATCTCGGCGAGGGCGACACCCACTGCCGTTCTGGAGCGCCTCCAGGATCACGGGTTTGTCCACATCGTATGTCATGGAATACTCGAACCAGGGAAGCCGTTCGACTCCTCGTTCAAGCTCTACCAGGGCAATCGGCTCACGTTGCTGGACATCATTCGATCTCGACTTCCTAATGCCGAATTTGCATTTCTTGCTGCTTGTCACACGGCAGAGTTGACGGACGGTAGCCCCTCTGACGAGGCGTTGCATCTGACTGCTGCGATGCAGTACTGTGGATTCCGGAGCGTTGTTGGGACGATGTGGGCGATGGCAGACAAGGATGGACGGAACCTTGCCAAGAACTTTTACCAGTCAGTGTTCTCGCCAGCGGAGAGCCAGGGGGTACGTTATCGTGAGAGAACGGCAGAGGCACTTCGTGATGCTGTGATAAATCTGCGGAGAAGGAAAGGGAGAGGGATGACATTGGAGCGTTGGGTAAACTTCGTGCATTATGGTGCATGATTCGCCGTTGATCTAGGAGAGGTATACTGTAGGCACTGACTACTGGCTTGCAGAATAGTGCTGCGAGGACGCGGTTATTTTGGGCATCCTGCTCCTATGACTATTGGGTTTTGCCTTGGATACAACTTTGACACGTTATCTAGTTACCCTAGTTCGGTTTGTTGCCAGGTCCGCCCACTTTGACTGCTGGTATGAATGACACGGAAAAGTATATTATCGGTGCATGTTTACTAGCGAATATAGTGCAGTGACAATATGAGGCTTGAACCCAGTAAACAATGGCTCGTGTTATAGATCAGCGTGATCGGGCAGTGAGACACATGGCGGATCAGGGAGTGGACCCCATAGTCGTCTCCACCCGTGGAGGCGTCAATGCAAGAGCGGTACAATGAGTGCGCAGGTCGTGACTTCATGAAATGGGCCAATAAAAGAGTGAGATAATTCAGAGTAGACGTACTTCGAGTTTTTTCGCCCTGGGCTCGAGCTCGTTCCTCTTCTCAACCGATTCTTTATACTGCGGCACCTCCGTGGTCGGCGTCAACTGTTGATCATATCGCTGGAATTTCGCCACGACGTTGCACGCTCGACATTGGGCGTACTCACAGGCCGGTACGGTGCTGGGGCCCGACAGAAACGGTGGTAGACGTGGACCAGCCACCCTGTAATAGAACAAATCTTCGTCGTCACGGGTGGCCGAGATCCAACGCGAGTACGCATATATAGATGAAAAGAGCCGATTCTTGCCTCTTGCAGTGACTGCTACGCCCCGCGTGTCGAGCGCACACATGTGTCGTTCTTCCCTTTCAGGATTCCGTAGTCATCCAACGCCCAGCGTGGCTTCCTCATCCTTTGGTGTCCATGGCCCTCGAGGGAAGCGCGGGACCACCTTTATGCTCAACTCTGCACCGACCACCTTGCGCACATACGTGGCTGTGGAACGGCGCTGAGACGAAAAGGAAGATAAAGACGCATTCGATTATCATGAGAGCATCTCTCACGGAAGGAGATGCGCAGCCACAGCTGAGATTGGCTAAAGCACGGCTGCTCGATGGAAGACAGGTCAAGATGACGGATTCGAACTGAGGCGTCTCGAGCCCAAAACGTTATCCCGTACCTAATGGCTTCCACCAACGAATTGAAATTTTATCCTGTATGATGTATGAAGGTAATGCCCGTCAGAAAGTACATATCTAGTAATCCGGGTCCATGTGTGGGAGGGGTGGTGTTGAACAGATGACAAGAGGCGCACGAGTAACTGAAAGATGCAGCTTCGAAACGTGTGCTGAACTGAGTGGGTAAGCTGTGGTGGACCCGAGAACGAAGTTGTGGGCAAGGAAAGAAACTTGAAGAATGCGAATGGCTTACTAACTGACACGCAGAGACTTGAATCAAGATTACGTTATCAACTGTGTTCGTCTTTGCACTTAAAATGTATCTCCGCCCAAATCATCATCCTTTCGGCCGGCTGGATCATACGAGGGGATGGCCCTCACCCTTAACCACATACAGCAGGGTCCCTGTAACTGCCCGCTCCTACCTCACCACCTTAAAGGCGCACCAGACATACAAACAAGTAGCCAAGTTCTTTGATCGGCATGCCGAAGGTCTGTTCTTGCACGCCCATTACTTTCCGATGGCAGTACTAACGCCAATCGCGCAGAATAAGGGAAAGGTTCGCCGCACCTATGATGCTCTCCGTCAGCCAAGTATTGAACCTCTGTGTCTTTACAGGGCGGCAAGAACCGGAGGCGTGGAAAGAACGAGAACGACGATGACAAGCGCGAGTTGGTATTCCGTGAGGATGGCCAGGAGTATGCGCAAGTGATTAAGATGCTGGGGAATGGCCGCCTAGAGGCTGTGTGCTTCGATGGCGAGAAGCGACTAGCCCATATCCGAGGGAAAATGCGCAAAAAAGTGTGTATTGTCCTTGCATTCGTCTTCATCTTGTCTGACTCGAGTCGGTTTATTAGGTGTGGATCAATCAAGGTGACATCATCCTGCTCTCGTTACGTGAGTTCCAGGACGGCAAGGCGGATGTCATAGTGAAATACACGGCAGACGAGGCTCGCAGCTGTAAGCTGATGCAATTCTATTTTGGGTACCAGTCGATGCTGACCCTCACAAGTAAAAGCATATGGTGAGCTCCCTGAGAACGCCAAAATCAATGAGACAGATGCCTTTGGAGAGGAGGAAGGCGAATGCACGTTCGAGTTTGGTGACGACGGGGAGGTGGACATCGACGATATATAAATGTATTCTTGTGGCATAATATTGTTCCAACACTTTCAACTCGTTGAACCTCTGGATTACTGCTGGCTGACCAACAAGACTCGAGCATGCATCCGCGTATTTCTCCAAGTCTAGGTCCTCCTTTCGTGTGACAAACAACCATTCCTCACGAGGTCATCAAATCTGTTGGTCATAGGAATCAAGGAGGGCGGAGAATCACGAAGAAAAATGAGAATGTCAGAACGCGACTTGCCATGGTTGATGACGATGCAAGCCCACGCGCACCGACAGACTGCAGTGCGTCAAATGAGGATGTCTTTAAAGTCCCGAACCCTCCCCGAGCCCGGACCTGCATAATGACCCACCACGCTCCTCGATACGTTTACGTTGTTTCCATCATGATGCAATTGAACGGGGTGGGAGGAGTAGACTGAGGCGTACTGACAACAAGAAACTGATGCGTGCTCGGCCACTGACGCTCTGACGTAAGCGGATGGCACAATTGTGGGCTGGACTTCCGGCTACCTTGCTTGCTCGCTCGCCTGTGAAAGAACTGGTGTTGGCGCTTCGTGATTTTCCTCTAGGTGCGCTTCATCTGGCCGAGTGCCGACGGGCTGTGCGTGATGTCCAAGAGAGTATGGCCACGTTTCCATGTGGGCCCTGCTGTAATCATGCTTGGTACACGCGTCAAAGGCGTGGGCTCAAATTGAATATGATCCGAGTCGCTGTTTGCCCGAGATCCATGTCTTCCTTCTTCCGCAACACCTCAAATCACCAATTGTCCGAGACCTGTGGTTCGTCTTCTTATAATTCGATTGGGCTATGGGTCAGCCACAACGTGAGTTCGAAATTTAATCCCCAATGTTTTGGGCCATCCTACGGCCTGAAGTATCTTACTAACGATTCCATCTTGTCAGATAATCTCCATGAACTTAATAGCTACTACATTCCTCTTTTTTACTATGGCATCACGACATTAACAAGAGCCGATCCTTTACGCGTCTGCTTTGTTCAAGCCTTGGCAAAAGCACTGCTTGAGCGCTACCATTTGTTAGGACAAGCGGATGATCTCGAACAATCAATCTTCCACCACACAGAAGTGACATTCCTCCCGCCGCCTCGCCCGCCCTATTGGGACAGACACTGGCCGAACATCGCCCAAAATCTCTTTTCCACTGCACAACTCCTTTTTCTCCGGGCAGGTCACACTAAACAGCCCGAAGATGTCAAGTGTGCCGTTATCTACCTAAGGTATCTCCACGGACAGTCGCCCGAGGCATTCAATATCTCACCCGACGAGGTCAAAGAAAATCTCGTGTGTGCGTTGGCACTTCAAGATGAGCTAGAGCTTGGAGACGTGGTGCAAGATATTGAGGAGATGGCGGACCTTTTCCTCGAGCTTCTTAACTCTGACATCTGGACGACCTCGACTCGCACCATCACTTCCTTTGCTAGAGGGGCTCAAGTCCGATTTCAAAGATGGGGAAATGGGAAAGAACCTCCCGCAAAGGTCATAGATTGCCTACGGAAGGCGAAAACTCGCCTACCAGATTCGGACCAACTCTCCATCGCACTCGCCTCCACCCTTTTCGAGCGCTCCCGTATATCGCATCGGAACGATGATTACGAAGAAGGAACAGCCATCCTAGACAAGTTTCTCACTTCTCATGCCCCTCTGGATGAGCCAGGTCAATACATGGGAGCGTTACAGTTGATTTCCATGTTCGCCCTAGGCCGATTGATGACGTCTTGGAAGCCGGAGAACATTGAGGATGTGATCTACCGCTATCGAAATTGGCTTTCTCGTATGCGTCTTGAAGATCCCCTTCGCCCTTGGGTCGTTTATCTTCTCACGTCCTTGCAGTCCATCCACTTCGAAGACTTCGGTGTTGGGCGCCTTCAAGAGGAGCGTTCCTGCGATTCAGCGTTCTCTGGCCAGCCATCATTTTGGGACCTAACTGCATCTCTTGAATCCCCCTCGACGACGGCTGAGGATCAACGTATCGACGCACTCTTTTCCGCTTTTCGTATGACTGACATGGCCGAAATTGAACAGGCTATCGAGCCTTGTCGACGTCTGCTTGCCTCTTACCACCATAACGATATGTCTAGAACCGTTGCCGTCACTATTTTAGGCGCTCTCCTCCTCCGTGCCTTTGAGTCTACGAATAACATCAAATACGTCAACGAGGCGATTTCGATTCTTCGGGAGATTTTCAACTTGCCTGATGCAGGTCGTTTGGGAGGGGTCGAATTACTCAGAATGTCCCTTTCTGCCCGTTTCGACCTACGCCGCTCCAGAGAAGACCTCGATGAAATCACGCAACTATACCAAATGGTAGTCGATCACAGAGGTATGAAGATTCCTGACCGGTTCACGGCTTCATGTGATTGGGCGCAACTCGCGCGAGTCCATAGTCACCCCTCCACCTCAACCGCTTATCACTACGCACTCTCATCGATGCAGGATTCTCTTACATTTGCCCCAACTGTTGATATACAGCACTCCCGACTTGTCGCGATGCGCAACAAATACAAGACACTGCCATTAGATTGCGCATCCTACCATGTCCACACAGGTCAACTCCAGAGCGCAGTCGAAACTCTCGAACGAGGAAGAGCCTTGATCTGGTCCGAAATGCGCGGCCTTCGTTCCTCGATTGACCAACTGCGCGCATCTGACTCCGAATTAGCAGACAAGCTTGCTGCGATCAACCAGGATCTCGAGGTGCTGACCTTGACCTTCGCACAGAACAACTACGGTGATGGTGTGGAAGAGGGCCTTGAAGGGATGGATCCATTTGGCCGCCTCGTCGTGCGGCAACAAGGGCTGTTAGATGATCGTGACAAGCTTATTTCACAGATTCGAACACGGAAAGGATTGGAATCCTTCTTGAAACCGCCGTCCTTTGACAATCTCCGCTCCACTGCTATGCGTGGACCCGTGATCGTCATCAACCACTGCAGATGGCGTTCGGACATCATCATTCTCCTTCGTGACTCTCCCCCTTCCCTCATTCCCATGGCCGACGATTTCTATGACCGAGCGAACAAGCTGCGCGATCAGTTATTAGGCGCAAGGAAGAAAGAACTCGATTCAGACAAATACAAGGACACTCTCGATTCAGACGAATACGAGGATGCTCTCCGTTCTGTACTCAAGGATCTCTATGAGCTTGTAGGTCGCCCAGTGATCCAAAGGCTCAACGAATTACGCGTACCGGCACAATCTCGTGTTTGGTGGTGTCCAACATCTGCGTTTTGTTCTCTCCCACTTCATGCTATGGGACCAATTCCATCTGACTCTGGCCCTCATCGATATTTCCTCGACCTGTACATCCCATCGTACACACCAACACTTTCCGCTCTGATCGAATCCAACAAATCGGGGTCACAGATAGGAAAGCCTTCACTACTCCTCGTCGCACAGCCAGATGAATCTATGGCAGACGCATTGGACGAGATGCGCGTCGTACAGTCTGTCAACACTGAGGTGAAAACCCTGATCTCGGCGAGGGCGACACCCACTGCGGTGCTGGAGCACCTCCAGGATCACCAGTTTGTTCATATCGTATCCCATGGAATACTCGAACCAGGGAAGCCGTTCGACTCTTCCTTCAAGCTTTACGGGGGCAATCGGCTTACGTTGCTGGACATCATTCGATCTCGACTCCTCAATGCGGAATTTGCTTTCC
>Ga0307510_10007200_pt1 | contig 13252 bp, 11 predicted proteins | sample 12_EM_MG_FD_207224 | JGI IMG/M metagenome (GOLD analysis project Ga0307510, IMG submission 207224) | Populus trichocarpa ectomycorrhiza microbial communities from riparian zone in the Pacific Northwest, United States - 12_EM | ecosystem: Host-associated > Plants > Roots > Unclassified | place... | reverse complement strand
AAATGTTACCGCACCCCCCAGATCGCGAACACCATTATCATACAGGGTAAGAACCTAAAAATATAGATTACAGTGTCAGAATTGATTTGGAAAATCCCGAAACCCGCTGTTTTTTTTTCCCTTCTTTTTCTCCCTTGTTCTTTTTTTTCTCTCCCTTTCCTCTTTACCTGTATCTGCCCTCGATCTTGGGCACCGTCATTACTCGAGTACTTGAAACAAATCCTGGTCTGCGGCTGTGGCTAGGGAAGCTTTATCCTCGAGTTCATACCATAGCTAAGTTTCCAGGCACTACCGGTAGCTCGTCGGATTCTCCCAAGCGAGGGGAAAAAAATGTCATGACATTTGGTAAGAACGCAGATCATACCACTGTACTCGAGTATTCCTCCTCCCGTCTCTTCGGGGGAAAAAAACAAAAAACTATGAAGCGATTCCATTTTTCTAACCTCTAAAAACCAAAAGCACATATGCGGTAATACCGTCTCTTTACTTTTTTGATATGTGAGGTTACAATTATAGTTCAGCCTCCTACGTGGACCTCGGTTTAAAGTATTGTCGAAGTCTAGGGAGAAACAGAAAAGGGGTTCCTCCACTACTTGTACTATGCTTGTTTTTTTTTTGGATTAGTACGGCGATCTGCAGATACTAGGAGTCATTTTTTTCTCTCTCATGATGGGTGTGCTCAGAAATTTACTCGTAAAAATGAGAGATAGTTCTGGTATGAACCCCTCAAGTAACGCTGAGCCACTGTACAGCAGGTACTGCACTGTGCTTACTTTGGCCTCCCCAAGAGAACCACCGGTCTAGAAACCACTGCGAGTGGTGAGCAAGAACCGAACAGTGCCCGTTTGTTCATCTCACCCCAAGAAACGACCTGTCGCCCCGGCAACAGTGCGGGCGCACCCGAAGAGCAATCTACCCAGTGTGCTAAGATAAGCGCGTCGCAAACTGACACAGCGCGGTAACTTTTTTTTTTTGCCCGAAGCGTGGCACGGCAGCCGCCAAGCCAAGGAAGCCAACCACCCATCATCACACCCTACACAACTTACTCATAGAGATACTTTTGACAATCAAAAAATGTCCGCCGGCGATAAATTACCAATACAATATCTGGCAAAAAGGTATGGGAACAGTTATTCGGGGTTAACCGGCTAGATATATCCCTGCTTATTACGGTTAACCTAATTGTTTCCTGCCCTAATGTCAGAGCACACGCCCAGAACCTCCTGCCCTGCTTTCGCCATCGTTGAGTGCTAAAGCACTGTATAGCCGCTCATGGTGGAGGAATAGTATTGCAAATTGCTAACAATACCTACTGACTTAGCTATTTTCTCGATTTCTGTGCCGGGCCCTTACAGTAGGATAATTAGTTACGGGCTGCTGGTAATGAGTTGTTCTTTACCAACCATGAGAAGTATCCTTAAGGGCTTGTTTTTAGACAGAAGTCCATGACCGACTTAGAGTTACCTATCTTGACTATGATAAATTAAGGGCTGAATGTATGTGTGAACCGGCAAGCAATAGGAAGAAAGAATTGTTATCGCATAACTTCAGTAGGTTGGACCTCATCAAAGCAAACCATTTCTGGCGCGTCACCCACAACAAGTGATCAATAGGGAATAGTCCCGGTTTAGTACGTCGGAGGCGACAAAGTGGTTTTTTATCATAAGGGTTTTGGGATACTTTTTTTTATCCGCTCGAAAAAAAATCCCACACTCTTCTCCATAAACGAAAAACACACCGTACCCGGCCCACAGCACACACCAAGCTGGCAAATGCCACTTGCTCGGCGGTGCATCAAGGGCATTCTACGTCCATCACCAATGACAGGTTCGAAACAGAGAGATCTCCAAGAAACATAAAGAATTTACCGTGACTCTTAATTTGCCACGACCTGGGTGAATGACTGGGGGGCCTATTTCTATATCTCACAAAAAAAATTGGAGCAGACTATGTCTTAGCTTACACTGCTTCGAGCGGAAGCTCTAGAAAGGCAACTCTTCGCCAAGAGAACACCAAGACCTAAACGGGCTGTAAAGTTCAGCTAAATTACCCAATACAAAGGCTAGATCCCACCATTTTTCTACCCAGCCTTCGGCGTGAAGTTAGGCAAAAGCTCAACTCGAGATCCTCCGCCAAGATTCGATTTATCCATTGCCGTAGGAAGTGAAGTACCGTTTCTTAGCTGATATTGGGAAGAATTACGAGATCCAAAGGTTTTTACAATTTCATACATCTGCTGGTGTCCCCGATGGTGTAGTCGTCACTCATGATTTGCCTGGAAGCAAAGAGCAATCCCCCCAAGACTCGGACTGCACTTTACCTAGAGGTAAACCAAAAGGTATGGTAGTCCCATCCTGGCGGCAATCCTATACAAGACTCTACGCAATGGCTTCTTGGTCCCTAACCGGCAGCAATAGCATGCCTTGTGCGCAAGAAGGGAACTACCGGTGTTACCCCTCCCTTTGCCGGGATAGAGTAAACTCAGAACATCTGGCAGTAATAACCATCCTAACTCGGCTATAGATGGAGACTACCCATAATCTAAAGCAGATTCTTTCAAGTTAGTATTTTATCCTAAAAGCTAACCAGATACTAGGTGAGACCGATAGTAATGCTTTCCCGTAATACTACTCTGCACACGGAAACAATTATTCGTGGACGTTCAGTTTCTAGAAGGCACTCCAAACAATTCAACACTCTGCTAGTGTGAGATTTGACACGTCCTAGTGGGCACCACTGACGTATACCGACTATCCGAGTCAGCATAAACCCAGCGAGGATTCGCTTCCCATCAGTTCTAAAGCTTACTCAGGGGAAACAAACGGCAGAAACTGTGCCGAAGTTTCCATGAAGCCTGGATGCATAAGTTAAAAATTGAGAATTACGTATGCCGAGGAGGAGGAGGAGGAGGAGGGGTTTTTGACATAAAGGAGAATACCGGTGTCAAGGGGACCAAGCGTTTGATAATGTTTTTCTTTGGCATAATAAAATCTTTTAAAGCATTGGTAAAGAAATATCAACTACAGTAAGTTACTAACGAGGATACTATTCTGGGTTATCCCCGAGAGCGCCTTAGCTATCGTGAACTCTCTAAGTTAGGCGTTTTCGAAAGGGAGTCCAAGGGGAATCAAGACTCGACCCACGGGTGCTGATTGCTCTTGGTACCCCGTGCTGCTCTAACCCGACGCCTGCCGGGTGTCCCCAAGTGAATGTGCGAGACCGAGTCGACTCCTTTTTTTTTTGGCAAGTACAGAAAACGGGGTTGCTTTTTCTCTCTCTTATTTGCAATTTTGCATAATAATAGAGGTAGGTTTGTTGGATTTTATGGGGAACTATATATAGACTTGGGTTCAAATACCGTGTGCAGTACCCGTACACTTTGTTCTGGATAAGTCGATTGCTAATTCCATCGAACCATTACTATGGTACCAGTTTTATGGCTACAGAACGTCATTTTTATTTACTACGGGGCCACTGAGCGTAGCGAGGAGCAGCCTCTGGTGTAGCGGGGCTTGAGTCAAGAGCGCGAACATTGAGAGTGGTCAGAGGCTGAGTAGAAGCCACAGGGTGGCCAAGCACAGAGGCGCTCAGCCCCACACACCCTTTCTAATTCGCGACGGGAGTTGCCGGCTGGTTTTGTGAAAAAATAAATATTAATATCCTACTCTCCCATTTGTATAAGAAAATAAACTCTTGTAGGCTTCGCAGGAAGGTGTGCTGGACCTGGCGGAAAGGACGGTCCCACGAATTACGTGGGCCCCTCACACAGCTAGCAGAAAATAATAGCAGAACTTTGACTAATTTTCAACATCCTCTAATCGGGCGAGTGACGACTTATGATATCGCAACAACAATCCATCGTTCCACTTCACACTATTTACTTTTTCTTTCCCAAATCGCCCACCGGCTGCTCGGCGGGTACCGCAGTACAGTGAGACCTCAGAGGAGAGGAGCGAGATCGCGAGCAATGCTCTCCGGGTGGTCCTGTCCAGTTTAGTCTAAAAATACCCCTCTAACTGCTAAGTCACTGTAACTTGAAACCGTATCGATCTCGGGTGTCTCATATTCCGCAAGAGCAACCCTGACGGGACTTCCACATCGGTGGTGGAGCGCTGGAATTGGGTGTGTTCATGGGAGATAGGCTAGGCTTGCTATTAGGTGGCTGGCTCGAGCAGATAGTTAAGAATTTGGCGTATCAGGCGGAGAATCAAGTTACAGATCTAGGAGTCCCTTCACGAGGAGGTGTCTCCCCACGTTCTCCAAAAGGTAAAATAATAAGCAAGCAAAGGAATCCTGTTACCGTGGGCTGAGTGGATGAAAGAGTGTGTAGGGTGATCCTGTGGTACTCAGTTCGGGAGTTACTGGCTGCCGAAGTTTGATGTATACAAACAAAGAGCGTTTGGGAGAAAAAAAAAGATAAGGAGAGGAAAGAGGCTTCTTCCGTTGGCCCTTTTTTCTTCTCTTTGGACTCTTTCTCCTTTAAGATCGGTAGTGAGTTTCGAATGATGCCGTGTAACTGGGGTTAAAAAAAGGAAGAAAAAAGTGAAAGAAGGCCTTCTGGAGTCTTCTTTTTTATCTTTCGCCGAATTTGAAGCTGTATATTGGGCCTTAGCCGTACTTGCGTGGCCTCGTGATCTTGTCTTGAAGGTTTAGATACTGAAATGCCCTGCTTGCTCCGTGGCCAGACTATCTTACTCTGCAAAACGGAACCCGAAACACCAACAATATGATATTTCCACTCTAAAGTACATGGCGTAGCGGACAAGGCTAGTTCTCTAGATTCCCTCTTTGGAGGATCTCACATGGCTGGGGTTGCTGAGACAGTATTGTAGCTAATGATTTTCTTCATTCCTCTCATTGTCACTTGATTTTTTTCTTTCTTCCTGTCATACGTTACTCACTGTTCTGATATTGAGGTATCTGGTTAAGCTTGTTAGTCACAGGTATTATTATCCTTGATCTTGGATGACCGGTTGGCCGACGATAGTCATTACCAAGTAGCCTGCCATGCCTATTGTGCTTGAAATGTCTCTCCGTTTCAATGCTGTCGATATCAGACGGCTAATAACACTCAAGCCTCAACTTTCATTCGTTCCCTGAACATCAACTCACGATAGCCCGGCCCAGCCTCTGCTTGCACCCAGCTCCTTCGGGGGGTCTGTGCGACCCCCGACCCCAGCCCTCGTTATCACCGCAGGCTCGTCTTGTCCATTAGAGATCAAAGCCTTGTGTGTCGGGTAATGTACTGTGGATGTTCGAGCATTGACTGCCAATCTATAACAGACCAGGTATAAGTGTATAGTTAATTACCCTGCCACTATCTCGCAAGAGCGCATACTACCTAAAATTCTTCCCCTCGTATATGCTATGAAAGCGGGAGAGGGGAATAAAGGAAGAAAGGAAGAAAGGAAGAAAGGAAGAAAGGAGGAAAGGGAAGAGGAGAAAAAAAAAGGAGGATCCGATCGTGATTTATTGGTTACTCTGTTTGATTGGTTGGTTGCTCCGTGCGCCATGTAAATTTACCACGCGAATAGCCCCTTGCTTCCCGCCGCTGTCTTGGCGATAGGGATGACCCGCTGCGACGGGTAACGCATGATCGGGGCTGACCATACCTTGTATCACACAAACCTACTATCGCCCTCAAGCCTCTAATCTTCGTATTTAGGGACAAAACACCCGCAGAGGTAATAGTGTTTACCTGGGTAGGGATAACTTGTGCGAACTTAGCCCGCTACAAATACAAGTAGATCTCATTATTTATTGGTTGCGCTGCTTATCTGATAGTGGATTGCACTCGTACCAATCTTTGCGGTGCAGTGCTTTGTGCAGGCATGCAGGGGGGAGGGGGTAAGTGGTGTCGGGACAGGGATCTAGGAAACAAGGCGCTGAGCACCCTTAGAGGTAAAAAGAAGGATTGACTTGGGGGGGTCATATGCCAGGAAGCGTACCCTACTCGTACTGAGAGATGATTTGACAGTTAAACCCTTGGTCCGTCTGATCGCTTACCTCCATATCCGGGTGTCATATCATATTGCAAGAGGGAAGAATTTTTCCAAGGTGTCTGGGGTTCGGAGGGTACTTGCATTATGGGACTAGGTCTATTGTACTACAATAGAAACTTGAAAAATCAAACTTTGTGCTAGAAACAGAACCCACCTCTTTGGATTGAGGGGAGGAAAACAAGGGCGAAAGAAAACTGACATTTAGCCTTTTGCTTGAATAAATAAAACAAGGGATAAAACTAGCCTCACCGGTAGAGGTAACTCCAACGTCCTAGGGTGAGGTCAATTATAAGGGTTTCCATAGTAGGGTATTGTGCTTTATATCGGGGAGCACCGTCAGGGAGATTTTTCAAGTACTAGTATAACATCATATTGAGAAACGGAGGGTGTACTAGCACGGTAGAACCGCCTTGTCCCAGACTCCACTCCATCGGATTCTTTATTGTCCCAGACAGTTTTTTAGGATTTGTGCAAGATACATAAAGTTTGTTCCGGCATCCCGAGATTCTGGGGGTGTCGAGAGTGGGGGACATAATAGTAGGGATAGTTGCATAAAGTGCGGGAGTGTCCTTGCGCCCGAAACGAGACTTAGCCGGGAATGCTAGCAGAGGCTGTGACCTCAAGACAAGCAGTCAAAGTAAATATAGGCGCATGGTGCTGCTGCCATGTAAACTACAGCAATAGTAGAATAAAACCCTCGGTGACGCCTCCAAGATAAGAAATAACTAGTGCCAAGAGGGCTAGTAAGGCCGTAACTCTCCAGACTCCTTCCTTTTTCTTCCCTTCCCTTCCCTTCCCTCCCCTCCCTTTTGTACCTAAAAAAAGGGAGTTCCTAAACTGGTCATATCCCCGAAAGCTACTTGTCATTGGTGATAGGCAACCCAAAAACAGGGTTGTAGAGGTATGTTTTAACGGCACCAGACGCACATAGATTTTTCGCCGTGTATTCTTCGAATCCCTGTTTTCGAGCACTGAAACTCCCGTCAAAGCGGCTATGCACCACATGCTGGCCCTCAGTATCATTACCCGTGTGGCGCGCCTAATTCACTGGGCAGGCTTAAACGGTGAAGTGGTGCGGGACCTGATTGGATGGGATGAGGGAGGACGTATCATATTCATGCCTTGGGAAGTATTCTCTTCTTATTTTTTCTCTTTTCTTTGTCTCTTTCTCTCTCCCTCATTTTTCTTTTCTTTTACTTATGGTTATACGGAATGCGGACACGGATCTATGTCACCCATTCGGACTTCCGGTTGGGTTTTTTCTTCTTCCTATTCTTACCTTTACCATTTTTTCTTTTCTCTAGTGATGGGTTGAGGAAGTGAATGGGCAAAGAAAACACGAATGACCAAGTCGTCTGACCTGGAAGAGCAATTTATACCGCATTGATGTCTTTCGCTGTTAGGCTTTTTCTGCCCTGGCTCTGGCTCCTGGGGGAGATTTCGAGACATAAATTGACACTTCTAAGGGATTCGTAAATTACATACATGAGCCCTATGGCGGTGAAATGATGTGCCTGGAATTACGGTAGGAAGGTACTGTGCTGTGATGCATACGGTAGGCACCTAGGGTACACTACAGCATGGGGACGTCAGCAAGTAGGCTGTACCAGTGATTGGGGGGATGCTTTCTTTTAAGACAGGGATTATGTGACAGGTTAACATGAGGTAACCGTTGCTAACTTTCTGTTTTGTACCTGTGTAGCGGCTATTAACCTGAACCGACAGGGATATATGTGGCTGGTTAACCTTAACTCGCGGTTGAATAACTTTTTGTTGGAACTTGTAGCTGTGCTTGTCGGACACCGAATAGTAAGTTTTTTGGGGTGGGGGAAGTTGTCGATGGCTAGATAGGATTGTCGTCGCTTCCGGCGGGTTCCGGGCAAGGCTTAGGAGAAAGGTTGTTGAATCACTGTCTTTGTATTGTATTGTATTTGGAGTGTGCCTTGGGGACATGGTGGGATACCAGTAGCGTGCTACTAAAGGTGAAGGTTGCGGGGGCAGGTAGACAGCGAGTGAAGGCAGGATAGGGACCTTGTGGCGAAGGGTAAATTGCACTAGAGTGAGTAAATTCAGAGGCAGCTATGCCTGGGCCGGGGGTGTCTAACCTCGGGAAACTTTTTTTGCATACATAACTTGGCTGCCTATGTTTTGTCCTCCATTCCATTGCCATCGGGATCATCCCTCTTGAATCCCTCATTCGGCACTCTCCACCTTCAATTATTCCTGCCTCGGCCCACTAGCTCCCGCAGAGTTGACTCGTGCACCACTGTTACTCGCAATAATATCTTACTGATTTATAGAAGGATTTCTCCTGATAGGGAAAGGAGGGGAGAGCTCAGCAATAGTACTGGTAGGGGGAAGTTGCTGGGCGAGTCCAACTTTTGTCTTTCACCCATTGAGGTTTATGGGGGACTGTTCGCGGTTCCTGATTTGTGCCGGCCACTGCACGGATACGCTGCCCATTTCGAGGATGTGACTGACTTTTAGTAGCCCCTAGTGTACCGTAGAATTTCATGAAAGTCGGAAATACTCTAGAGATGATTTTCTTGGACCTGCCCAATCGCCGCTCTCTGTATGTTTAAACTGTGGCAACTTGGTGTTCTTCGTGGCTTCCTGTTGATTTGGGTTACCTTAGTTTCACCTTAGCTCGCTTTAGCGCCATTCCGACTTTCATGAGAATATACGGTAATAGTGGTCGTGCTAAAATCTCTGGCTAAGTACTTTGCTCTTTGATACAGATACTTTAGGCCCTGTTTGGCATGCTACAGAGGCTGTAGTGCTCTAATATTGATACAAGGTGGCTAGGGCCTAAGCTATAAAAGCGAAAATACCGCAGTGTCTGTGTTGCACCATGCGGGACCTCTGTTTTTGTACTCCTCATTATGATATGATTATACTGCCATTTTCTCCAGCTCTGCGAGGTATCCGTAACCTCGTTCTCCAAACACTGGCTGAACAAAAGCCCCAGTGAAACTCTTCCTGTAATAAATCCAAAGACATCTTCACCAACCCTTCGCGCCTACTGACTTTCTGGCTGTTTTTAAGTTTTACTCCATGGACTTTTCGTCATATCGCCCTGTGCCCTGTAAGGTATTTTTCCCTTTTCTTCGCAGGGTCGTTTACAGGGGTATCCATTATTATTGAATACTGTACTTGTCTGCCTACGTTGTGTATTTTGTTTAATTATTCACTTGCATGTCCTTGTTTTTCTCCACCTCTTTCTAGAAGACCTACTCTACCTTAAAAATTCGTCTTGTATTCGGTTATGGTTGTTTGGAGTACGTAGGATAGAGTCCCATTGGGCCCGCCATCGGATTACTCAGCTGATATTACTGGCTAAGCCACCATCGGCTTAGTAGAGCACGGCCGGCTAAGAAAACATCGGATGCCGGTTAATGAGATCCGGAAGGCTCAGTTTGCCAAAGATAACCTGTCTGGAAAACACATTAGTCCTTCTCAGGGTTTCTTGCCTCTGATCGAGGACATACGACGGCTTAGGCGATGGAGTATTCCACTAGTTTTTTTTTAAGGTAGTATTATAGGAACAGTTGGTCGTGTAAGGTTAAATAGTCTAGCATATCTCTGTCTGTTCCGGTCAATGGGTTTGTACCCTTGTGCTAGTAAATTCAAGCCCCTGCTATAGAAGCCTGTAGCGGGTGACCTCTTTGTGTCTATGTAGACTCAAGCCTCGAGGAGGAGCCCCGACCCGGATTTCCCTCTGCCGCGGGTAAAGTAAGGCATCTCGCTAAAACACTGCCGTGGGCATTTTCTTGGGGGGCCTTCTGGCCGTCCCCTTGGAGTAGGGGAAAATATGAAACACGGAGCACTCATCATAAGGTATCACTCGATCGGTAGAAGATGTTGGTCGTGGCGATGCATGGTTTAGGTAGCTGGGGTAATGTTAATAGGTAGATGGGGGCAGGGGATAGTTAGTGACGTGCGACTTGGGAAACCTGCACAATGCTCCTAATAACATTATCATAAGTCATGAATGCTGCTTGTGATGCTCAAGTGCCCTATTAATGAAAATCCCTTGGTCTGTACCAAGAATGGCGAACCAAAACACCCAGGACTTGAGAGCCATAATGCTACCAACTGAACAAACGGACATCGACTCACACGCCTTATATGGTAGTCACATCTACCAACTCGAAAGCTAAGTCCCAGTTCAAGAGCGGGTGTGGTCTCACCGTAGGAGTCGCGAGACAGGAAATGGAAAAGGAACCAAAATTGCTTCCCCACCTCCACTGCTGCGGGGAACGCGACTCTTCCCTCGCTGATCCGGAAATATTGTACACTGTCGAGAATGGATCAGCTCCATGCCGGTTAGCAAGGTTAGTTCGATCCCAATTGGTTAGTAATTGGTTAGATTATGAATGAGTTATTAGGTGGCCCCGCTCTCGGGGGCAGAAGTGGTGAAAGTTATTGAAGACCTAGCTTTTCCCCATTAAGGTTTCTGGCGAAGCGGTCCCACCGCGAGGTGGTGTGATGTGATAGAATATGGACAATCCATAGAGGTGGCGGCCACGGTCTGCGGGGTAGTGGAAGATATTTATTTTTGTTTTGCACATCTTGTTATTCTAAAAGGAATATGCCTACTTTTTCTGAGGTAGAAACTGGAGATCTAGACTATCCGATGCGGAAATGATGGAATTTATTTGTAAGAGTAACCACTCACCACTAAAGTACTCTTACATTGACATCCTCCTAACCATATGCCATTCTATCTGGAAGTGACTTATGCATAATTACTACGGGTGAAGATATGGATGGACACGGAAACACTGCAACACTTCTGGAAAAACCCATGTTTTTGCTGGAACCATTCTCGGGATTTTTGTTGCTCGAAAGTGTGGAACCCGATGGGCGCTATGATGTAGGCGGCGAAGGGGGAAATATAGAGATAGGTGTTATGTTCTATGGGAAGATCGGGATGGGTTAATTTTATTTCACTTACATACAGCCTCGGTCCAAAAGTTCTCGCGCCCTGGTTGGTGCCGTGACAAATTTTTATAGCAGATGTATTATAGCCCTTCGTGTCGCAGTACTAGCCTGGGTGCGAGAACTTTTGGAACGAGGCTGTACCTGCCTTCGCCCTTAGTTTAGTTCTGATCGAGTGCAGGTGGGGTTGTGGAAACTGTCAATATGGGAGCTGAGGGTCGCACGGAAGTAGACAATAGACTGAGAGAATTCACGTGGAACTTAGGCGCTTTGGAGGAAGTATATGGAATGCAAGTTTCACCGCTCGCACCTTGTTCATTCGCTTGCACTCAACTTTGCTCTTCTGAGGGGTAATCTAAGGGTAGAGACAGGTGTATAAGTAAAACACAAATATCACGCCCTGATCCTTCCATGGCTCACCGCACATATCTCTGTATTTCTCGAATGCCCCTTTTCCTCCGTACACTCCCGTGATAGCAAAGGAAAGACATCGGTGAAATCTAATAGCCGGTTACCCTCCTATTCGCTTTGCTCATAGTCGGGATAACCAAGTGTGACGCAAAAGCAAGTGTGACGCTCTACTTTTTTTTTTCCTCCTAAACAAAATTTTCACAATCCAGTAATACCAATCTCTCCACGAAGATCAATTCTGCTTACCAGCTCAGCAAAATCAATATCTCCCTCCAGTCCCGCACTTCTACTCCCTGGCCAGCTGATCCTACTTCCATACTCATACAAATCTGCTTTCTCCACTACCCTACTCATCCAATCTTGCTCCCAAAAATAGCCAATTCAACACTTCAAATTTTTCCAGTCCTAATTTATTATACTCCCACTCAAGATTGGACTAGCTCTCCCACTCTACCAGTCCTTCCCCCCAGTTCTCACACTGGTGATGCTAGTAGCTACTCACTTAGTCCATCCTGCTCTTCCAGCTTACCAGTTCTGCTCTTCCATCAATCTAGTTCCAAGTCTATTCAGCTCCCAAGTTCAGTCAAATCTGATCCCTTACCCAATGAATTGAGAATTCCAGAAGCAATAGACAAACATCACATTCTGATTCTTCTCCTATATCTTGTGACTTGAGCATAAGGAATGTTGATTTTATTACCTTAAATTAAACCATCATAACCTTTTCAGAAATACTAGTACTCAGTGAACAGGTAAGCATTTTGTTCAATATATTGTATTATGTAAGCCTATTTACACAAAAAAAAAAAAAGTGGAGCGTCACACTTGCTTTTGCGTCACACTTGGTTATCCCGACTATGAGGGAAGCGAATAGGAGGGTAACCGGCTATTATTGTTCATCAATCTCTCGGATTATAGGACTATCGGCACATCCCCTGAACAATCCTTCACACTCTCGTAACAAAGCCAAGCACATCCGCCCAACAAAACCTACTTCACTTACCCCTCCTACATGATGCACGAGTTCCAAGCAAATCCTCGCATTGTGCCCTCCACTGTTAAGCTATCTATTTCCCACCTTAATTGGTAATTTGTGTGTACGCCCTCTTGGTATGCAGGCCATCTGGAATAACCTTGTAGTGAGGTACACGGCACACAATCCTCAGTAGGGTAAATTTGCATTCCATTTACGCAGCTTCTGCGGTGGGCTAGCCTATTCGTAATTAATTACTTATTTGCCATCTACCTCTGCTTCCCTTCCGACCCCCCATCCCCGAGGCACCGGAGCCCTCAGAATGTCAGAAACTGGGCTCTAGAAGTAGACTATGTTATTGTAGCGCGGCGGTGGTGTACTCACTTTGGGAATAAACCAAAGCAAGGTATTTATGACAAATAAGCACAACCCCACCCCTATCTAAGGGTATAATTCAGTGTGATGTTGGGGTTGCAAAATTTAATGTCTTATATAATCAGGGTCAGAGGTGTTTTATCGCGCGAATCTTGGAAGACCGAAGGTTGAGTTTGGTCATTGATTTAAGTCACGCTCCGCGCCGTCTATTTTCCTGCCCCTACATTTTACAACACCCTGTCGTATAGTGCATGATCCTCTCCTTCCCCTCATTCTCGCACCTCAATTAGGCTTCGTGTCCCAGAGTACCCCCACCATGGCTCAGCCTGGTTTGACCCCCTTTTTCTTTCTTATGGAGGACCTCCCCTTTGCCATCTCCTCGGTTTTGGCCTTTGACCCAGAAGATCGCCACCTTAGACACTTCCTCCTCAAGACCCATGAAATCACAGGTCTCTCCCACGAACAGCTCCCCCTCCCTTCCATTGGTGGGATAGGGAACTTCACTCTCACCGAATGCACAATTTGTCCCCACCCCAGCTCCGTAGTTCAC
>Ga0307510_10007199_pt1 | contig 13252 bp, 17 predicted proteins | sample 12_EM_MG_FD_207224 | JGI IMG/M metagenome (GOLD analysis project Ga0307510, IMG submission 207224) | Populus trichocarpa ectomycorrhiza microbial communities from riparian zone in the Pacific Northwest, United States - 12_EM | ecosystem: Host-associated > Plants > Roots > Unclassified | place... | reverse complement strand
GTAAGGCCGACGCTAGGTGATCACAAAGTGGTCAGTCTTTCACCAGCTGAGCACGTTTGGTCAGCGGCTGGTCACGCGTCACCAGCCTGAGGCACCTGATCATTCTGTGTATTTTTTGCTGACCAGTGGCACTCGCTCAGGAGGCTCGTTATGTGCGAGGTGCGAGGCATTCCATTGTTAAGTACTGGAAGCAACTGAATTCACTAATATGGTCCTCGCTGCGTCAGCAATGAGGGTCCGTGCACTCGTATCAAATTTGCACTATCCTAACACACGATAAAAGGACGCCCAGTCCTCCTGGTGACTGAGCAACACCCACCCACCCCTAGTGTCACTTGAAAACTGTCCTTGTTCCCACAAAGCTATGGTATCTGCCGAATCCCAGAGTGCTTTCCCAAACACCTACTGGTATGGAACGGTAGGCAGGCCTGACATGCTACTTTCCGCACCCGAAGCTGAAGAATTGTTCCATCGCAGACTGATCCAGTTGAAATGGAGAGGCATGTCACCGCGAGGACACATTGCTGCTGGCGGCAAACCTGACTACGGCTGCCTTTTACACGTAGGCTGGATGCTCTTCACCAAGGCATCAGGACCTATCTCGATGGCAACTTTTTCCCCGCACCGCTGGTTCGCCCACAGACCATACTAGACATTGGGTACGCACTCTCTGGGGTCTCTTAGTATATGCAAGCATAGCGCGCTGACCCACTGCTAATGTCCTCCTTCCCTATTGTAGGGCAGGCCCAGGGAAATGGCACGTTCTCTTTCTCTCCGATCTGACACGATGTCCTGATATGTGGTATATTACCGTTCGAATTCAACAGGTCAATCGACGCTGCAGAGAAATTTCCCGATGCCCAAGTGACCGCAGTAGACATCAGTCCAATGTGTCCTCGGTGTGTCACTAGTGGTCCCAGAGGGACTCTTTCTTACCAACTCACGCTCAAACCTACCGCCCACTATAGCCCAATCCCCCCCAACTTTCAATTTCAGCAGCTCAACATCACGGCTGATCCACTGCCTTGGGAGCCGGGTTCTTTCGATGTGGTCCATGTCCGGCTCGTCCTCCTACATGTATGTTCCCGAGCAGCCTTGCCACTTCGAGTCGTCCAGGGCACTTAATCACACACCCAGCTTCCGAACCCCGAACGTGCCCTCGAACGCATAACCCGGCTCGTCAAACCCGGTGGGTGGCTCCTTGCAGAAGATATTACTGTCACCGGCGATGTCACGGGTGATGCGCCAGCCGTTCGGACGGCGTTCGGTTTGTTGTGCAAGTTCTGGGAATCCAACGGTCAGGACCCGCGGGTAAGCGAGAAAATAGAGTCCTGGCTGCGGCAGATTGGCTCGTTCAGCGAGGTCAACGTTCACGAGGTCGTCATGCCCGTTGGCAATCGCTCGTCCCGCCCCGCCACCACCACTACCGCTGCGCAAAACCCCGTCCAGCAGCAGGAGGGACCAGTCGTGGACCCCAAACTCAGAGCGCTGGAGTTGGCGTTCTCGGATACCTTCCGGGCCACTTTCGCTACTGAGAAATACCACCCCAGAATGCTTGAGCTTGGGTATACCCCCGAGACGAAAAGGCAGTGTCTCGAGCAATTCAGCACGTCGGAATGGCGGATGGATATGCCGTTTCACTTCGTCTGGGCACGAAAATCTGCCTGACCTTTCCTTTCCCCCAAATAATGCATATGCACATATGCCAACTTTTTTGATCCAAGTAGTATTCCGTGTTGCAAGGTGAATTCTGCCGTAGAAGACATGCATACATATCCGCATAAATATAGGATCCCAGCATGTAGTGTTGTTAGAGAACTGAGCCGAGCCGAGTTGAATCCTGGCCAGCTTAGAGGTGGGCTCTGAACGTTGGTTGCAAATCCGGTAAAGTTCTGAATCTAAACGTTATAAACTTCTGTCATCCGAGTCAGGAAAACGTCCAAGTAGCTTCTAGGTTTTCGGAAACTTGGAACCTGGAGACCTGGAAATCAAGGGAACCAATCGACACCAATTTCCCGCAAGTTCACTGCATATATGGTAGGTTTCCATAGGTTTCCGTGTAATGTGGATTTGTAACGTTTTCTGGGAGATGGGACATGGTTGGTGTTTTTCTCGGAGGAGACTCTTATTACCAATTGAACGCAAGATTTCCTTATCGCCGATTCCTGTCCAATTCATAATTTGAAATTTTTTTTCTAGAATACTTATAATCTGTAGTTTACCCTTGGCAAATTTCAAGGTGTGAATTAAAACGGAAATATTTGAGGGCTGATTCAAATTTGGCCGTCACGGTACCGTACTTGCATCTGCGCTCCCACCTTTCCCCTTCAGTTTGTCTATAATTCGCACGCGCACCCTGGGGGCTCCTTGCACTCTTACTTCTTGTGCACGATACCTTTTACTACAAGTCCTTGTGAAGTTGCCACTCTATAGTATAGTAGATGCTCCAACGAAACGGACGATCGCCCAGCAGATTTTGGCCAACTACAATTATGCAAATAGTAGATATGAATTCGTCATTTACTTCTTCGTGGAATGGGAAGGAGGAACAGGGGAATGAGGGCGGCTCTCTATGAGAAAAAGCGACATGCGAGGGAAAGGAATGGGACCAAAACAAAGTCCTGCAAATAAGACGAACGACTGAAAACGGAGACAATGTGGATGCTAATGCGCAACAAAACCAACCAGATATCACGGTGACAATAATACAAACACAGCTCGAAAGTAGTTTACTCTTTACTCAAACTCAGCGCACGCACGCCCTCCTCCAGTACAGCCGTGAGGCTACGCCCCTTCAAGCACTCAGGCGTATTTGCGTTATTAGGGAGGGTCTGGCCTGTAGCAGTGCCCACATTCACCTCTGGCTCAAGGTCGACAACGCTGAGAACCGCCTTCCCTTCTAGGACGCGTTGGATTTTGTCCATGTCCCAAGTCAGAGCGCTAGCATTAGGATTTGCTTCACTCGTTGGCGAGCGGGTAGCGAAGGCTTGCCAGAAAGCGGTACCAAGCCGCTGAAGGAGCGTCTGTGAGGCCATAGCTGCAAGCATGGCCTCTTGCGCGGTGGGTAGTTCCTTCGAGGAAGTGAACGTTGGAATCGTGGGGCCAAGCCTCGGGGATGAAGGTGGTGACGGATAGCTGGAAGCGTGCTTGCCGCTAAGCAGAGAGGATATAGAAGACGAAGAAGCACGCGGAGACGCGAAATAATGGGGACGTAGACTCGCAGGTGGCTGTTGATGGGATGGTGTTGATTGGTGTTGGGAAATGCGGCTCCAGAGTTGCATTCGATACCTAAAACGCGGTCAGGAAGCAGCGTTGTGAGAAAAGGTTGGTACTCACGTATCGAGCATCTTCATTGTCGATTCGGCATAGGAATCGAATGAGGCTGCCTTTCCGAGACTGCCGAAAGTATTGGTAGGGCTGCCAGAATTGAGTAAGGGATTGATGTTTTCCTGAAGTACCGAGCTGTATGCGCGGGCCCCGGCCAGCGGTTTGACGTTCGCAAGTGGCTGTGTAAAGTTCTCAGGAATGAGAGTCGTGTGAACGGGCGTAATGCCGCCGAAGGAAGTACTCCCTCCCCAAAACGCTTTGGCAGCTGATGCGGCGAGGCGAGGAGATGATGGGAGATCCTTTTGGGTGTTCGGGGTAACAAGTGAGGAGCTGGTTGTGGCACGGGTGGCGGGGACGGAGACAGGTATGGGTATGGGACCAGGTGGTGGCAGTGCTGGGGACTCGGCCCGGTCTGCGCAAGCGAGGAGGGCCTTTTTGAGGGCGCTGATTTCCTGCCTCAACGTAGAGTTCTCGGACTGGCTGGAACCGAGCTCGGTTCGAATGGCATCAATCAGGCGATCCCGTTCTGCGATGTCTCCCTCGAGTGTCGTTATGTACTCTGGGTATGCTTTCATCAGCTACGTCGGTCACAAAAAGGCGATTATCTCACCCTTGCGGCGCACTCGGAAGTTACGAGCGCTAATTTTGTTACGAAGTTGACGTTTTTCTTTGCTGGACATTTTCTTGTATTCTTCAGGTGAGGGACGCCAATCATCGCCATCGTCTTTCGGGTCGTCTTTATCCCTTACGACGGCGGATATCGCTGCCTTCTTCTGAATACCACCAGCCTGGACAGTACCCTTCCGAGACTTGCCTTTCCCACCAACCTTTACAGGTGAGGCAGTGACAACCTCCTCATCATCGTCCTCTTCCTCGAGTCGTTTCCCTCCAATATCCTTCATGTTGCTGGTGTCATGGGAGGCCTCAGGGGATAGGGAGCTCGACATGAGCTGCGGATCGATGGCAAATGAAGTAGAAAGTCTGCTGGTTGTGCTTGTACTCCCAGATCCGGGACTGTCGTTCGAGAGGGTGAGGAAATCCCAAGGGACGCCGGTGATGGGTGCTGGTGCAGATGGGTCGGATTTGACAAAATCGTCCTCGAGAGAGAAGTTGAACCAGTCGGAAGGGTTGGGTTCGGATATGATAGGAAGAGGGGAAAAGAGAGGAGTGGACACAGAAGGGGAGGGCTCACGAGACTCGGAGGTCGTGGAGCTTTGAGTAGTGAACAGGTCCATGTTCACAAAGTCGGAGAGGTCAGTAGAGCCAAGAGCGAGAGGAGATTGGTGGAGGGGATCTTCCACTAGCATGATATTAGGTCAAAAGATGAGGAAATTCTGGGTGAGACGTCGTTGTGGGGATAAACAGATGGCGGACAAGGTGAGAAAGATGGCTTGGTTTAGGAAGCCACGGCCTCTAGCCGAATTACATAAGCACAACGGCGCGCGCTTCCCGCTTGACTCGGTAATTCTGTCTTTATCCTTCTAATTGGTTATTTCTTTCATCTCCTCTACCGTGACAGTAGTTTCTACGGACTGCCCTTCAATCCATTCCGCGCGTCTTTTGTCACTGCTCTTGTTAATCCAACTAATCCAGTATGCCGAGTGTCGACTTTGATCTACAAGATCGATAACATCGGCAACGTGTTCGCCTCCTCCTAGCCTGCAGGCGTACCCTTCTGGGGTCATTAAGTTTTCAAGGTTTGGTCAGTTGTTTGTGGCACTCTATCTTCGTTTGTAGCCTTGTGGCAAAATCAGTCAACCTCTCATAGTCCTCTCATGCCCCTCCCCTCTCTTTCCGATACGTGCTCATGATCCGCGATTATTCTCCTGTACCAAACACACTTCATTTGACAGACACATCCAAATTTTACTTCGGGGCTTGCTACGCGGGGACAGCCTCGGCCCAGGGGCCCTCATGTCCTTCGCACCCTCTAATATCGATGCTTAACACACTTCCCTTCCCCGGCGAGGCGCGCTCGTTCCCATATTGTCATCCCTGAGCTATGGCATCTCGAATTTTTTCGGCTTTAGTCGATGGTAAATGGGTAGACTTTGGGTTTGGAGATGATGCTATGCGTGTCCGTGTCAACTCGCAATCCGTTGCGCCTCGCCACAATGCGCGTTGCCGAGGCTGGTTGGTCATTTCCAATTACTGCTGTATTTACTATGCTGTCAGCCTGTGGACAGCCACAGGGTGGCGGGAGATTAGTCAGGTTATTCCGGACAAGACATTAAAAAGCTTGGGTTTATAGTATCACGTGCTAAACCCAACGTCACAGTTTCGACCAGTCATCTAGCCACGTCATCCGGCCATCTTTCATGTAACGTACTGCTCGGTACCCTTTTCATACTGCGCTTTTGGGGAATATTTCAACACCGGGTTATCCATACGTGTTCTGACACTTTCGTGAAATAAAGGCTGAGAATTCACTTCTCGTCCGCGGCCAAGATGAAATCTGCAAGTCGTCAATAGCGTAACAGATGTCGTGAGACGATGACCTACCCCCATTTTCCTACCCACTCATCCTGATCGTTCTGCCACTCGTGATATGTAGGGACGAACTCGAGCATCCACCAGAATGTATTCCTCCTAAATGCATTACCCATCTCCTGTACTGCGTCGACCACATCCAGGGCTGCGTGAATGTTAATAGGTGTGGGCGGCGGTTCAGGCTGTGCACCGTTGGACCGAATTGTGCTTGCGCTCGTGCTCGCGATCGCTTCCTCCGCTGACAAAACGCGACGCTTGTCCAGTATCTCCTGTCCTAGCGCGCGTTCGGACTCGTCGTCACGCAGAGTGACAAGGGACGGTTCGCGCGTCCTGGTCACTTGGTCGATCGTCGCGGTCGGGATGTTCCACAGCTCAAGCGCGGTTTCGTCGAAGAGGATGTCGCACCGCGCCTTCACGATCTCCCGGATCATCCAGCGCAGCGGAATGTTCGACACCGCGTTTGCTTCCGTGTCCTTCGCCAAGCCACCCCCAACGTCTAACGCGATCGATCATGAGCCATCGTACCCCATTATGCGGTGACAATTTGGACAGCAGAGTGAAGGCACGTCTATACACATACCAGAGTGAGACCCTGCGAACCAAACCTCCCTAACGTCCGTGTTGAACCCAAGTTGCCTTCCGGGATCGGCGTTTTCTCTCGAGGAAAAGGGAACGTATTGGGTATCTGGATTTTCCCTGCGTCCGTTGAAGGCCATCAGGGCGCGCGCTAATCCCCTCAGCCGTGACCTATTCTGCGACCATAGTGTTTCTGAAGCTGCAGCCGGGCGATGATACAGGTTCGGGCAGAATTTCGCACGGCACTGTCGGAATGTGCATTAGGCTCCATACAGGCACAAGATCGATTGGCCAGACAGCCAATGCTGGGGGGACGTATCTTCCATGTCCCACTTACCTCGTCGAGGGATAGGGCTTGCCTGAATACCCTGATAGTTTTATTGGTTCCCACAAAGGGGAGCGTTCTACGATTAAGGGTCCCGACGCTCGCAACGGTATCCCTGCAAGACAGGGACGACGGTCATACTCGAAGCTGGGTGGCATCAGAGGATGGAGGATACGAACCACACGCCGAGGAACTCTATGGGTACCTCACGACAGAACGCCTTTTTGAAACGAGATGCCACCTTCTTGCGCTTAGGGTCCGAAGACTTGTACAGCTTATACGCGAAGGGGATTTGCTCTAGATTATCCTTCGACAGCAAGCCCACCTGGTTGTTTGAGTTAGTGCGTTCAGCAACAACCAATAATCAAGGATCACCTTGTGCAGCATTCCTGCAAGGGCGCGAGCGGTGTAAGCCCCACGGGAGAATCCTGTCGATGTCCGTTGAATCATTCTGAGATTAGGTTCCAGACGGCTATGACGCGACTAACCGAAGATGCAGACGCTGTCTCCTTCGTGATAGTTTTGCATGAGGAACTTGTAGCCGTCCATTATGTGCGCCGAGAGGTACCACGCGAAGGCCTCGTCAAGTACTCGAGCAGAGACGCGGAAGAGCGGCGAGACTACACCGGGTTGAAAGTACGTCCCGATGCCAGCCTATTCTGTCCTCAGTTTGGCTGGTACGTTGAATATGGATGAAGTACACGCCTGGTAATAACATATCTGCGACTCTGGGGTGTCCTTCTTCAGGATAGAATAGAGCTTAACAACATTCGTATTCTAGGGGATCATCAATGACGTCAAATGAGTTAATGGTGCCGTAGGAAATACAGCGCAGCATACGCGTTTGCAGAATTCGTTGGACGTGCCGTCGAAGCAGAGCACGAGGGTGCGCGGCTTACGGTGTCTCACTTCAACGAGGTCTTGTGGGGAGTAAGTTGTCCCATCCATAGTTGGGTGCCATACCTCCGAGTAAACGTCCTCTATAAATCCTCCCAACTGTCGAAGAAGGTTTCAGGGCAGCTCCATCTGAGCGCCTACGTTTCTTCGTAAAACGGTAAAACGGCAGTCATAGCTGTACGATTCCGAAGGGAGAGGATGCTGACATCATACCAACAAAAGCTGATGAGGAAGTGGGCGCAGAGGATTGTACTTTGGGGATACCCTACTCCGCAACTTGAAAGGTGTCTGCAGATATGAGGACTAAGTTATTTTCTTCCCCCACAAACGGAGCGTTAACCATGCCAGGTGCTTCTCTCTAGGAGGACTGCGTTTACAGAAACATTGTCTCACAATGCGAGAACGGTCCGCATGATGCCGTTTTCGTGGTGGCGCCTATCAACTCCATCTGCCCCAGATTGGGTATCCCACGTGAATATGGCTCGCACACGCGTATGGAGCACCCAGCCGTCGACCAGCTTCTCCGGTGATAGTCTCTTCGTATAGTGAGAAAACATTCATGGTGTCAATGATTCGGGGTAAGCTTTTCCCGGAGACCAGCGCCAGGAGATGTTGGTCTCACTTGGCATCTGAGAGTAACCAGTTCGCAGTTCGGCGTGTGGGGCAGCTGCGCTGAGTTGATCATGCTGGGACCTACGCTGCATAATTATTCGGAAAAAGGGCTACATTACGACATGCAGATCACCTTTCGGCCCACGAACTCTGATTCAGCGTTCAAGTAGTAGTGCATCGCTGATTGCATTTAGAGCTTGTAAGCATCATCAAGCCAAGCATGATGATGAAGAGTAGAGCCTCGAAGGACAATGTAGGGATCGGTTTCATGCCGAAGGCGATTCGAAAGAAAAGGAATCATTCGTGCGTCCCATGCGGAGGGTCGGAGCGGCGGAGAAAGCGCATGAAATATCGGTGCACGAGGCAATACGGATAAGATGAGATATGTAGATCCCTCAAGGCGAGATTTCCCAGGGACTAGTCGAAGCGCTGAAGTTCATGATGTGAGACCGGCTGCGTTGGTGTTAGAGAAAGAGGACTAAGGTTGGATCGTCGCATTGAGAGTATCACTGTACTTCGGGGGCGGGGAGACACCCCAACGCGGGAATCATGACGATGCCAAGGGCTCGCACAAAGCAATATGATGGTCAGCTGGTCGCGATATGCGTCATAGAAGACGTGACTCACCTCACGACGGCATCACTCATTAATACAGGCCGGCGGCACCTCCTTTCCTTGTTTACTTGTACTTGCCTCGTCCACCCCCTTCCTATTCCCCAGACTATCATCCCTCATTTTTTGATGGGGCGGTAACCGTCCGGTAAACGCTCAATCTTTCAGGCTAGAGGAGACGACACGAAAACCTCGTGCGCGTACGCGTGGATTAATTACGAAACGGCTTTCGGGGTGTAATTGGTAGCTTGGGTCGTCACTGGGTCGTGAAGAGAGAGGCTGTCGAGGAGGGCGATGGTTTGTGTGAAAGCGTAAGCACTGACGCGTTGACGCGTCGAGCACGTGCACGGTCCGCGTTCGCGAACTGTTTGCGACTGGGATTCGGACTACACCTGCCAGTGCGCCTACTGTAGTAGTGCATTGTACCTTGAATCACTGGCAGCTCAATCGTGCCTTGACAAGGCGCCCGCGATCCATTCTTTCATCAGTGACACTATCCCGCTGTGTCATGGCTCAATTTGTGAGAGTGGGATGTTGTATGAAGAGATCAGGCAACTCACCAGGAGGGGCGCGCATAACACCGTGACGTGATGAATCTGATCATCAGCAAGTCTCGTAACCAGTGGGATTCCTCGCCGGGCCGGGCACTGGCGGTGGCCGGCCAAGTGGCGCTTGTCATCGCCTCGTCTTTATCCACCAAACTGTTCTCACCCGACTACAGTACTACAGCAGTACTACCCATGTCCCAGACTGCCTCCGTGGCTTCCTTTTCGTCCTCTTATTCCAACTTCCAGTCGCTTTTCAATGCCGCTTTGGAAGCGTACGAAAAGATCACGAAGAGCAAGCTACTCTCCCACCCAACTCCAATCCTGCGATACCCCAGCCGCCATCCTCTCCGTGCTTCAAGACCTCGTCCAACAATTCGATCAAAGTCGCAGCGGCGATGAGAGATTAAGAAATTGGCTCGACCCGACGGTGAACGTCCTGTTTGCGTTCTCCGCCACGTTTGGTATATCTCAACGTCACTTTCCGATCGAAATATGTTCGTTGATTGCTACCTTTCAGGTGTTTTCACCTGCAAAAGCTATCTTTACTGGAATTGGGGTCCTTCTTTTGGTGAGGATTTACCTCGATCCCTCGATGCGATCCTTCTGACACATACACCTCCCAGGTGGCCAAGGATGTTGGTGCGAGCGAGGATACACTTGCTGATATATTCTCTCGCATCGAGAATTTCTTCAAGAGGCTCGAGTCTTATAAATACGTGCCACCGACTCCTGCAATGACGGACATGATCGTCACGATCATGGTTGAAGTGCTCTCTATCCTTTCCATCGCGACAACAGAGATCAAACAGGGACGACGGAGTGAGCATCTCTCTAGCGGACCCGTCATCCTTGGTTGGCTCACATTTCATCAGAAAAATACTTGAAGAAGCTGTTGGGAAAAAGCGATATTGAGGATGCTCTGAAGAGACTAGATACGCTCACCCAGGAGGAGGCCCGGATGGCAATAGCGGAAGTCTTGAAGGTCACCCATATTATGGATGACAAGATGCGCGTACTTGTTGGTGGTGCGCAAAACCATGTTCTCCCCATGTATAGGCTATCCTGATCAATTCTATGGTTTAGCAATCACGCATCAAATGACGACCAAAGCAGACGAAGAAAAGTGTTCGTTGTCTCTTCCCTTGTAGTAGATCTCAAGGATCAACAGTAGAGCAATTGCGACGGGACCTTCGAAAATGGCTTTCTGCACCTGATCCGTCCACAAATCACAATATCGCCCGCGGTGTCCATCATGAGGGAACAGCAACGTGGTTCTCCCAAGGTGGCATATTTAAGAAATGGAAGTCGAATCCATCTCTCTTGTGGATATACGGCAAACGTGAGTTCTTTACCTTCTGTCGCTCTGCACCCTGCCAACACATGTCTTTGTAGCGGGGGCGGGCAAGAGTGTCCCCTGGTTTGTGATCTCTTTGTGGATGTTGCGTGCCTGGGCTGAAATTTTCGACCAGCTCTGGCATAATTGAAGGCATCATGGGTCTACACGATGCAGGATTGGCGTCTGTGGCATATTTTCATTGCGATTTTCGTGACGAAGATAAGCGGAGCGATCGCAGCCTCCTACTTTCCATTCTCTCGCAACTGTCCGCACAGTCCAATCTTCGCTGTGGCATACTCCCCAAACTTTTTTCGGCACATGATTGTGGCGAACGAAAGCCCAGTGATCGCGCGCTGACAAACTGAAGGAGATGCTCTCTCTCCCAGCTCAGGGTCCGATTTACATTGTCATAGACGCTCTCGATGAGTGTCCCGATAATTCTGGCATGCCAACTGCAAGAGAAGAAGTCCTTGAATTCATCAAAGACCTTGCTGGCCTGGGCCTCGCTAATCTGCATGTCCGTGTCACGAGTCGACCTGAGATCGACATACGAACTACTCTCGAGCCATTGACTCGGACGGAGTCTCTTCGCGTGTCCCTGCATGATCAAAGTGGACAAAAGGAAGATATCTTCCGCTATGTCCGCTCTGGTTTATTCCGACCCAAAGATGCAGAGGAGGACAAGATTTTGGTCATCGAGACGCTTGCCGAGAGGGCAGACGGCATGTAAGGGTGTCACTCTACATACTCTTTGTAAGTCTCACATGACTACACAGGTTTCGGTGGGTATACTGCCAACTGGAAGCGCTGCGGCACTGTCTCCCACCAAGTGTGCGGTATGTCCTTGATAACTTGCCTGAAACGCTAGACGGGACGTACGAACGGATATTGAGGGACATCAACAAGGCAAATCGGGAGCATGCCCATCGACTTCTGCAGTGTCTCACCGTAGCTGTTCGGCCACTACGGGTTGAAGAGCTTGCGGAGGGAAAGGAGGTTGAATTCGAATTGGCGGTGGACAAACCAACATCAGGCGGTACTCTCCACGTGCTCGAATCTCATTGCGATCGTCGATGGTGGGGATTTTCAAGTGGTGCAATTTTCCCACTTTTCGGTAAAGGAGTTCCTTACGTCGGATCGCCTGGCCCATTCAAGTGGAGATGTCTCCCCCTATCACATTCTTCTCGAACCTGCGCACACAATACCTGCCCAAGCATGCATGGGTGTTCTACTTCGTTTGGATGACAGCGTTAACTCGCCTAACTCGCAGGATATTCCACTTGCTGAATATGCCTCCCAGCATTGGGCTGACCATGCGCGGTTCAAAGAGGTGTTGCCATGCATACAAATCGCTACGGAACTCTTTTTGACATGGATAAGCCACATTATGCGGCGTGGTGCCGGGTGTACGATATTGACATCGTCTGGCCTTATTTTACGGACTCCTGGATGCCTGACCCTTTCCCCCTCTATCGCGCTGCACAGCTCGGATTTTATGACCTAGCAGCACACCTCATTGCCAAACATCCGGGGCAAGTGAACGCTACGGGCGGTTGGAATAGGACACCACTCGTGGCAGCGTTGGGAACCATCTTCATATTGCGGAGTTACTGCATCGAAACGGCGCCAATGTCAATGTTCGGGGCCGTAATCAAAGGACACTACTGCAAGCAGCATCATGGGACAGGTTAGTCGACGTTGTGCGGTGGCTGCTTTGTCGTGGCGCAGATGCGAGCGCTCAGGACACCGAGAACTTCATGAAGCGGCTTTCTGTGGAGACCTTCAAATATTCCTGCCTAGCCCATAGAAAGAAAGTCGTTTGAGCTCGATCACTGTTTGAAATCGAAGACAGCACCTTGTGCAACATGCTGCAAACGCGCACTATATACGCGCCAGATGGGGGCATCAGGAAAACCCCACAAAATTAAGCTTAAAACAGCCTATAACCACTTATGTTTTTACTTATTCCCAGGATAAGGCCGATAAAGTGTGCTAAGTCCACGTGCGTTGTGGCAAAATGGTAGAGAGCTGGCAGTGTTGAGCGCGCCCCAGCGTTTGTCGTCAAGACGCGTCAATGGGCCTCATCCGTCTTCCTTCTCGGACTTCTCACCCACCGCCCCAACCGCGATTATACTACAAGTAACGTAGTGTCCCCGCATCCCAGACCACCGCGGCTACCCTCCTCCTCCTCCTCCAACGTACCCTCTAATTTCAATACCGCCTTGGATACACAAGAAGACGACGAAGCGCAAGTTGCTCTCCCACCCTCAACAGCACCAATCCTGCGAGGCTGTGAGTCCTCCGCCGCCATTTTGTCCGTTCTTCAAGAACTTGTCCAACGATTCGGTCCAAGTCGGCGTGGACTCGAGGGATTAAGAAATTGGCTCGACCCGACTCGACGGTGAACGTCCTGTTTGCGTTCTCTGCTGTGCTTTGCGAGGAGGTCGGTTGGCTGGGCGTGTTACTCCGTTTGGAAAGCCGAGTTAACTGGGAGAACGCCCAGGACATCCCTAAAGCTGGCAACTATAA
>Ga0307510_10007198_pt1 | contig 13252 bp, 10 predicted proteins | sample 12_EM_MG_FD_207224 | JGI IMG/M metagenome (GOLD analysis project Ga0307510, IMG submission 207224) | Populus trichocarpa ectomycorrhiza microbial communities from riparian zone in the Pacific Northwest, United States - 12_EM | ecosystem: Host-associated > Plants > Roots > Unclassified | place... | reverse complement strand
GTTTTTTCAAAATTTTAATCGGTTTTTTTTCACGGTTCGGTTTTTTCGGTTATTTTTTTTCCGGTTTTCTCGATGTTTTGGTTTTTTTTCTTACCCCTACTCCAGAGCAATACCTTGCTTGGACTTCATTTTTTTCAGTTTGCTTTGAACTTCTTGACGTCCTATGTATTGGAAATTTTATTGATCAATGATAAAATGGATACCTACAAAAATGGATAAAATAGACAGTTTGCAGCTATTAACTGGTATGTAAACCAACATGGCTGATAATTTATACCTATAAAAGATCCTCTTTAATGGATATACTCTCTGGTGCTTAAGTCAACAACTTTGTAGAGGGAGGAAGTGCAATGATATTTTAGAAAAATAGACTCTGAAAATATGAATGTTGAAAGTGTTATGAATGAAGAGATTGTGAACCTTGAGTTTAAAGGATTCATGGTATATTTATAACCCATGAGTTTTGTCATTTTATAGTGAGTAGGGGTTGAAATGTAATTTTATCTTTGTGATATTTTAAGTTGTATTATACTCAAAATAATACGTATTAGATTAATAAAACACTAAGAGACCTGTATGGGGTCCTAAAAAAAATCTAAGGGAGTGGTGGGCTTGGGCAAGGTGCCGGAGCCTATTAGAGGTGAAAAATAGATCCAAACACTCTACCTGGACCCAAACATGTTGGGCTTGGGCTTGGACGTGGTAGCCCGAGCTCATGGGGATGATGGGTGCACGCCCAGCAAGGCTAGGCATGTCATGCCTAGTATGTTGGGCATACGTCCAAATGGTGGGCTCAAGATTCCATGCCCGAGCTCGGGCATACACCTAACATATGCACCTTAGTTAAAGTTGGGTTCAAGCATGGTAGCTCGAGCTAATTGAGATGTTTTTGGACCTTTTTGAGGTCTTTTGGGCTTTTTAGGCCTGATAAATTTGGATCCATCAATAACTCCTCAAATCTTTGTGGTATTAATTCGCAAAGACTTTAAAAATATCAGGTTATCATGACAAGTTCATCGTACTTTCTTTAAATGAGAATAGAGGTGGAAACCCTGAGTAATATACCAAAGAGCCTATATGGAGGAGCATGCACTATAAATGAAAAAAAAAATCTAAGTATGTAAAGGGGAAATCATGAAGTGTAAGCCTATACTTGAAAGATTTTCTAAATGGATAGCGAAAGGATCCATGTCGACACCTATACTTAGAAAAGTTTCTAAGTGATTGAGGAGATGAGCTCATGTCAACGCCTATACTTTAGAAAAAAACTTCTAAGGGGAGGAGAGGACGAGTCCATAGAGGGTCGTGTTATTGCACTAGAGAGACCAAGTTCATCCTTTGGAGAATGGTCACATTGGAGTGTAGGAGGTATGTGACCTTTCTAGGATGATATGAGGCATTAGAGCCCTCCACTAAAGAGTGGTTAGTGGAGTGTAAGAGGTATATGACCTCCCTAGGATGACATAGGACATGAAAGCCCCCTACTGGAAAGTGATATCAGTCCGAGACTATATTGAAGAGGCAGGAGATCCAAGATCAATCCCTAGTGAATTGTTGAGAGGCCATTTGACATCACCTGAAGAATGTGCTTGTGAGATCCCACATTGGAAGCGAGCGTCTAGAGCCAGGGCCTTATAAGTGCATGCTCACCTTGACTAGAAAGACGCGTTTAAAACCCTGAGGGGGGACCTGGGTGGAAGCCCGGTGATGGGTGGACTAGAAGGCCTAAAGGGAACAGTATCTCACAGGGTGAGTCTGCTGCGCTACTCTGAAAGACGCGTTTTGGGGCCATGCTTAGCTGCCAAAAACAAACCTGTGAGGAGGACCTGGGTGGAAGCCCTGGATTTGGGTGGACTTGGAGGCCCAAAGCGGACAATATCTTGATAGTGAGGTGGGATGTTACATTTGGTATCAGAGCCGAGGACGGCTCGTCTTAAGGTGGGGGGATTGTGAGATCCCACATTGGAAGCGAGCGTCCAGAGCCAGGGCCTTATAAGTGCATGCTCACCTTGACTAGAAAGACGCGTTTAAAACCCTAAGGGGGGACATGGGTGGAAGCCCAGTGATGGGTGGACTAGGAGGCCCAAAGGGGACAGTATCTCACAGGGTGAGTGTGCTGCGCTACTCTGAAAAACACGTTTTGGGGCCATGCTTGGCTGCCAAGAACAAACCCGTGAGGGGGACCTGGGTGGAAGCCCTGGATTTGGGTGGACTAGGAGGCCCAAAGTGGACAATATCTTGCTAGTGAGGTGGGATGTTACAGTGCTAATCCGAGACTGCACGAGAAAATGAAGGATATGAGATTAACCTTTGACATATTGGTGAGATGCCTTTAATCATCACCTAGAGAATGTGTTAGTTCGAGACTGCACTGGAGAATATGGGATCTGAGATCAATTCCTGGTGAATTGGTGAGAAGCCTTTAGACATCACCTAGAGAATATGACAGTCCAAGAGTGCACTAGAAAATAGGAGATCTGAGATCAATCCTTGGCGAATTGGTGAGAGGGGCTTAGACATCACTTGGAAAATCTGTTATTGCAATTGGGAGATCTCATACCTACCCTTTGAAGATTGTGGGGATATTGCTATAGAGAGACCAAGTTAATCCTCTTCAAGAAGAGTGGTGTTATTGCACTAAAAAGACCAAATCAATCTTTTCCTTAGAAAGTGCCCAGAACCCCTCACTAGAGATTTGTAGTTAGAAAATGTATATCAGAGAAATATTATTTTTATTTTAAAAATAAACTTACATTGCTATTAAGGATCATGCATCCTGTCACACCCGAAAATAGATATTTTAGAAACATAGACTCTGAAAATATTTATACTGAAAGTGTTAAGAATGAAGAAATTGTGAACCTTGAGTTTGAAGGATTCATGATATATTTATAGTCCATGAGTTTTGTCATTTTGTAGAAAGGATGGGCTAAAGTGTAATTTTATCATTGTGATATTTTGAGTTTTATTATACTTAAAATAATATATATTAGATTAATATAAAATACTAAGGAACTTGTATGAAATCCTGATAAATTTTCCAAGGGAGTGGTGGGCTAGCTTGGGCAAGATACATGAGCCTATTAGAGGTGAAAAATAAATACATGCTCGAGTCTATGCATCTTGGGTATGGTAGGATGTATTTTTGACATTTTGAGGTTATTTGGTTTTTAAGGGGCGGGGCTTGGAATAAATTTAAGCATATATATGTTTCGTGTCTTGTAATAACCAAAACTTGAAACAAGCAAATATTGAAATTAAGTTCAATGGTCTTATCTTACATGAGACCAGAACCAATCATGATAAGTTGGAAGTTATAAACTAGCTAGTTTGGTATGCAAGCACAATGTGCATGGATTATGGTTTCTGCTTCTCAGAGTAGTTCATGAAGAACTCCTTAATGAGCCTTATCAGCAGCCAGAACACAGAAATTTGACAGCCTATTTTATACACTCTCCATATCAGATCAAGTCAAATTAGCTAGTTGAGTTATCAGAAATTTCATTGCTGAGCTGCTCCATTGCCTTTTTTGTGAAGTTTCATAAGGCTCTTTGTCAACCAAATTGCTGTTTCTCTTGATGATACAGCTTCTTCACTGAAAGGTCTTAGTACTCCTGCTAGCTCCTCGTACCTTTCCTGTCTAACCAAAGTTGCACAAATCTCTAGTAGTGATTCCAGAGCATCTGCTCTCTGCAGGCTCTGAGGATTCCAGTTAATCTTTGTTTCATCACCATGTAGAGAAGTCAGTGAACTCACTGATGAGATGTCACTAGGGGATCTATTCAATTCCTTTTGTCTATCTCCGTTTCCGTGAGGTGGTTTCGATTTACTTGGTGTTGATTTCATGTCTGTCACTGTTGGGGGTTTGCAGAATTCGGGTTCCAATTCAAGATCATGTCTAGTTTGGTCATCCATTGCCAATGCTGATGCCTTTTTGTAACCAGCAAGACCAACATAGCCTGTTGAATCCGCAGACAGCTTTTCCATTCTTTTGCTATTCCCTGAACTAGCACTTTTACATTCCATGCCAGCTTGGCCAACTCCACAGAGCTTCTCTTGAACTATTTGTGACTTCTCAGAAGCAATTTCTTGTTTCTCTTCATCATGGTGAGTCCTTGCAATACTTGCTGAACTGGTTCCTGAGTTGACCTTTTCAGTTTGTTCTGCACTTTTTGGCGAATCATTTGCTGCTACTCTTTGTGCAAAAGCACCAACTTTTTCCTGGTTAAAACATTTGCACTCCTTTGATGGGCTTGCTTTCAACGCTATGGCATTCTTGTGAACACTAGACTTGTTAGGTAATCGGGTTCCTCTTGGTTTATCCGTGCAGCTGTATTCGGACGTCACAGGGAGAAAAACAGGAGATAGATTTTGGCATTGAGCAAGATATGGTTGTAGATGGGGGTGCCTCAACAACTCTGCAGCCTAGTTGTGGAAATGCAAACATTAATAAAAATCATTTTCTGATCAAAAGAAGAGAAGGAGCAAGGGCAACTCAGACTCACTGTTGGTCTATGCTCTGGGCTCTTCCGCAGCATGGTTTTGATCAATTGTTTTCTGGAGATAAAAAAGCCAACCTATTCAGTTGTATTTTCCTTATATAGTGCATATGCATTGGGAGGTTGCAGAGAATATCACGTACAATGTGGAGGAATAGGCAGTTGGGAGTGGAGAAATGGAGGAGCGATTTATCTTGTTAATCAGTCCAGCCATATCCTGTTCATAAACATTGTAAAAGTTATTGACCTTCATCAGGACTGAAAAAACTTGATCAATTTTTGTCTGAACAATGCCGACGTGTGACACGTACAGAAGCTCTAAATGCAGGTTGATGTGCAGCAATCTCAAACATGCAGCAACCTGTAAAATTATAGCAAAATGTGATTTAAAGAGATTCCATGCTAGCAGGCTGGAAAATTAATGCATAAACATATAACAGGGTTTTCGTTACCTAGAGACCAAATGTCCGATTTGTAGCCATAAGGTATGTCTGCAAGAAGTTCTGGACACATATAGTTCGGAGTGCCTACAATCTACAGAAAAAACAAGCAGCATTAGTAGCGTTTTCCAGGAAAATTCAGTTAAACAAATGATCGTCCTTGTTGTGTCACCAATGCCAGAATTAACAATATATAGGAACACATCACAATCAGACCGAATCGACAATTGAATCATTACCGTGGATGCAAGATCCTCCTTGTTCAACAATTTTGCAAGTCCAAAGTCACCTGGACATGTACTGTGAGATAATACAGTTTCTGTACAATCGAAGCAAATAAAATGTAAAAGAGTTCTGTGTATTTGCATCCTCACCTAGCTGGATGTTGCCATCTTTCGCGAGGAATATGTTGGAGCACTGGCATTAGAGAGTATATTCATATCAGAATGATATCACGAACAAATTTTTTTCAAATGAGAATTGCTACTGATGCATACTTTCAAATCTCTGTGCAAGACACGATTGGAATGGAGATAGTCCAAAGCAAGCAACAGCTGCGTCAGCCATCTGCAGAGCATCTGGAGTAGAGTAGGAAAATAATTGCAATAGATGCAAAACTAACATGAGAAACAAAATTGTCTTAAAGGACTTTAGTTTATTGCAGAAATTTCATATGTCCATTACCTCTTCAGGAAGATATGTCCCTCTAGCTTTCTTAATCATTTGAGCCCTGTAAAATCAAATATCAGATAAACAAATGGATAAAATATCAACATGGTTGCCTTGAAAAATTAAGCCAGCTGCAATGGTGAGATGTTATTGGCAAGGGGAATACTTTGCGCAGTCCTGACCGTGCAGATCCCCACCTTCAATGCAGTGCACGTGCCATGGGAGCCAACCGTGCGTGCAGTGCATGGATGGTGGGGATCCGAGCATCCACACAGTCTCAACTGCACTTAGAAATAGTTGGTATCCTGCATGCCAATTCAAGATTGAACTTAAAATTTTATACTGAATTAACTTACATGTCTCCTCCCTCACAATAACTTGTTACAATGCATACATAGGATTCCTGAAACATATATGCAGAGAGTGAAGATACTATTTTTGTTATTGGGATAGATGATTTTCTCAATAAATTTTCTTTTTTTCCTCAATTGTGAGTCAAACCACATGAGCAAACAAGAACAGATTGCTAAAAGCTACCTTCTCCACCCATGAATCTTTGTACTGCACAATGTATGGGTTATTAAGCTTTGATATCAAATTCATCTGCAGCATATACCAATAGTAGCTAAGTTATACTCCTCAATGCAATACATGAACATCATAGCAGAGTTAAGTAATTGATGAATTAAACAGTTTTCTGGAGGCTAATTACCTCTTGATAAGCAGTTTGCTTGAACTTTTCTGTTTGTTTAGCCAAACGAATCTTCTTCAATACATACCTAAAGAATACAGATAGATTTCGTTTAAAAATGTACTGAAACCAAAATTAATTTTCTGACAGTTTGGTTTGTGTTTTACAACCAAAAAAAAAAAAAACGTATTTGGTTGAAGCAACAAGGAGGAAGATATAAAAATAAAGTGACGGAATATACGAAGAAGATATGTCTTTTCTGTCCCAACTATCCCCGTGTTTTTGTTCCAGAATATTAACCACACACTGCCTAAATCTTCCAAAATAACTTGGCTAAGCTGGATCAACGTCATGTCAGGTTTCTGAAAACAGCTGTATATGGCAAAAGCATATTGATTCTGTAATAATAACAGCAGGAGGAAATAAATGGCATATGTGGGCCTAATCACACTTCATAAACAAGAAACCGATCCTTTCAATTATCACTCAAAGGACAGTGCTAAGAACTTTATTTGGCATTTATTAACCCTCCTAAAGAATCCTCAGTAACATTCAGCTCTCTAGTTTAGAGAGAAAAGCTTGCATAATATTAGGTCAAAAATATCAATTCTAGTCCTTTATCCTTCCCAACTACCTCCTCCTCCTCCTCTCTCTCTCTCTCTCCTTGCTGGTTCTTAGTGTAGCAAGACAGGACTCAAAATGAGTCCTACCCCTTCCCCTAACTTGCGAGGGAGAGTTCTTCTACTGACCCCTTCCTAAGTACAAGTAGACATGATATCTAAGCTGAAGTGCAAACACATCCTATACAAAAACCTGAAGAAATTGGGAAGAGAAGAAGAGTTGGGAGAGATTTTTGTTTACCTCTTATTCTCAAATTTATGAAGAACAAGAAATGCAGCACCAAAAGTTCCTCTTCCAATTTGCTCTATAACTTCATAATCGTCCATCTTAGATACCATTTCTTTGTTCTTAGTCTCCATGACTAACTTCAAAGCTCAGAGAAGTAACAGACCTTTCAGCTATATATCCACTTATCCTCTAGCCTCTCCAAGGGTGCTCCTCATTGACTGGTTCATGTCAAGCAAGCCATTGTTATTATATGGCTACAAAAACCATTAAATTGAATTCAAGACCACAACAGAAACGTTAACTGTTTGCAGAGAACAATGTCACAGAAAAAGTTGTGTGGTTCAGAGATCACAAACAGGAATCATGCAGCAAACATGAAGACAAAGTGCGATAAATTCTTCATTTACACATACATATAACTACTCAAGAATCACCCCATAAAAAATATAGCTAAAGAAGCAGAATTCTTTGACTTGTCATCCAAACTCAAGAGAAATGTGAAGGGATGAAAAGATATTACAAGCTTAAGGAAACAAACTGAGCATTTTGAATACTAATTTTAAATTCAAAAGAAAGAGCAAATTTGAGGCAAAAGCAAAGGAAAGAAGAAGAAAAAAAGGCAGAGGTTTTAGTTTCCTACTGTGACAGGTGTGCCAACCACAGTTTTGAAATAGATAGGAAAGCTTAGCAGTTTAGCATTACTTGCATTTTGGGATTCCCTACATATCATTACTGCCATATGTGGTGGGTGATGATGACCGAAATAAAATAGGAGGTAAAAAAAATATTTATTATTATTTTCATGTTTTTATTTTTTCAGGATAGTAACCAAATATTATTTATATATTATTTTTAAAAAAATAAATTTTTGTATCAATTTTATTTTTTAAATTTCAAATACATATTTGATGATAGAAAATCATTTCACATGGAACTTCACGTTTTATGTTATAAAATTATAAAAAATCAAGATTATTCGGAGATAAAATTTATTTGAAGGTAGATTTAATACTAAAAATATTTTTTTTTTCATGTTTAAAAAATATTTTTAAATTTTTTTGTGTCAAATTAATATTTTATAGTTTTAGATGGTTTTAATGTGATGAAATTAAAAATAAATTTTAAAAATTAAAATATTATATTAATATATTTGTAAATAAAAAATACTAAAAAAACAATTGCTATTTCAATTGAATTACTATATACCTCGATAATTAGAGAGTCAGTTTTTTTTTTTTTTTTACTTGGGACAGTACCTGATGTCTTGTCTATTTTCTTTTCCACCGATGGTGCCTTATTTACACAGTTTTTAATGGCTTTTATGGACAGAAAAATCTCTTTTTTTGACAAATTCTCGAGACATCAATTCAAGGTTGTAATTTCTTCGTCCATTTGGTAGGGCCATAGCTAATCATTATGAGGAAGGTGAAAGCTGGATGGCCAGACCATACCCACCAAGCAACTGATCAAATCTAATTATAAAGTTGGACTCTGAATATTTTTCTTTTGTATAATAATTTCTTGGTATTTGGCATCACTATACCTTGTTTTAATATACATGGAAGTCTTTTTTTGTGGAGTATTTAGCATAGCTTCTAGTTCTAGTGCTGCTTTTAAATATTTTTTAAAAATATTTTTAATTTTAAAATATATTAAATTGATTTTTTTATCTGTACTCAAAGTTTTCAAGGTTATAGTGTTTTGAGAAGTTCAGATATTAGAAAAACATTGTAGCTATACATTTAAAAATATTATTTGTTAAAACAATGTAATGGTGATTTTATTTATTCATTCAAAAAACTTAGTGGCTTTTGTTTATGCGATTGCGGTTGTTTTAAAGCAAATTGTAGTTGGTAGACGTTTGATTAAGAAAAAAAACTATTTAATATGCATGGGTCCCATAGTTAATTGCGTGTGAAACGCAAGCAGAAGGAAAGCAGCTAATTGTTGCTTTTTCTTGCACGGATGAAAAGTTTAACCATGCTACAATGTTCAGTGAACAGTGAAGGCATGCTACACTGTTCACTAAACAGTGGAGCAGTGAACAATGGAGCATAGCTCCACTGTTCCGGCCGGACATGGTCCAGTCCAATGCGCAAAATGTATTGAACCAGGTCCGACGCAGTAAAATAAAAAATATATTTTTTTTATTTTTTTAATTGTGTTTTATTCGCTTGATGACGTAGTATCTGCAAAATTTGATTGTAATTCTAATTTTGTTCATGATTATATTTTACAAGTTATGTTGTTGCGCGTTTAAGAAACCAAGAAAACTGTCGGATGTATTTTAGATGTGATGGAATTGTAGATAGTTGAATGGAATAATAAAAAATATTTTATATAAAGTATTATTTATTTCATGATGTAGTAACAATAGTTAAATATACAATATTTAAATTAAAAACCATCAATATTAATATATATATTTTAAATTATTTTATTACCTCAATTTCAAAAGCATTCTTAACCAAACACATTAAATTACTTTTTATTCAACCTCAATTTCAACCACAGTTTTAATCAAACATATATTTTTCCAAATCAACTTCAATTAAAAGTACTTTTTTATAAAACAACTTTTTTCAAACTACAATCACAACAGCAACCGCAATACTAAACCACAACCACAATATTATTTAGCATAGCTTCTAATTTTGCTTTTAAATATTTTTTAAAAGTATTTTTGGCTTTAAAATGTATTAAATTGATTTTTTTTAGTATTTTATGGTGGTTTTGATATGTTAAGGTTAAAAATAAAAACTAAAAAAAATTATTTTGATGTATTTTAAGCGAAAAACTATTTTGAAAAACACCCTGCACCATGATCTCAAATACCCATAAAACCTGTTTGTCATTACCAAATTGACCCATGACAAATAAATATTTTCTCATTTTAGTTGGATTTAAATGTTTAAAATATACTTGAAAGCAAAAAAATTAAAATTAGCCTTAAGGAACACTTTCGAATTTACACAATGGATGTTTTTGTTATTCTAATGTCAACTGAAAGGTAATTTGGTATTTGACCAACTATAAAAAATAATAAACAATTAAAAAACACAATAAATCAACTAAAATACCCTTTAAACGACTAAAATACCCTTTTTAAAAAAATTAAAACTAGAGTCAAATGATTTCAGCTAAAAATACCAAAAAAAAAAAACAAGTATGAGGAAAGCGTCCGAGCATTTTGAGCGATGCGTACAACAAAGTATGATGTATCTTTTTGCACAAAAAATAATCTGGTCCTGCAACAAAGCGCGAGCACCAAGTCTAGTTTTCACTCAAAGTTAAATTACAGACAATATTTCTTACTTTTATGTAGTTTTACATATCAACATGGTTATTAAACCAGGTATACCTGACAGGTTGACCCAATAAACCTATAACATAGAATTTAATACAAGTCAAGTTTTAATTGAATTAGTTTTGAGATTAACTTGATAAAACTAAGGTGAATTTGACATATATTTACCATGTGACTTGAACAAAAGTGGCAAAGTTAAAATCAAGGATTTGTTTTTTTTTTTTTAAATAAAATAAAATGATGTTGTTTTGAAAATAGATGATAGATCTCAATCGACCAATGACCCATCATATTTACTCGCTGCCTAGTGACCCCATGCCCTTTTCTAAGCTAGACCGCCAATTGAACTTGACAACAATATGCTCGTGACTCCACAAATCATGGGGCAACATCACATGTTGATTTTTTTTCTTTTAATTATGAAGTTGAAATTTCCAAGTCCAGTTTTCTAACATCATATTCAAGAAGATTTTATGAAAGATAGTCCAGGTTTTAGACAATAACATAACAATACCATCCAGAAATTTCAAGAACAAGTCGTAAAATTATTCTTATAAAATCTAACTCTAAAATCATATGAAATTCTAAGAATTTAGGATCAGATCAACTATCATATATTGAGATTCAATTTTTTCTAATTCAATATTGAATTGACCATTCATTTTTAAAGTGATATATCCATAAAATATTTTAAAACATGTTTGGTACTGTGGTAGTTTTTACGATTATAATTTTAAAAATTAAATCTAAAAAAAATTATAAATTATAAATCTTTTTGTAACTAGGATTTTAAGAAAGAGTTTTAAATGAAACTCGTATCAAATTACGATACGAATTTATTAATCAAATATTTTTAAAATTCTAGTCGACACAAAACACGGTTTTAACTGTATCCTACACCAATAGCAAACTTACCCTAAGATTTTACTCTAATTATACATCTAACATGACCTTGGTTTTGATTAAAAAAAGAAAGAAAAAAAGAAAAGAGGAGTAATGTAATGTACTTGAATGGTAGATGTGAGAAAGGAAAGCAGCCACACACTTACCTAAGTGAAAAAAGGAGAGCCTGGAAGAAAGCATAATTTGGTCATCGGAAGAGGCCCACATGCATTTCAAACAATATCTGGCGCCTTGCTCCTTTGTAAGCCAGCCAAAAAACAGCACTCAAAAGTAATCTTGCAAATGGGGAAATCTCCTCCTGCCTTGGAGAATCAACTTGTGTGGTAAAGTACTGTTTATGGTCCAACTCTGCTGGTGTGTTATCCTCCTGCTTTTATTACAGCCCCTTTATTTTATCCAGAAAAAAAAAGAAAGAAAAAAACAATTGTTCTTTGTGCTCTGAGCTCTGACAACCACCATTTCTTTTTTATCTTCGTATCATCGTTGTTAAATTTATCTTGTTCGACGGGTTAATTTTATAATTCAAGATCTGATCTGGGATGGATTTGATTTTAAATTATTTACGTGGTAACTCAATAAATCAATCCAGTATTTTGATGATGTGAAAATTTATAAATTTTTTTTTATTTTTATTTAAAATAATATTATTTTATTTTTTTAATTTTATTCAGAACATTATTATTTTAATTTTTTTTTAAAATAAACCCAATAAATCCGACCAATCTAATGCACGGCAAGGTTTTGTGAGCTCAGCCTAGTTTTATAACTATGCTTCCAGTGAAAACAAAAAATCTCTTGTTCATGGCATGGTTATCAGATCTAGCCTAGAGGTTGATCCAGTTAAGGAGTCGGGTTTTGGGTTACATGGGTTGATCTGGGTTAATTTAAAAAAATTAAAAAACAATTCATGTGAATATATGTTATACATGTTATAAATAATAGAATTTGAAAGATTATTTCAAAAGGTTTTGTATTTCACATTAAAAAAATACTATGTTATTATGTTATTCTTTTAAGTTGAAGTATTTAAACCAAAAATTTTTTATTCCACATTGAAAAAGCATAACTTTTTTCTTGTGAATATAAAGTATATATATATATATTAAAAGGTTTCAAATTCTACATTGAAAAATAATTTTTTTCTTATGAATATAGAGTATACATACTAAAGGATTTCAAATCTCACATTTAAAAAATAAAACATTTTTTTAGTATTTATATAATGAATTTTGAAAGGTTTAATAACCAACTAAAATATATATAAAAAGGGGTCTTTAGTTATAAGAAAAAACACATTTAAAAAAAAAACCCGGGTCTCAACCGGGTTTTGCAAAATCGCCTGGGTCAACCGAGTTTCGTCGGGTTTTTGCTTATCCTGATTTTTTATTTTACTTAGACTGGTCCAGTTATCGGGTCATCCTACCAGACAATTCAAGATTAATGACTATGGGTGATAGGTGACTTTGTTAATTGAAAGAAAAAAAAAGCAATTAATTTTCTATTCTAGTGATGGCTTCAAAATATTGATTTCAAATCAATTTTTTAAGGTTAAAGAAAAGGATCCTCGAGACCAAAAGGTCTCCATCCAAATAATTATAAATTCAAACATGACATGGTGAAGAACATGAAAGAACCAATTCAGACAAAATTCAACAGTCTTTGCAATTATTATTTTTATAAAGCACAAGGTCAATTAAATCCATGAAGTGACTGTTATAGCTATACACTTATTATTATTATTATTATTTATTCATTGACTTCTTACTATTGATAGCCTGAAAAGATAAAAAAACCTCGAGTCTTGAGAATTTAGGATTTACCAAATAACATTAAGTATAGTTGATTTTAAACTTAATTTAAAAATATATATTTTTAATTAAAGTAAATAAATTAA
>Ga0307510_10007197_pt1 | contig 13253 bp, 10 predicted proteins | sample 12_EM_MG_FD_207224 | JGI IMG/M metagenome (GOLD analysis project Ga0307510, IMG submission 207224) | Populus trichocarpa ectomycorrhiza microbial communities from riparian zone in the Pacific Northwest, United States - 12_EM | ecosystem: Host-associated > Plants > Roots > Unclassified | place... | reverse complement strand
CGCACCGAGCGGACGCGGATCAACTGGGATCGCACCGTCCTGATCGTCTCGACGGCGGTGACGCTCGGGCTCGTTGCGCTCTACGTCTTCGGAAAGTCGACAGCGCGCTGGTGAAGTGGCGGAGGCGGTTCTGGGTACGGGAACTCTCCGTGCCCTGCCGGGTTGCGATCCATCCTGCAATTTCCTAATCCGGGGGTGAAAACGGCTCGAATCAAGCGCGCTTCCATCATGTCGTCCGCCCCTATCGAGCATGCCGACGGCCTGCCGCAGCCGCAGCGCAACCAGGCGGTGCTGACCATTGCGCTCGGCATCATCATGGCCGTCGTCGACAGCGCCATCGCCAACGTGGCGCTGCCGACGATCGCGGCCGACCTCAACGCAAGCCCGGCCTTCTCGATCTGGATCGTCAACGGCTATCAGCTCGCGATCACGATCTCGCTCTTGCCGCTGGCCTCGCTCGGCGAGATCGTCGGCTATCGCCGCGTCTATCTGGTCGGGCTGGTGCTGTTCACGCTCGCATCCGCCTTCTGCGCACTGGCCGATACACTGCCGCTGCTGACGGTCGCGCGCATCATCCAGGGCTTTGGCGCGGCCGGCATCATGAGCGTCAATGCCGCGCTGGTGCGTTTCACCTATCCACGCAACCAGCTCGGCCGCGGCATCGGGCTGAACGCGCTCGTGGTCGCTTTCTCGGCCGCGGTGGGGCCGACGATCGCAGCTGGCATCCTCGCGTTCGGCAGCTGGCCCTGGCTGTTCGCCATTAATGTCCCGCTCGGCGTGCTGACGCTGGTGCTGGGCCTGCGCAGCCTGCCGCACACGAGGCCCGCCGGCCGTTCGTTCGACTGGCAGAGCGCAGGCCTCTCCGCGATCACCTTCGGCGTCGGCATCGCCGCGATCGACAGCGTCGGTCATGGCGAGGCTGCGATCACCTGCCTCATTCAGTTCGCGATCGCCATCATCGCGGGCGCGCTGCTGATCTACCGCGAAACCCACATGAGCTCGCCACTGCTGCCGGTCGATCTGTTGCGCATCCCGGTGTTCGCGCTGTCGATCGCGACCTCTATCGCCTCGTTCTGCGGGCAGATGCTGGCCTTCGTTTCGATCCCCTTCTACCTCCAGAGCCGCTTCGGCTACTCGGCGGTGCATATGGGCCTGCTGATCACGCCATGGCCGATCGCGGTGGCGTTCGCGGCGCCGCTGGCCGGCCGCCTGGTCGAGCATTATCCGGCCGGCCTGCTCGGCGGCATCGGGCTCACGCTGTTTGCCTGCGGCCTCGGCGCGCTCGCCTTCCTGCCCGCGGCCCCGACGCCGCTCGACGTGATCTGGCGGATGGCGCTGGCCGGTGCCGGCTTCGGCCTGTTCCAGACCCCCAACAACCGCACCATGATCGCGGCCGCCCCGCGCGAGCGCGCCGGCGGCGCCAGCGGTATGCTGGGCACGGCGCGGCTGCTCGGGCAGACCACCGGAGCTGCGCTGGTGGCGCTATTCCTGGGCCGCTATCCGATCGAAGGAACCCGTTTGGCTCTCCTCACCGGCGTCGGCTTTGCGCTCTGCGGCGCGGTGCTGAGCATGCTGCGGCTGTCGCCCGCGGGCGCACGCGGCGCCGAACATGTCCGCGTGCAGGACGACCAGCGCCTGCGGGGCGAATGACCTTACTCGCCGGCGCCACTCCGTAGTTTTACGATGCCACGCAAAGAGTATTGCTCTCGCGCTTTGGTTGCGCTTCATTGCAACCAAGGCTGGGGGATATTTTATGAGTTATTTTAAGGTTGTGGCGCTTTGCGCCGCGGCTGCGGCCGTGAGCGGATGTGCAGGGCGCGCGCCGGCTCCGGTTTCTGTGGTGCAGCCTCAGGACCGGTACATGGACTGTGCTGCTATCACCATCGAAGTCCAAAACAACAATACCAAGGTCCAGCAGCTCGCTTCCGACAAGGGCCTAAAGGTGGCTCAGAATGTCGCCGCGGGAGTTGCCGGTTTGGTCGTGCCTGTTCTTTGGTTCGGCATGGACTTCCAGGGAACGGCAGACACCGAGATACAAGCGCTTCAGGCTCGGCAGCAGTACTTGGGCGCGCTCGCGGAGCAGCGTCATTGCGGGGACAACAATGGCGAGCCGGACAAGGTGATTGCGGAGAGCCCAAAAAGCCCAAGGCAAAGCCAAAGGCCACGCCGCTTGCTCCAACAGCTTCCGCCGCACCGCCGCCTGCGGAAGAGAAATGAGAGCCATCGCAGGCCGGCTTCGCCAGCGCCTCCCAAGGTCATTGCTGCCAAAACAAAAAGGCCGGCTTTTCAGCCGGCCTTTTCATTTCATGATCCTCGCGATCAAGCCTTGACCAGCGGGCCCTTGGTCGGCCCCTTCGAGCCGCCGGGACCGCCCGGCTTGGACTTGCCCGGCGGACGCTTGCGGGCGCCGGGCAGCTTCTCCTGCTTCGGCGTGACCGGACCCTCGACGAATTCGAAGCCGATCTTGTCCTTGGTCTCGTCGGCCTCGTCCTTGACGAGAACGACGCGAACATGGCCGCCGCCCTTGAGCTTGCCGAACAGCACCTCATCGGCCAGCGGCTTCTTGATATGCTCCTGGATCACACGGGCCATGGGCCGTGCGCCCATCTGCTCGTCGTAACCATGCTGCACCAGCCAGGTCTTGGCGGGTTCGGACAGCTCGATGGTGACGTCGCGATCGCCAAGCTGCGCCTCGAGCTGAAGCACGAACTTCTCGACCACGGTGCCGATCACCTCGACGCTGAGATGGCCGAACGAGACGATGGCATCGAGACGGTTGCGGAACTCCGGTGCGAACTGCCGGTTGATCGCCTCGTGGTCGTCGCCTTCCCGCTTCGAGCGCGTGAAGCCGAACGCCTGCTTGGCGAGATCCGAAGCACCCGCGTTCGTGGTCATGATCAGGATCACGTTGCGGAAGTTGACTTGCTTGCCGTTGTGGTCGGTGAGCCGGCCGTGATCCATGATCTGGAGCAGCACGTTGTAGAGGTCGGGATGGGCCTTCTCGATTTCATCGAGCAGCACCACGCAATGCGGATGCTGGTCGACACCGTCGGTGAGCAGGCCACCCTGGTCGAAGCCGACATAGCCGGGAGGCGCGCCGATCAGGCGCGACACGGTGTGCCGTTCCATGTATTCGGACATGTCGAAGCGCAATAGCTCGACGCCGAGCGACGCCGCGAGCTGCTTTGCCACCTCGGTCTTGCCGACGCCGGTGGGACCGGAGAACAGATAGCAGCCGATCGGCTTCTCCGGCTCGCGCAGGCCGGCACGCGCCAGCTTGATCGAAGCGGCGAGCGACTCGATCGCCTTGTCCTGGCCGAACACGGTGCGCTTCAGGGTCTGCTCGAGGTGCTTGAGCACCTCGGCATCGTCCTTCGACACGCTCTTTGGCGGAATCCGCGCCATCGAGGCGATCGTGGTCTCGATCTCCTTGATGCCGATGGTCTTCTTGCGCTTGTTCTCGGCCACCAGCATCTGCGCCGCTCCGGACTCGTCGATCACGTCGATCGCCTTGTCCGGCAGCTTGCGGTCGTGGATGTAGCGCGAGGAGAGCTGAACAGCGGCCTCGATCGCCTCGTTGGTGTACTTCAGCCGGTGGTAGTCCTCGAAATACGGCTTGAGGCCCTTGAGGATCGCGATCGCGTCCTCGACGGTCGGCTCGTTGATGTCGATCTTCTGGAAGCGCCGCACCAGCGCGCGGTCCTTCTCGAAGTGCTGGCGGTATTCCTTGTAGGTGGTCGAGCCCATGCAGCGGATCGTGCCCGAGGCAAGCGCCGGCTTGAGCAGGTTCGAGGCATCCATCGCCCCGCCCGACGTTGCACCCGCACCGATCACGGTGTGGATCTCGTCGATGAACAGGATGGCGTTGGGATGCGCCTCGAGCTCCTTCAGCACCTGCTTGAGGCGCTCCTCGAAGTCGCCGCGATAGCGCGTGCCGGCGAGCAGCGTGCCCATGTCCAGCGAGAACACGGTCGCAGCCGCCAAAACTTCAGGCACCTCGCTGTCGACGATGCGCTTGGCAAGGCCCTCGGCGATCGCGGTCTTGCCGACGCCGGCTTCGCCCACGAACAGCGGGTTGTTCTTCTGGCGGCGGCACAGCACCTGGATCGCGCGGTTGATCTCGGAATTGCGTCCGATCACCGGATCGATCTTGCCGTCACGCGCCTTCTTGTTGAGGTTGACGCAATAGGTCTCGAGCGCCTCGCCCTTCTTCTTGGCGTCCTCGTTGCCCTTGGCTTCGGTCTCTTCGTCGACGCCGCGCACGGGCCGCGCCTCGGAGACGCCCGGCCGCTTGGCGATGCCATGGCTGATGTAGTTGACCGCGTCATAACGCGTCATGTCCTGCTCCTGCAGGAAGTAGGCGGCGTGACTCTCGCGCTCGGCGAAAATCGCGATCAGCACATTGGCGCCGGTCACCTCTTCGCGACCGGACGACTGCACGTGGATCACCGCGCGCTGGATCACGCGCTGGAAACCGGCTGTCGGCTTGGCGTCGTCGGCGCCATCCGTCACCAGATTCTCGAATTCGGTCTCAAGGTAATTAACGAGGCTCGTGCGGAGCTTGTCGAGATCGACGCTACAGGCGCGCATGACCGCGGCTGCATCGGAGTCGTCGATCAAGGAGAGCAGGAGATGCTCGAGCGTCGCGTATTGGTGATGACGCTCGTTTGCGATCGCCAATGCACGATGCAGGGATTGTTCAAGGCTTTGAGAAAAAGTCGGCATTCGCGTCCTCTATGGCCCCCACCATCATGATCGCCATCGCCCGGTCAGGCAACAACAACCTTTGTCACATATAGTTATACAAGATCGCGGCGAAAGACCGGTTCCGCGACTCAAATGAGCTTTACGCGCCCACGGAATACTCGATGCAAAACCCGTTCCGATTTGGGCAGGACTACCCATTCGGGCAGGGTTGGCGCCGGCGCTGATCTCTGCCGGATCATGCGGCAGGATGTGCTGCCATCACACACCGCACCAACAGAACCACTCCAAAGAACTCTGGATCTTGAACGCGCGGCTACTTCTTTTCCATCACGCATTGCAGCGGATGCTGGTGCTTGCGGGCGAAGTCCATCACCTGCGTCACTTTGGTCTCGGCGATCTCGTAAGTGAACACGCCGCACTCGCCGATACCGTGATGATGGACGTGCAGCATGATCTTGGTCGCCGCCTCGACGTCCTTCTGAAAGAACTTCTCCAGCACGTGGACGACGAATTCCATCGGCGTGTAGTCGTCGTTGAGGATCAGCACACGATACAGGTTCGGCCGCTTGGTCTTCGGCTTGACCTTGGTGATGACGGAGGTGTTCGGACCCGTCGGGCCGCCGGAACGGTTCTCGTCATTGCTCATCCGGGGAGCGGAAACGGCGGCCGTAAACGGGTCGGTTATGGAAGTCAGTTGCAGCATGGCTCAGGCGTTCAAATTCCCCATGGAAGCGAATAACGGTCCGCCACGCGGCCCCCGCTTCGGAGCCTCGCACAGGCGCGCCGCCTTGTTGGATCGCCGCTTCCGACCGGTCCGGTCCAAGCCGGATCGCTCGTCAGCAATATGGGCCTGCCCCCGGCTCGCCGCAAGCGTGCAAAGGCTTGGCCGATGCGGCCCGCGGTCCCGATTCCCAGTCAGGCGATCCAGACCAAGGTTAATCAATCCGGGCCGATTTGACAAAAATTTCCATCTCGCCCGTTTAGAAGGCGTTGACCAGGAATCTGACGCCGGCATGACCGCAGCGGGATATCTCCGGATTCCTACGGTGCAATTTACCCGCCGTTGAAGGGTATGGCGCGAAATCGTGCAAAATCATAGCTTTCGGGGATCGTCATGCTTCGCCTGCCCGTCGTCAGCCGCATCGGTCGACAGCTCGCCCGCCTCGCCGCGGCCGAGCAAGGCAATATCGCCGTGATCTTCGCCATCGCGCTGGTTCCCGTGCTGGGCTTCGTTGGCGCTGCGATCGATTATAGCCGCGCCGTCCAGACGCGCAGCTCACTGCAGGTCGCACTCGATTCGGCGGCCCTGATGGTCTCCAAGGATCTGACCAGCGGCACCATCTCGGAATCTGACATCGAGGCCAAGGCAAAATCATACTTCAGCGGCCTTTACACCGGCCGCGCCGGCTCGGTGGATACGGCCGACGTCCACGCCACTTACACCCCCAAGGACTCCAACGGGATCTCGAACATCGTGGTCACCGGGTCCGGCAGCATGCCGACTGATTTCATGAGGATCGCCGGCTACCCGACGCTTGGGTTCAGCGCGAGCTCGACCTCGGCATGGGGAAACACCCGTATGCGCGTGGCGATGATCCTGGACAACACGGGATCGATGGCTTCGAACGGCAAGATGAGCGCCATGCAAACCGCGGCCAAGGACATGATCGACACGCTGTCCGGCTACAACAAGCAGACCGGCGACGTTTACATCTCGATCGTTCCGTTCTCGAAGGACGTCAACGTCGGCACCACCAACGGCACCAGCAATGTCGATGCGTCGTGGCTGAATTGGACCGAGTGGGAGGGTGAACCTCCGTACCTCGTGAACAACAAATCCAACGCCTTCAACTCGGCCGTTGGCGGATCGGATTGCCCGTTCACGAAGAACAGCCACGGCTTCACCTGCATGGACCGTCCGGCAACGTTGAGCAGCGCCAACAGCGCCAGCAAGATACCGTCGAGCGGCACCTATGCCGGGTATATCTGCCCGAGCGTCGACAGTGGCAACAAGCTCGCGGGCAAGAGCGGTATCTACTACAATGGCTGTTACACGACGGTCACCGGCTCGAGCGCAAGCTGCGGATCGAACTCGGTCTGTACCTGCACGGGCACCGGCTCGAGCAAGATCTGTCACCTCTGGCGCGGCGACGGTACTGCTGCGACGGCGGCGGCCGCCCCCGCGCGCAGCACCTGGACCGGCTGCGTCAACGATCGCGACCAGGACTACGATACCAGGAACACCGCACCAGGCTCGGGCAGCGGCAGCCCCTCCTCGCAGTTCTATGCGGAGCAGTGGTCCGGCTGCCTTCCGGCCACGGTGTTTCCGATGAGCAATCAGTGGCAGACGCTCAAGGACCAGATCACGGCGATGTCTCCGAGCGGCAATACCAACCAGGCCGTGGGCCTCGCCTGGGGATGGCAATCCCTGAGCACGACCAACGGACCGATCGCGGCGCCGCCCAAGGCCAGCAACTACATCTACAAGGACTATGTCGTGCTGCTGTCCGACGGCTTGAATACCCAGAACCGCTGGAGCACGACCCAGTCGGACATCGACGCCCGCCAGGAGATCCTCTGTCAGAACGTCAAGGCTGACACGACGAACCCGGTCACGATCTTCACGATCCAGGTCAACATCAGCAACAAGGACGCAAAATCCCAAGTGCTGCAGGATTGCGCGACCAACGGCAATTTCCAGATGATCACGAAGTCGTCCGACACGTCCGACGCCTTCAAGAACATCCTCACGCAGATCTCCAAGCTGCGCGTCGCGAAATAATCCGGGCCTGCTCCCGCACAAACGAAAAAGCCCGGCTGCATCAGCCGGGCTTTTTGCTTCCAGGATGTCCGGGAAAGGTTAGTTGGCGGCCGGGGTGAACTTCGACACGATGGTCTCGACCGGCTTGAACGCCTGCTTGGCGAGGTCGCTGTAGAGGCCGGCAATCTTCTGCGATTCCGCAACGAAGGTCTCGTAGGCCGAACGGGCGAAGTCGGTCTGCGCTTCAACGGCCTTGTCCAGCGACTTCACGCCGGAAAGCTTCTCGACGAAGGACTTGGTGTCTTCGAACGACTTCTTGGTGTAGTCGCCATACGCGCTGGCGATCGCCTGGAGGCCATGCTGAACCGTGGTCGCGGAGGCGACGCACTGCTCGAAGTGCTCTTTCCCGTAGCTCTGAAAGTCTTCAACCTTGAACATTTCGGAATCCTTTTCCCTGGCTCTCGTCCGGAAGCCCCGGCTCCCTGACTCCGCCCAAAAATAGTGCAACGCACAAAATATGTCAAGAATCCTTGTGCGGCGCACAAAAATAGATGCAAGTCGCGGAGATTCCCGGGCTTTCCCGCAATGGTTCCTTAAGCTTTTGGAAACCGCGGACCCCTACCTTGATTCCCTGGACGTGTTCAGCTTCCGCGAGCGGTCAAAAGCCGTTTGAGAACACCACCTTAGCCAGAATAGCGGCTCAGGCCCAACGTCCCCCGCGGCGAACACCAGCGGAGGGACAGCCTGAGCAGGTAATGATCACGGGTCCGATGGGCACAATTTCGCCTCACGAGCCGGTGATCAAGTCAGAAACGGGGACGGGGTTCCATGCTTCGTAAAAACTTGTCTTCCTCGCGCTTGGCGCGGGTTGGCGTTTTCGGGCTTCTTACGGTCACCACCGCGGTCATCTTCACCACCGATGCCGCCGAGGCGCGGCGCCATCGGCGCCATTACGCGCACCACCGGGTGCAGCGTGATGTCTCCGAAAGCTCGAGCCCGAAATTCGCGTCCATCATCGTCGACGGCAATTCCGGTGCGGTGCTTCAGTCCAACAGCCCGGACGGGATCCGTCATCCCGCCTCGCTGACCAAGATCATGACGCTCTATCTGCTGTTCGAGCGTCTCGAGTCCGGCAAGATGAAGCTCGACACCGAGATGCCGGTGTCCCAGCACGCCGCCGACCAGGATCCGACCAAGCTGAACCTGCGTGCCGGCCAGACCATTCGCGTCGAGGACGCGATCAAGGGTCTCGTCACCCGCTCCGCCAACGACGCAGCCGTGGTGATCGCGGAAGCGATCGGCGGTGACGAGGACGACTTCGCCCAGATGATGACGCGCAAGGCGCGCTCGCTCGGCATGTCCCGGACCGTCTACCGCAACGCCAACGGCCTTCCCAACGACGAGCAGGTCACGACCGCACGGGACCAGGCCACGCTCGGCCGCGCCATCCAGGAGCGCTTCCCGCGCTACTATCGCTATTTCGCGACATCGACGTTCAACTGGCGCGGACAGTCGATCCGCAATCACAATCATCTGCTCGGCAGCGTCGAAGGCGTGGACGGCATCAAGACCGGCTACACCCGCGCTTCCGGTTTCAACCTCGTGACCTCGATGCGCCGCGGCAACCGCCATTTGATCGGCGTGGTGCTGGGCGGCCGCAGCGGCGGCTCGCGCGATGCCATCATGCGCAACCTGCTCGCGGAGAACCTCGAGAAGGGCGCGACCAATCATACCGTTGCTGCCGTCACCGAGCGCAACGGCGCCGACGCCAGCACCGAGGTCGCCGACGCGTCGGATACCCCGGCCCGCGCCGCTCCGCAGGTTCAGGCGGCCCCCGCTCCGGAAGCCGCCCCGTCGCGTCTCGCCTCGCGCCTGTCGACGCTTGCCGCTGCGACGGCCGCGATGCCGCCGGCTCAACCCAAACCCGAGGTGCGGGCGACAGAATCCAAGATCGAGCCGGCGCCGCTCACCAATGGCGTGATCTCCAGCCAGCCGCTCTCCATCATCCCCGGCTCGTCCGAGCCGATGAAGCCGGTCCGGGTCAAGACCGTTCAGGTCAAGGCCGGCACCGTCAAGGTCGCCTCCGCCGCCCCCGCTCAGGTCGGACCGCAGGTCACGAGCACGATTGTCCCCCGCTCCGACGTCGCGGAAACCTCCGGCGCCGTCGTCGCCCGTGCCGATCTGATCAACAAGCCCGAGATGACGAGCCAGCCGGAAGCGCCGAAGGCTGAGATCGCTCGCACCGAGATGCCCCGTCAGCCGGCCGGTTTCGGCACCGGTAACGGCATCCTCGGCGTGCTGCCGGCCGCAACAGCTGCGGCACCCGCCCCGGCAAACGCGAAGCTTGCTTCTGCCGATCCGACGCCGCAGCCGATCCAGATGAGCGCCACCACCAAGCCGGTCGTCACCCACAGCGGCTGGATCGTCCAGGTCGGCGCGCTCGAGAGCGAGAACGAAGCCCAGCAGCGCATCGACGCCGCGCGCAGCTCGGCCCGCGGCCTGCTGAGCAAGGCCGACCCGTTCACCGAGCCGGTTGTCGCCAAGGACAATCGCAAGCTCTACCGCGCCCGCTTTGCCGGGCTCGAGCGGGACCAGGCCGAAGCCGTCTGCCGCGCCCTGAAGCGCGCCGACATCTCCTGCATCACCGTCCGCAACTGATCGTTCGCGCCCGCTCCAATCAAAATGCCCGCGCGTTGCGCGGGCATTTTTGTTTTGGAGGATGCGGTGATGCCAGGCGGTTCGATACCAACGCCGTTCCACGACAACCTCTCGTCAAGGATTTACGGTTAAAATTTTACGCAAGAGATCGACCACGCCGACAATGGCGGGCATCGGGGCGACGGCAAACAGAGCAAGCGGAGCTCACGCGGGTACGGGCGTTTGTAGCGTGGTGCCGGAGTTAGCCGTTATGCGTACGAAGCAGAGTATCCTTGGCCTCGTTCACACGGGCAGCGAGATACGTCGAGCCCCCTTGGTCGGGATGGAGTTTCTTCATCAGGGACTTGTGAGCCCGGCTGATGTCGTCGCGCCCCGCCCCCGGCTGCAAGCCAAGGATCTGATAGGCTTCCTCCGTCGTCATTTTGCCACTCGCCGCCGTGCGGCGCTGCCGCCCTGCCGCGTCGCCCTGCGCGTTCTGACGCCAGGCGGGAAACCGGCGGTCCAGATAGCTTTCAAGTAAGGCCACGCTCTCGGCGTCGAACGCCGGAGCCATCGCCAGCAGGCCGGCGAGATCGAACTCGCCGAGATCGCGCCCGGCGTGAGGCCCGGCGACGATCCCGCCCGTGAGCTGGCCGGAATCGTGATCGAGCCGCATATCGAGGAATTGCGAGCGTACGCGCGAGGCCTGACCGGTCGGGCGCGTCGCGCCGCCGCCGAACAGCCCGCCGATATTGCCGAAGCCGGCATTCGCCAATGGCGTCCAGCCCAGCAGCCCTGCCCCGAAGATCCCAAGCGGGATCGCGACCATCAGTTCGCCCCGCAGGCCCGTGAACGCCGCGACCGCCAGCGCCAACACGCCGCCGCCGAACTTGATGGTGCGCGCCAGCACCGCCGGATTGGCGGAGCGGAACATCTGCAGCAGCAGATAAAGCGTGATAATTGCGATTGCGCCGGCGATCAGGGTCATGGCCGGAATATAGTCGCCCTCTTGTCAAAAAGCACAGTGTCCGCCGCCAGCCCAGGCCGCGCCTGCGCTACTTCATTTGGCCGATCAGCTTGGCCGCGCCGCCGCTCGCGCTCTTCGCCAGTTTCAACAGCGCCTCGCGGCCACCGGCGGCGTAGGCCGCGGCAGCGCGCAGCAGCTCGCGCAGCTGCGCCGCCGCGCCGGGGTCGAACCGGCACCAGGCGCCGCCGGTCAGCCGCGCGATCTCGCGAAAGGCCTGCTCGGCCACGGCGTCGTCGCCTTCCTGAAACAGGAACACAGGCACCTTGAGCATGCCGAGCTCGCCGGCCCTGGCGCAGAGCTCGTCGACATTCTCTTCCATGGCATCGCCGACGAAGACCACGGCGCGCACGCCCGACGCCACGGCTTCGCGGCGCGCCTCGCTCAGCACCTTGCCGATCTGGGTGTCACCGCCGCGGCAATCGATCTTGCTCATCAGCGTCGCCAGCCTGGCACTGTCCGATATCCAGCCCGTGGCGCGGCATTCGTTGAGGCCGCGATAATAGACCAGCCGGATGTCGAGACTGCCGAGCGCAGCCGTCTCGCGGAACATGTCGGCCTGTAGCGCGCAGGCCATGTCCCAGGTCGGCTGCCGGCTCATCGTCGCATCCAGCGCGAAGATCAGCCGCCCCTTTGCGCCCGGCGCATGCGGCGACAGCGCGCGCGCCTTGGCGACGAAGGCCGCGATGTCCTCCGAGGTGCTGGCTCGCGGAAGCGTGCCACCGGCTTGGGTCGAGACGGCATCACCGCCGCGCGGTTTGACAGGTTCGCCCGACATTCCCTGCTTGCATCCTGCGTGAGCAGCTAATGTGGTCAGCGCGGACGGCCCGGTCAATGTGCAAGGCCTCCGCAGGCGGGTGCCGGCGGAGGCTTTGAAATCAGCTCTGACTGGATGCGAGACGTCAGCTCTTGGCGGGTGCCATCAAGGCAACCGGGCCCGGCTCGAGAATCTTGGGCGGATTCGAACGAGTATCGACCGGCGCCAGGTCGCTGTCGGTATCGCCCAGGAATTTATCGAGCATGCCCTGGATCGAGTTCTTGGCGGCATCCGGACCGGTGTCGCGCATGTCGTTGTGCTGGAATTCGGTCTTCACGACCTGGATGCCGGCTTTCTCGCATTCCTCGTCGCTCGGGATCACGCCCGCATCGACCTTGAACTGCGGATCGGACGAACGGAACGACAGGATCTTGAACTTGCCGGCGGTGACGAAAGGTACGCGCAGATTGTCGAGCGTGACGACCTTCTTGACCTCATCCGGGTATTGCTTGGCGAAATACATCGTGATGTCGCCGCCCATGGAGTGGCCGACCATCGTGACCTTGTCGTAGTCGGCGTTGGGCTGAACCTTCTTCATCTCCTGCATGGCGAGATGAATGTTGGCGACGCCGCGCAGGATCTGCGGCAGCCGGCCGACATAGAGCTCGCCGGGCTTGGTCACCATCGGAGGATCGGTCGGCAGATCATGCTGCGGGCTCACGACCATGTAGCCGCGCGCAGCGAAGATGTTGGCGAGGAAGCCGTACTCGGTGTTCTTGACGGTGTTGCCGTGATTGATCACCGCGACCGGCAATGTGATCATGCCGGCATTGGCCTGCATTTCCTTGTCGCGACGGACCGCGATGTCGACAGGCACGGGACGATTGTCGCGCGAAGCGTCGTAGAAGGTGATGGTCTCGTGCTTGATCGCCCACTTGCTCGCCGTGAAATAGGCGACGCCGCAGAGGGCACTGACCGAAACCAGAACGGCAATTCCACGCTTCATTTTCGTCCTCAGCCTCAGGCTCTTTCGGCCTGAATCCCTGTTGAAAATCGTGTTCTTCCGAGGCTCTTTGGCCCCTGGTCGCCTATTCCCTAATATATGTCACAGCCGCGTGACAGGAAGGCTAAATATTGTGAACCGGCAGCCCTTTCATTGTGCGGCGCACACGTTTCTTGGGCACCCCGTTCTCATACGGCTACGTCAGGATGCAGGTCACCATCCGACGCAACCGGTCTCGATTGGGTTCAATTTCGCGGTAAACGTGGGATGAAAACGGCCGAGCGCGGACTCCGTTCCGGCGGGAACTGGCCGCTCTGATCGACTGGAAGTAGTGAGATACCGTCAGGCGCCGAGGATGTCGTGG
>Ga0307510_10007196_pt1 | contig 13253 bp, 9 predicted proteins | sample 12_EM_MG_FD_207224 | JGI IMG/M metagenome (GOLD analysis project Ga0307510, IMG submission 207224) | Populus trichocarpa ectomycorrhiza microbial communities from riparian zone in the Pacific Northwest, United States - 12_EM | ecosystem: Host-associated > Plants > Roots > Unclassified | place... | reverse complement strand
GAGGGCGGAGGAGCGAGTTCGAGGCGAAAAGGAATGTAAGTAGTTGGACGGCACCTTTGGCTGTATGGAAGAGGAAGGATGGGGATGGGTTTGTGCCAAGAATGTCTAGGCGCAAGTGGCAGGAGGCAGGGCAGGAGAAGATCGCGTGGTGTGCCAAGTGTTGAGTAGGGCGGCGTGCATGGGGGGGTGTGGGTGTGGGTGTGGGAGGGGTGGTGCCGAGGTATTCTGCCATCCGTTGTTCAAAGCCAGCTTGATCCACTGTGGAGTGGTCAGATGTGGCAGGGTTGTTTGCCAAGGTGGTGGCTGCTGGATCGGCAGGATGCGGTGTAGTGAAGGAGCAAGGGCAGGTGAGAGTATCACCAGTGCCAGGATGGAACCTACAAGAGTAGTCCCCGCTGAAGCAATGCCTGAGGAGGACCTGTAGGGCTATGGAGGAGGCGCGTCGCTGTTTCAGGGAAAGTGCCCCTTGCGTGAATGGGGGTGGGATGGGCGAATCTGGGATCGGGAGGGACTTCTCTGGGGCCCACTTGCATGCAATGGGCTTGGGGTTGTCCTCCTTCCACAGGTGGAATGCGAGGAGTTTCGTAGGAACGGGGGGTGGGGGTGTGATGGCATGGTTCTGCGCAGTGATTCAAATCCCGTCTAGAATGTTGTCTTTCCTTGGGGGGCCTGGCCAGTCACAGGAAAATATTCGGGGATCAGGGGCCGGGCCTGATTTGGGTGGTTTGGGCAGCTTGGTGGGGAGGTGGAGGAGAGTGATGAAGATGTCTGGGGAGGTCATGAGGAGGACAGAGATGGTAGACAGGAAAAGAGAGGCGGAGGGAAGGTTTGCGTGTTTGTGAAGGGAGAGGAGTGGGGTTTGAAGGGAACGTGAGGGGAGAAAGAAGGATGTATTGCGGTGCGGGAGGGGAGGGAGGGACTGGGCGCCAAGGACAGCTGCGCGGGCCGCAGAGCAAAGCTGGTTGTGGTCTGCACTGAAGCCACGCGCGACAATGTCGTCATCTTGGACGGTGAGGAATGCTGTGACGAAGTGGTTGGGGTGGGGAATGGGGTAGAGGAAGACAGATGTGGTGCCCACCGTGGAACTTGTGGTGCGTGCCCTGACCGCTGTAAGCAAGGCATCAGAACGGGGCCGTGTCAGTGAGGAAGTCAGCTGTGGGTGGGACCAGGAAAGAATGGAGGGATGGAAGAAGGGGGGAAAGGCAGTGGGGAGGAGGGAGGTGAGGGGCGTGGGGACTGAAATGAAAGGAGGGTGGAAGCGGGTTTGGTCAGTGGTGATGATGGTGCAGAGTTTGTGGGATGGGGGGAGGCAAGAGAGGCAGAGTTGCGCTTGGTGACGCAGCTTGCCGACTGTATACTTGATGGGAGGGATGGCGAGCATGTGATGGAGGGGGAGGGTAGGTGTGGTGCGGAAGGTGCCACTAATACGTTGGACAGCGTCGTTTTGGGCGACCTGAAGGATGTTGAGGAGTGACTTGGTGGGGCGGTCAGACCAGAGGGCAAGTCCATAGGTAAGGATGGGGAGAATGACAGCATGGAAGACCTTGCGCCAGTTGGCGAAGTCAAGCCCTTGGACAGAGTTACCCATGACCTGTAGCGCAAGTGTTGTGGAGTGAGCCCGTGCGGCCATTACCTTAGCATGGTGTTCCCAGGAGAAGAACTCGGAGAGGAAAATGCCAAGGTAGCGAACTGTCCTGGAGCGGCAAACCACAAGGACCCCACCACCGGGGATGTTGAGGTTGATGACTGGTCTTAAAGCACCGATGCGGTTTGGGGAGATCTGTCTGGGATAGAAGGAGGTGAACTCCGTCTTGTCGGCATCAATGGTGAGGCCGTTGCGGTTCAGCCATCCAACAACCAAGGAGAAGCCCTTGGCACATTTTGAGTTTGCGGAATGATGGGTGGCCCCTGTTGCGAGTATGGAGCCATCATCCACGTACACTGTGAGGGAGCGGTGGCGCCACACCTCTGCTAAGCGCAGCAGTGGGCTTGTATAGATGGCGGATAGGATAGGGGAGAGGGGAGATCCTTGAGGGGTGCCGTGATTGAGGGAAATCTCAGGGAGGAGTTCGCCATTGAAGCTAAGGGAGACCCGCCGATCAGTGAGAAATGAACGGACCCAGCCACAGAGGGCCGAGGCAAAGCCCAAGTTCTGGAATAGGTGAACCAAGTGGTAGTGTTGCCGCAAAGTTGGAGTCAACTCGGAGTTGCCTGGGTTGAGTTACCAGAGTTCAAAGTCAACTCTAACTCTGGCGAAAAGAGTTGCAACGGAGTCAACTACGGTTGTTACCGCATTTGGTTTGCGATTACTGTATTTGGTTGTGAGCCACACTAAACCAAACAACAGCATGTCGGTGATGTCCAAGATAATCCCTTGTGCACTTTCATGATACACCATCATCACCGAATAAACACTGGATTTCCCTACTCCTCTGTCTGTTTAACATGTGCAATTCTCTGTTTTGAAGAGTGTCTCACCAGTTGACATCCTTTTCTCCCATTATCTGACCCAGGATATTTACCCTTCCATGGGCTTCGGTGGGTTTCCTAAACGCTGTTGGTAACCGCACTTGTCACCTGCATACCATGCAAAATTCCACTTTTTGGCCCTTCTGCGAGCTTCTGGTAGTTTCTAGGGGCGATTTTATTCACTCTTATATAGCTGCAATGGATTTTTTTCGACCCGTACCTGCGACATTTTGACACATCTCTCAACCATGCAGCACCCACAGCCTGAGAATGTCTATCCCGAATTCCCACCGCAGAAATGCTTCATCATTGCAGCATATGGCAGAATGGCCAGAACAGACTACACATCGGTGTAACTGACAATTACAACACCTTTCAAACCCTGAAATCTGATTGGTGGATACTCCCAGGCCGCACCCCGCCAACTCTTCCTGACAGCGGAGTTGACCCAGTTGCAACTCTGTTGGCACGGAGTTCATCAGAGTTCAACTCTAACTCAGCCCAACTCAACTCTGCGGCAACACTACCAAGTGGTCGACATGCAGGTTGTCGAAGAAGCCCTGAATATCGAACAGGATCAGGGATGCGACATTGCTAGATTTGACACAGGACTGGGCGGAGTGGACAAGAGACAAACATGCGTCCATGGCACAGTGATAGTCTCTGGATCCGAACTGGGAGGCTGGGAGCAGGTCATAGCAGCCGGCATCAGATAGGATGCGTTTGGCAACGATTTTCTCCAGTAGTTTCCTGCAGCACTCAAGGAGGGAGATGGGGCAGTAGGCCTTTGCCATCCGGTAGTCGGGTTTATTTGGCTTGGGAATTGGGATGACTGTGGCGGCTTTCCAGGGGTGCGTGGAAAGGGCTATCGTGGCATTAAAGAGGCCAGTAAGGCATTCGGGGTTTGCAGCATGTGCCCATTTGAGAAGCTTGTAACCGATGCCTGAGGGGCCCAGTGTGGATTTGTTGGATGTGTCTGCCAGTGCCAACAAGACTTCTTCAACTGAGATGGTGGGGAAGGGTCGTGGAGGCTTGGCCGGAGGGTCGTCAGGATGGGATGCAGGTATAGGTTTGGGTACATGGGGAAAGAAGCGGTTGGAGAAGACTTGACGGATGTCAGAGGTCGAGGACACTAAGGACCCATCCACTTTGAGAATGGGTGGGATGCGGTTGGCCCGACGGCCATGTCACCATGCTGTCCCTTTCCAGACTTTTTCTGGAGTGGCAAGGTGGAACTGGTCATTTGACCAAGCTTGCTTGGCCTCCTGGACTGTGCGCCACAGGGCGCGGCCTGTTGCCATGCGCGACTCCCTATCAGCAGACTTGACCAGTGCAAGGGCAGCCTTGCAATGGCAATTCCACCATCGGACTCCATGGAAGTCTGGGGTCATGCAGCGACAGAAGAGGGGGGAACAGGTATCATAAATGTCTGTATCGTACTGGTCCGCCGCTGCAATAAGTAACTGTACAGTGTCTGTAGGGGGAGAGGGTAGTAAAGAGAAGGCTTTGGACCACAGGTCCTGTAGAGTGTCATCTAAAGTGAAGCCTGGTAGGATGGAGCATTCATATGGACGTGGGGGGGAAGGGGGAAACCATGAGATGAAAAGAGCGGCATGATCCAAACCTAGGGAATTAGGAAAGGAGACTGAGACTGGGGAGAAACGATTGGAGCAGAGGGCTGGTTCATTAAGGAGGAGGAGGTCAAGCACAGAGTCTTGTTGAAAATCCCCAGACAATGTAGGGTTGCCGCGGCGAGTAGCAATGTGAGGGGGACTTACCAATTCAAGGCCCGCATCCTCGAACCACTCTTCTAGGGGAGCAGCCCATGAAGAGACGGTTGCCCAGGGGAATGACCAGGTTGTCGAGTGGGTGTTGAAGTCCCCCACAACAAGGGTCGGGATAAATGTGGGCAAGGGGTTGTGAAACAGATGGGAAAGGTTGTGGCGTTTGCCTCCAGTGCCCTTGTAGGTCACCTGGTGATATACATTGACAAGGCAAAAGAGGAACCCTGCAACACGAACATCTAGGAAGAGGGTGAACGGGCCTGAGCCCGGGTGCTCAGGTAGTGGGATAATCAAAACATCTGGCGATGCCACGAAGGATTTCTGGACATATGTCGCAACTAGGCTGTGCTCTCCATCAGAGAGCGGGGGAAGGTAGCAGTCCCAGAGGGGATGACAGGGGGTGCCAAGGACAGTTTCCCCAGAGGGGTTGGAGTCTGAGCAGCGGGGAATGAGGGGGCCAAAACGTGGTTCTTGGATCAATACAATGTCCACTGGTGTGTCCTGGAGAAATGAGTGCACCAGAGCCGCACTTTTGCGGCAGTTGATGGATGCAATGGTAATATGTTACGTTCTTGGGCCTACGCAGGGTGCATTTTTCATTTTTCCACCTGCTTACTAAGCCTTTCCCATCACGTGACCAACCACCCATCTATCTCAATCACATGACCAATCACCTGACTAGTCACCTGACCACCCACATGACCAGTCACATGCCATTCCAGTCACCTGCTCCTCAAAGTCACCTGTCCTACATCACCTGCTCCCAAAGTCACCTGCGCATCACCTAATACTCCCCACCTGACCTCACATGACCCTATCCCTACCCCTGACTCGTCTCTATTCGCTTACCTCAGCCTCGCTTCCGGATTCTCGGCCCGCTTACTATACTTTTCTCATAGCCTCATTTTGCGACTCATACTGACTCCTTTCTTGTTACCTTCACGCGTGAGTCAGTTCCGCAGTATATGACTCCATCTCTTGGACTATGACTCGTTACTAGTACAAGTACTCGTCGTATTAGTCCTTAGTCATACAGCCTCCTCACATGTATATAAACCCTTGTGTTTTCCTAGAGTTGGGCCTTAAGCCTGACTTGGTTTAATCCCAAGTGTTGTAGCTTCACCAGCCTTTCTCGAAGTCGTCTCAAACATCGTTGAGACTCTCCCCTTATCCTTCTTCTCACTTTACCAAGCACTTTGCTTAGGCGCAGTTAGCAACTTGCACACTCCTCATCTACCCATCCGCTAGAGAACCACTGTTCAAGACCGGCTGTAGGTCACAGTAATTGCTGTGCCCTCTACTGGACTAGTGTCCCTTGACATCGTCATCACCGTTGTGCACGCGTGCAAACGAGCTACCCCAGCAGCATCCTAGGGCCAGTGTTCGCTACCTGCGATCCCTAGACGTACAAGTCCCGCCGCCGTTATACAAACCTGTGCACGTCGCACCTTAGGGTCCTTGGCCCTTAACATAATAGGTGTATCACTCATAGGTTATCAGTGTGGGCAGCGGTCATGGATGCAGAGGCGTCTCTGCTAGAGACACGTGCATGAGGTGGGATGGAGCGGAAGGCAGATTGGAGGGGGCAGGATGCTGACGCCGCTCGATGGCCTTTAGCCATTGGCTTCCTGGCGCAGACGCAGTTGATACAGACGGGGGGGCAGGTGCAGGCCACACCAACATGTTTAGCCACATTTGGGCACTTGGCTGCATGCTCCTCCTCCTTGTGGCCGTTCCCACAAATTGGGCAGACGATCGCAGAGGGTGGGCTACAGCAGCGTTTCTCAGTGTGGCCCAGGCGGAGGCATCTCATGCATTCCGAGAGAAGGGGGTGAGAAATGTACTTACGGACCTTTGAGGTCCTGTTGCTGAACATGTATGGCGGGTTGCGGATCATGCGCTGCAGTCTCGAGCCATCCTCGTCAAGGAAGGCAAATGAGATAGAGCCGTGGCAGGAGCCCTCAGCCCTGGCCATCAGCCAGTAGGGGTTGCCAAAAATAAGAAGACCGCGGCAGACATCATTACGATCCAGCTCATCGTGAAGCTCTTGTGCCGTTGGGAGGGGTGAGGATGGACTGTCTCACATGGTGGGGACAGAATTGAGGATGACTTGTGTGTAGCCACGGGCAGGGGTGAGGCCATAGGCCAACCCAAAGACCCGTGCAAAGATGTGTTGTAGACTCAGGACCGACTTGAAGGTTGGGTTGCCATTGAAGACAAGAACAAAGTTGCGTGATGATTGGGAACTCCAGCGTCTGCCGATCAACTCAGCCTTAACATTGGCACCTGAGGTCTGAATGAGGCCCTGTACTTGGTGAACCAACAACGCAGCATCGCTGCGTGGGCCTGAGGGACCAGGGGAACTGGGGTCCTGAGAAAGTGTGAACTCAGTCTTGGAGATGACCTTTGATGGTGGGGACGCGCAAGTCGGGGTGCTTGGAGTGGGCTCCTGCATGCGGAGAAGGAAGGTCGTGACTGCAACCTCCTTCGAGGCATTGTGCGGGATGCGTGGGCCCGTCGGGAAGTGGGTGTTGAATAGGCTGACGATAGTCTGCTTCGCCAGGCTCTCAAGTTGGGGGCGTGTGACAGAGCCAGACATCGCATGGTCATGGGTAGGGGGAAGGAGTTTGGGTGCCGCATGGGGCTTGGAAGCCGCCGCTGCCATGGCCGCCCAGGACTGTTTGCCCTTTTTCCCCGCAATGCGCCAACCATCGAAGGCAGGACCTGGGGTCAACGCGGGGTGCGAGGAGTCTCGAGAAGCCGGTGGTGGCGCAGAGGCCTTTGGGGGCATGCTGGAGTCGTTAACAGGGGGGGACCGTATATTGTCTTCGACTTTCTTACCACCAAGGAGGCTGACACCGACCTGGCGAAGGAGGAGTTTCTCACCAAGGCGGTTTCGGCAGAAGATAACGAAGGGTGTGGTGATGTGTGGGGGTGGGGGAAGAGGGCCCAGGGAGGCACCTGTCTGGTGGGCAAAGTCGTGCCACATTTCGCTGCAGTCGTATTCAAATTCCCTGGCCGACAGGCTTTGCCAGCCTTCAGGGGAAATGCCGCTTTGGCTGAAGACGGTGGCGGCGGTTTCGTGGAAGAACGGGTGGACCTCGTATGCCCTGTTCAGGTTCTGCTGTTGTTCGCTTGGAAGGACAGAGTTGAGGATAGCATCCTCGTCCTCCAGGCGCTGGTCAGCGTCGTCCATGTGAGAATCGCCATCGTCAGCTGGGGGTGCTGTAAGGCAGGAGTAGCTGGGGAACTCATCCTCCGTTCGACCCCATGGGCAGCCAAAGCGGTCAGCAGGGGGTTCCTGATGAGGAAGGAGGTGGTCGTCATTTAGACAAGGTGCATCATTGTCCTGCTCAGGGTACCATTCCCTGTCCATCTCGATCTCAGTGATGCAAGACGCGACATCTGCGACTGCAGCCTGGATCAGGGCCATTGCCGACTGGAGAAGACGCTGAAGCATCTGTTCCATGTCCGATGTTGGGGCTACTGATGACGGGGGCGCCGACTGGCCAGGTTTGGCCAGCGTATGAGACGCATAGGTGTACATCACAGGGGGGTTAGCAGGTTGGTCGATTTCTCAAGCCATCGTCGTCGGCGCGGGGGGAAGTGCGGTGTCCGCTGAAGCGAGACTGTCTGGTTCTAGGACCAGCTCCATCTCAAGCATCCTGGACTCGCCCGGCGCAAGCGCCGGGGCTGCACCCTGAACCGCAGGGACATTGGGAGGCGCCCACATGGAGTCCTTGGTCGTCTGACCCATGGCAAGCACAGGTGACATCTTTGAGAGGTCTTCAACCGATTCCTCTGTACTGGGTTGAGAGATGGACGTGGCCTGCTTACCAACTGTGAAGTCCGCCTTGGTTGGCGTCTTGTCTGCAGCTCAGAGGGATGGGGTGGGGGATGACACACGCGAAACGCTGCATGACACCTTGGTTGGGTCTGCACGTCGCTTCTGGCGGGCCATGCGACGAGACTCGGACGGTTTGGAAGGCGTGGTGATGGAGCGAGTGGTGGCTAGGTGCGCGGCTTCCTTCGCCGCTTCCGCCTGGATGGACATGAGGTGTTTAGCGGCATCAAGTTCTCTAAGCTTACCAGCTCTGAAGGCCTCCTCCTCGGCCTGGCACGCTGGGGTATGGACGTTGTCACGCCAGAATTCGAAGTCTCGTTTGGCATCGGTGTAGGCCTCAGCCTGGCGGCGGGCAAGCTCAGCGTCGTACAGACGTTTCGCTTCCGCGCAGGCATCAGACTCTGCTTGGTCGAGTTTTGCCTGGCGTTCCGCCGCGAGGCGATCACGGGTGACCAGGGGGAGTGTGCAAGCGGCGTCTTCGATGAGCGTGCCGTTGAGGTATTCAATCATGGCCTTGCAGATACGGCGGGACCACTCAGCAACCCGATCATCGGTAATGAATTGGCGTGTGAAGGATGACGGGTTAGAGGACACAAGGTTGTTAATGGCTGCATCGTGGGCCGCAATGCATTCACCGGTCACCCAGTTGTCGATGAGGGTCATAGCGTCTCTGACCTTCTTGTGAACGATGGTCTCCCGGGCAGCTTGGATCATCTGGTTGCAAGCGATGAGATTTGCCTCCCACGAGGCTTCGTCGACAGGAAGGCGGTAGGTCTGGATGCAGCCATGGCAGGTGGTCCACTCGTCAGGGTTGGACTGGCAGTTGGAAAGGAATACGTCAAACGCCGATATGGCCAGATGGAGGGAGTCTAGGTTGGCTTGTTCAGCAGGTGTGAGGTCCTGGAACTTGCTGATGGATTGATGCATGGAGTTACGGATGCCGTTTCTCATGTCTGTAAACAGGGAGGCCGCGAGGTGGAGCCAAGCCGCACGGGTGTCTGTGAAGTCTGTACTGAGGAGGGCTCGGACGGTGTCGGCGGTGGTAGACGTGTCAATGTCAAGGATGACAGAGGGGTTGGACTGGGGTTGGGAGAGGGGAGAGGGGAGGTGACCGACGGGTTGGGCGAGGAACTGGGAGTGTTCCACGCCTTCCGTTGGGAGGAGGGAGGGGTCGATGGGGGGGTATGACATGGTGGCCGAAGCCGTGGCGGAAACGGGTATGGAGCAACAGATGTGAGGGAGCAAAGGCGCAGCCAGCAAGCTCAACCTGAAGGTGGTGATATGAAGTTTGTCTGATTGCTTGTATATTCTATCCTACTCTAAGCTACCACTTTCTTTGGCGAAATTTTTTGCCGCAGAGGTGGTGGTTGCCGAAAAAGGTGTCCTTGAAAATGGGAAACACTTGTGTCACTGGTGCATCCATTCCCCGCGCTGACACAATTGTGGGTCCAGCCGCATGTTTCAATCGAGAATGTAATCCCTCGTTCTATCTTGGGCGGATCTGCTCCGCATCTACAAGATCTCCGCTTGTGGAATGTTCCATTTCCGGCATTACCAGAACTACTTTTGTCTACCACCAACCTTGTCCGCCTTCGGTACGACCTCATTGCACCTCCTGGGTACATTTCTCCCCAAGCAATTGTCGCTGGCTTCTCCGCACTGACCCGGCTTGAATCACTTTCCATTACATTCCTATCACCTCACCACGATCTCCCTGAAAGGGTAATTCGAATTACGCCCCCGCACCTGCGCACACTCCTCCCTGCTCTCACCCATCTTCATTTCCGGGGGTTTCCTGAGTACATGGAGGGCCTCGTGGTCCGAATTGACACCCCTTTACTGGAGAGAACGGAGATTACATTATTCCATCAGGAAGTCGTAGATGTTTCAGGGCTGTCAAAGTTCATCCGTCGTGCGGACAAGCTGACATTACTCGATCGAGCAGAGGTTACCTTTGAGTCTGACCGCATTTCCGTAACACTTTCACAGGAATTACTTCAAGAGAAAGTTGGTCCTAAAACTCTCAGGCTCCATCTCAATTGCCCCGAGTCAGGGTTGCAGCTTTCATATCTTGCGCGGTTCTGTGCATCATGCTTGCCTACCCTCTCCCATTTTGGATCTCTCCACATTTGCGTTCCATTTTATTACCCGTGGAAAGACGTCATGGATGACCCGGATCCCCAATGGCTGGATCTTTTGCGCCTTTTTAACACCGTGCAGGGATTATACTTATCCAAATATGTCGCTCCCCGTGCCGCACAAGCCCTGAGCGGGCCTCCAGCGCAACGGGCCATGGGAGTGCTACCAGCGCTGGAAACAGTTTCCATATCAGGGCTCAAGCACTTGGAACCTGTGAAGGAAGCGATTTCCGAATTCGCTGATGCGCGGCGGCTTTCCGGACACCCCGTGTTTATCGACGATTGGGATGAGCCTCACTATTGAGGATGATAAGGAAATGGATTTAGGGGACGCTGATTAATCAGCGCCTTGTGATTTGTGCTTTCCCTTCCATAAAGCTTTGATCTCATCCACTAACTACTATCTATCCTTCTCTACACTTGTTTTGCTCCAGAGAACCAGCTAAGGTGTACTTTTTCCCTACCATTATGGCAATCGATCTTGTTTAAGTTTGGTGATATCTCGGATTCGTTTTGACGAGTGTATTCAGGACTGGCAATTTCATGATCCTACGAACGGAGACTCGGAATTCTGGGCAGCAGATGATCGATGATCGATGATCGGTCGTGATCACGGTGTGGCACCATTAAGGTAGTGTCCAAGTATACTTTGTGATATGCCCAAGCCACACCGCCAGATTATATACCCGACAGGCGGATGTCGTCGACCTTGGCATCCGAGCCTCGTTACGCTGGGCGCATGTCGCCGATCCCAGCTATTAATGTAGCACCCCGCGACGAATGGAATTTACCTGTCCTATCAAACGGAACCAAAGCGTATGATATGACCTGGACTTTGGAGGCGGGTCCGTGTAATTTCCAAGGATATTAAACGACTGGTGGGCGTAGACAGGTATCGAGAGTTCCCAGCACAATCGCGTCCCACTTATTCGTTCACACAGTTCAAAGCGTCTCTCGGGGCACGCACGCACACCCGTAGGAACACTGCATCGAATACCAATACATGTCACTGCACGTGCGCGCACATCGCGCGACAAGACATCGACACTCATACCTCGGGGCAACACAGCGTATAGTGGAGACGGGAAGGGAGAAGATAAGGGAGAGTAGGGTAGAGTAAGGACTCCACAGCCATTAGAACACAAAGGTGATGAGATACGCTAAGCCCGCGCATGATACTCTTTCCAAACCCGATCCGCGAACGAGGCACCAGTCTATCGAATAGAACCACCGGAAATGAATGCGGCGCCACAGATGAAAACAGGAAAAGACACGTACATGGATCAGAATGAGCACCTCTCATAAATTTGATCCGGTCCGACAGCACCAACAAGCCGTTACCGTTCGGATGGGCACGTCGACGATCGCAGTTCTCGCTGCCGATCCGACGAGTGTCGCTGTGCCACTGGTCTGCACCTGCGTGGTGATGGGTGTAGTCACGTTGCCATTGGGTCCATTGGGGATCGACCCAGTACTGGACCTGGATTTGTTGTTGCTTGGTGACGCAGGTGCCGGTACCGGTCCTCCAGTGGACGATGACGACTCAGGGGTTTTTTTTTACCAGCGTAGATGCAGTGTTGTAAGGTTGACTGGGCTTGGTAGGTGATCCAGCGCCGGATTGTGAATGCGGGGAAGTCGAAGTTGCTGCCGACGCACGGGAACCTCCGAGTGTAAGATGTGCGTGTGGTTGGGGAGGGTCTCCCCAAGATCGCTGGTGCGTGCGACAACCCAGCGTCGAGATTGGGAGTGATGCTCTTTCCGGGAACATCCCACGAACGTTTGATCTCGTCACGCTCACTCGCCCTATCCCTCTTCGAGTCTCTCGCACAGTTCCTGCCGTTCAGTCGGCGGCGTTCAAACGCATCGACATCGCTGAGTGTGCTGGTGTCGGCAAAGTCGAGCTCGACGACATCGTCACGGCCGTCGAGTGGTGCGCACGGGAATGGCCACAGCGACGAACCCTAACGGGAGGGCGCGAGCGCACGGGACGCAGGAGAGGTACCGACGCGAGGAGTGGGCTCGGCGGGACCGGCCGCGGGGGCGGCCGGCGCTACGATTGGAGCGGTCTCGGACGGAGCTGGCACTCAAGGCGGGACGGACGCAGCCACAGTTGGCAGAACGGACGGCACGGAGAGATGCGATGGCAAGGGAGGAGGAGGGAAGCAAGCACGTTCTCGGACGACGCAAATCTACGAAGCGGAGGGCGCGCCGTGACGTCCTCGAGCTCGTGCATTCTAGCCCGGTTTCCATCCGGCTGCGGTCGCTCTTCGATCGGCGCCGTGCGGATCGCCGCTACTCTCCACATCACCCTCGCACCGCCGCTGCGATAACGCAATGCTGCTCGAGTAACGCCAAGATTATGTCTTGCATGAGAACCAGCAGGAGCTGTGATGTTGGGGCCTGCGGAGAGTGGATCAGTTGTGCTGCAGCACGATAGGTGGAGATGTGGGCTCGGAAGACTCGGGCTCAAAGGAGGATATATCGCCTTGCTGATGTGCTCGGGCAAACGCGAGACGCGTGGACGGGACTTCAGACGGAGGTGGAGGGAACGGCTCTGAGTTCACGTGATGGAGTGGGTGGGGTGTTGACGCCGGGGAGCTAGGTGGGGGGGTGTAGCGGAAGCAAAGACAGTATCAAGGAGAGCACGACCCTTGGTGGTAGTAGGCGGTGGGGTTACAAGGTTGGGAGTAGGGGTGGACGAGGTAGATGCGGAGGCAGAGATAAGAAGGGTCTCCAGGGCCACTTTGTTGTTATTGGGAGTTGCGGCTGGAGCGGCGGACGGGATGAGCTTCGAGGACAGCTTGTCCAATTCTGACACGATTCCATTGGTGGCCGTAGTCGGGGGTTGATTTGCGCTGTTTTGTTGCGGGAGAGTCGCAGAAAGGGCATCCACAGGCCATGTGACGCTCGCATCCTGGGATCCCACATCGGTCGGAATGGGATGTCGTACGCGAAGATGAGGCCGATCCAAATTGTATGAATACGGCTTGCCTTTATGAATAGCCGTCATCAATCTGG
>Ga0307510_10007195_pt1 | contig 13254 bp, 7 predicted proteins | sample 12_EM_MG_FD_207224 | JGI IMG/M metagenome (GOLD analysis project Ga0307510, IMG submission 207224) | Populus trichocarpa ectomycorrhiza microbial communities from riparian zone in the Pacific Northwest, United States - 12_EM | ecosystem: Host-associated > Plants > Roots > Unclassified | place... | reverse complement strand
GCCTCCAACGAGACTATGAAGATAGTCAACGATCACGATACGCACTACGATTAGTCGTTCCCCGTTTAACGAAACACCGTCGGGAATGTGTTTGTTACAAAACCTCTCTAAATGAGGTTGACACTTATCCGTTCTTGCACTATATCTGTTTGCGCTGCGGATAGAACTACCATAGGGCATGTTAGCAGTTGGTTAAGGATTGGCATATAATCAGTTATTATCATACTGTGCCATGCCGCAGTCCAAGTGGGTTCTGCTACCCGGAACCTTAATAACAGTGTGGCATAGGTATGTAATAGGAAAGTGTTGGAATCGGGGATTGCCTATTTGGGTGGCAGCCAAATTGAGATAATAGTGGACCTTGGCATCAAGGTTCCTTGTATATAAAGCTCTGCTTTGGGTATCTTAGCTTGGTGAATAAACAACTACATAGGGATCAGCCAGCCAATCCACAATATTTCCTTTCCTTTCAATTTGTTCAAGTATTTTAGTTCTTATGTTATACTTGTCTGAGTCTTTAGGCAATTCATCATCTACTAATAGTCAACTTTCCACTGATTTATCAACCTGTTTACCACGAGGTCACAACTACATCCAGGAAATTGAAAATTGCAAAGTTGACATAGCATCCAACTAGAGGAAGGCTTTCATCTATCCCACACTGGTACATACCACTACAGCTGTATCGCAATTCATTTCACTCTTTTCTCATCTTTGATCAGCTATACAAGTTATTTACTCACCCCAGTCAGGCTTTGATAGTAGTCTAACTATAACTACTGCCAGTATTAAGCCACTATGGTGCTTCCCCTTTCTTTGGCTTTGTTTCTTTTATTATTTCTTGTTCAATTTTGATTTTTATTCAAGTTTTTGATCTTAATCAATTTGAGTATGCAGAATAGAAGAAAACTATTGGGACAAGTGGAGGGTACTGGGATTACTAAAATTTGTAGTTACCTTACTTTTTTGGATTTTTTATACTCCTTTCTGCATAACTACTCTGGGTTCTGCTGTCTCTACTACTTTCAATACTTCATACTAACCTCACATAGAACTGTTTCTCTCATTAATAAATTTTAGACTTTTGTGGTTTATGGCTCTCTACTGCATCTTAGATGAATAGGATAAGTGTAGTACAACTCTGTCCCCTAGTTTTATGGCAGGTTTTTTTTCCGCTTCTCAAGATTAAAGATAGGATACTAAAACTAGTAATGTGCAAATTTGTGCACTAATCACAATATTCTAGTTTGGGTAAAAACCTGAATTCATTCTACCTGTATTAACTGAAAGTTCTTGACTGATATTAAGTAATAGTATCTGATTTGACATGCGTGGTAAATTTGAATATTCACCAGTTTGTCCTTCTCCCTTATTTTTATTCAATTCATGTTATCCAAAACCCTTTACAATCACGTAGCACTAAGTGGTACCATATTTGTACAAAGCAATTTTTAGGGTATATGAAAATCAAATATCTAAAGTAGTTCAATATGAAAAGTAGTATCTGCCGTTTAGAGGTAAGGTCAGGTCTGCTGGTTTATTTCACCGAATTATGCTTGCATAGATAGTTAGTTTTATTGTTATGTGCATTGAGATGTAGTTAGCATGGGAGACCAAATAGACTAGCTTCAGGTTACGTAGTTTAAGAGCTCTTAGTAGGTAAAACATTACAATATATAGAAAAGAACACAACTACAGACAATCTTATGAGAAGGATGATTTTGTTCACACTTTAGTGACTTTTCTCTCTTTAATCGTTGTAATTATCAACGATCATCTACGAACTTCATTTTTCTTTGAGCTGTACAAGAGGAGATTCAAGTTGGCCCTGCAAAAAGGATCATTAATTTTTTTCTTTCTTTCCTATATGTCCAGTTATTTTTACTCTCAGACATGATTTGACAACTATCTAACCATACTCTTCTAAGGACCCAAATTTCCCTTCTCAGTATTATTATTGTGAGAAGTACTGCTACTATGCAGCTCTTTCCAGTGGCTTAATGGAAAATAACTATTGTTTCAGAGGCAAACTGACAAAACTAAACTTGGTTGCTACTTTTATAAGAGGCAAAACTTAAAAACTCCAGACCTTGTAACTGCTTTTTTGCAGAGTAAAATTTGAACTCAAATAGAATAAATTAATTGTGTTTTTTAAATAAAGTTCAAATTTTTAAAGCTTTATTCTTTTTTACTTATATTTTAAGATTTTTCATCTATTAATAAGCAGAGGAGAGGTAATAGAAAGAGGATTAGGTAATGGTCTTTACTAATATTATGCGAGGAACATTATAAAGTGAAGTGAAAGCATGAAGGCTAATATATGTACTTATACTGTGTAGCTTATTACAAGTGATAGGGGTAAAGATTTCGTACACAACTTAGAATACAAGGGTATCCTGAGACACATATTTTGTTGAGTAGAAAAACATGCTCACATCGCCCGACAAACAATATATGAAATAAAGAAGCCATACAAGGACCATTAAGAGAGAAAAAAAAGAGAAAATAAGAAAGCCAGGCCGATAAGAATAAATAAAGCCAATAAGAATAGTAAAAAGAAAAAGAAAAAATTGAAATTCAGCTGTTAGTACCCTGTATGACATCTATTTGCTAGCTGAACGTATATTACAAGAATAGAGAAAGAGTTAGCATAAATATTTTTACAGTGTAAAATTGATATACTAGCCTCCCGGACACAAGTAGGCACACTGTTAGCAATTCTTAGCTCCTTCTCGGTGGTAGTATCCCATTATTCTTGAATTGTAACGTGAAGAGACTTATTAGTAGTAGGAAAAGGTCAGCGCTGACGGATGCGCAGTTTGATTGATCGCCACACATTTTCTATGGGGTTACAGTCGGAGGATAAGGGAGGCCAATCAATGAGGTAGCCCGAGATGCTGAGTGTTTCAAGCTGATTTTGGGTGTAGGCAGCATGATAAGGAGAAGCACTGTCCTGTTGCAGATAGACATAGTTGAATTGCTGTTGTCATTGCTCACCTTAGAATGCATGCATATGAGGTACAATATGTTCACTGAATGAGATAGCTGCAATCGTTTTTCCGCAATTTTTTTTATCCCAAAAGATTAATGAGCCTTTCTGTGTGTCTTATGTATGATTTTTGTATGTTAGCATTGCTTACAATGAGCTAGGAAAAAAAGATAAAATTAAAAAGAAAAATATAAAGAGGAAATCCTTTACCTTTAAAGCATCCCCATATCATTACTGACGTCAATTGCGCAAATTTTAGCACTAAATAGCTCTCCAAATGCTTTTTACCTAAACCTTCCCACTTGACGATAATCCTCCTACATTGAATGCTGACTCATCACGGCAGACAACTTTGCACCAATCCGCCTGAGTCTAGTCTGCATAGTGGTGGACCCAATCTTGGCATGCTATCGTAGTTTCTGAATTCAGGAAGAGACAAACTCTAGCAACTCGGCGATGATAGCCCTCTGTGGCAATGGCATCACGAAGTGTTTCACTACTAGCCACTATATCAGCAATTTCAGCCATTTGGAGTAACAGTAAACAGCAGTGTTGTTGACTGGCAGTTGCAGTAGCTACAAGCCGCTTGCGAATTGGAGTAGTGAGAAGCTTTTGTTTGCCCATCCTTTTTTTCTGAGGGGTGACTAGTGTACTGCAAATGGAATAAATGGTGCTCACAGTGATGCCTACCATATGAGCACTATAGTGAAAAGACCAGGATGCGTGCTGACATAATGGTCTGACCTTAGACCGGAGAGACGAAGTAATAGAAATTAGGGCCCAAACCAGAGTCTTCAAAGAGGGAGTACTCCGAGCCATACTTTCTCAAATTTACATTCTACTACTTTTATACTATTTTACTTCTTTTATTATCCTTTTTTCCAAGGAGCTTCTCTGAGGTTTCTCGTAAAATGCTGGTTTTTTTTTGAAATAGATTTGTTGGTGTTTCTAATGTCCCTATAGTATTTCCATGGTCACAATACTTCTAGCTACTATGAAGCTCTTTTTCTGCCATATTGTCCTGATTCTAAGTCACTTTATTTGGGATATCTTGGGAGCTCCTCCTTAGAACGATAGTTATTGAGCAAAAATTCTTGTAATTGTATTCTCTTCTTGTTGTATCGCAAATGTATTACTGTTCGCTACTTTGTCTTTTTTCACATTTACTCAATCAATTACTTGGCATTAGGTGTACAAAAACATCTCCCCTAGTACTTGTATACTACTAGGCAAAAAGTGACAGGAAAAAGAAGTTCACAAATACAAGTATTAAGATTTGGCAGGAAGTTATAAAATTGGTTATTGGAGACTGTTCAGCGATTAAAAATCTATCATAACATGTAGTATAGCTAGTGAATTTACTTTTGAGTCTCATATTATACTAATATGCTAGGAAGGTACTACTAAATATCAGAGTCAACTGGCGTAGCTATTAGAATAAGAGTAAGTTTACTCTTCGAGTTTCTAACTACCTTATATTTGTCCTTTTCATATAGAGTCTTTATAAGTATAATTTATTATGAGCAATACTCTAGAATCAGTTATACTATGTATAGTACAGCTGATCTTCAGATGGGCTTAACAAGCGCTGACGTGTATCATTGAAAAGTAGTAATAAATTACATCAACTTTGATATCAACTCTAGTTATTGCTATGGCTGTCATGAAACCCTCAGTTCTATTACAACTATAATATTAATTATTACTACTACAACTATCACTACTACCATTACAACTCATGGCCTTATAGAACAAAAACTGGCATAATTGTAACTTATTTTTTACAGTTACTGCTATACATTCCTGCTACATATCTAATATATCAGATGTATAGTATTACTTCCATGAAAAGCTGCCAATCTATCTTCTCTACTCATATTACAAATATTGCTTACTATATATGAAGGCTCTATTAACAGATTTAAAAGCCTATACAAGTCATTTCTGCTTATATTTGACAATGCATAACAAACTACTAGCCTCTAGATTAGCAAGTGAGCTAATCTATAATCTGAAAGTTTTAAAAGAAATATGTACAATTTGTAGTTTATACATATCCAGTTTGCAGAAATATGATTGTGGTCAATGAGATAAAATAGGTAGCATATGAGGACTGAAATAATAAGTGAATAAGGATTATCATAATTTTGTTTGAATAATTAATATAAAATATATATGCATGGTAAAGCTAGCAAAAATACTTGCTTATTTTTGTAAGAAGTAGTATGGTATCTATTTGTAGAAGTGTCAAGTAAACATTGCAATTAGTGTTCATTAGCATATTGGACAAAGGAAATTTTTACTTACCTGGCCTTAGCCTTACAACTTGCTAAAGGGGATACTTTTGAGCTGATCTCAGCCCTATTCCTATTCAAGCTAAGTTTTCAAACAGTTCTTATATAAAGCTCTGTAACTCATCACTTATTTTAAGACACATTTGAAGCCATAGTCAGTATCCTTCTGAGCCTGAGAGCCGAGATTCTATGATCAATCTTACAACTAATAACATGTTTAGCAGCTAGCTCAATTCCTGTAAGTGTATCAACAGAGAATAGCAGCAAAGCTTACAATCTTGTGGAGAAATTAATATTAGACTAAATGGTCCTAAAAGTAATTTTGTTTTTCCTTCCATGCAACTGTTTGCATCCTGATAATCAAACACTTTATGTCTGAAGAATACTTGAGAGTAGTAATCACTTTTAGATCACCCTGTACTACATCTGATTTCTTGTGTTTACTGTGTATGTAATATACTGATCAGATTTTATATGTTAAGTATGATAGTAACTTCATAAATACTGCATCTAAGAACTCTCCTTCATTCCACTTAATAAATATGTTGACAAATATTATTAACTCTTTTCTAACTATATTGTTCTATGAGTAATTATGATCAAAATTTACCTATAATATTATGTTTAATATTTGCATTCTACATAGATATTTTGTAGAGTTTAAACCATCCTCTATTATTCTTATACCAAAAAAAAACTGAAGTGATAATCAAATAATAAAAGTTAAAATTAAAGCACACTCTATCTCCAATACTACTTCATCCAACACGTCCGCTCCATCTCCAGCGATTGAAATGTCAACACCATGAGAAATCATCCTGAGAGTGTCCTTCGCCTCTGATCTTCCTTGATGGCCTCTGCTTAGGAGTTTCACGTACACACCTCTCCCTCGGCGCCTTCTGAGGCCTTTAGCCTCACCTCCTACGGGATTCTTGATTTTGTCTTCGTTTAAGCACGCTTGTGTTAATGTTTCTCCCCCTTACCCTACACTTCAAGACACGTTTTGCCTAGTGATTTGCATGGTCGGCTACCCTCCTCCCATTGTCAATACACGGTCGCTAGTTTCGAGCTATCGGTGAAGTAGTTGCCCTAGTGGCCCTGCTCTCTGGTATTGCACTCTCTCCTGAGTTGCTCGGTCAGTTCAGTCGGCGTTCAAAAAATCATGACACTGTCTCCATCCTCTGCGTTCATACTTCTTGGTTGTTAGAGAGCCTTCCTGCTCCCACTTCCCACATTTGGATCTGCTTGCACCATACTACTTCACCCTCCCTAGCTAGGACCGGACTGCCCCATTGCCTGGCACCCTATTTGCCCTATCCACAGCGGGCACCTTCACTGCGGAGTGGCTCTCCATCAGCAAAAAAAATCTGTTTGCGTTTTTTGAATTTCAGCACACCCTGCATCTCCTGGCTGCGTCCAGTGGGACATTTTTTTGAACTTATGTAATCATAAAACTCGTTTCATTTTATGATTAATCTAACAATCACGTAGACAAACATGAATTTTCAGCCCTAACTGACAACATTTACATGTCCATTTTGGCTTCTCAAGTTCAAAACAGGATCATGGGATGCACAGAATGTTGACTAGATGTAAACTCCACTACAGTGTGGGTTCAGAGGCGTGTTCATGTAAAATCACATTTGTTTGCTGATGTCCTCACCGAATGGCTCCCCTCACTCTCTTCTTCCGCTCCCCTGATTTACTCTACGGTCGCAACCTCGCGTTGGGTTACAGTTTGTCATGGTATTGCCCTGCCTCCTTGCCCCCTCCTACATGCCTGAAGTGTCACCATCCCAGGCTTCATACCGGTCGACAGAGGGTCTTACCATGTCACCAGGCACTAGTTGTTTATCCCTTTTTTTGGCGCACAGTGGTGCCCGAACCTACCTTTCTTTTGTTTAGGGGAGCCTGCTGAGGGTTTCTTATCTCCTGTACATTTATGTTGGCTTTCTTTGTGTTTGGCTTGCCTATGCTTTCCTCCCCATTGACTTTTGTTGGTGGCTGGTGTACGGTTAGACCCATACTATAGGGTCTTGGGGGTACGGCACGTTTTTCATGTTTGATGGTTTTCCTACAGGTGGGGGGTATTTGTTTGTCCCATAAAGAGGTGAAGTAGGCCGTTGGATTGTTTTATAGTTTTGTTTTCCCTATAGCTAGCACTCCATGCGATTTCTTGTACCTTAACAACAAATATATGACTTTTTTTTAAAAAAATGTCTACAATACTACTACTCTGCTTGCTGGAATGTTAATTGAAGCAGGTTACAAACCCACAAGAAGTTATCCTCTTTGAGAAAACTATTATGATAATGAAGACGGAGTGGAAAGAACAAAGTTCTATGAATAAGATAACTTTCAACTTGGACTGATAAAATTGAAAAAAGAGAGAAAACAACAAAGGAAACAGAGTAAGAAAAGGTGTATGAAAAGAAAAGTAATATCATAATGAACAATTTGGACTTTCTTTCTCACTTAGTATTTTTGAAAGATATATATCTAACCAATTTCTGCTGGAGAAACTTGAGTATTAGTATAACTAATCTACAAATTTGTAGCTATCATATAATCAAAGAATAAAGTTCTTAATAAATCTTATAGAACTTCTGAGGTCTTCTGATCAATAATTTACTATTCAATAAACAATTATAGAACACTACCACTGTTTGACAAAACCACTATTTGATAGAGAAGCATTGTAAATGATACTCTTTAACTATCTGTTATATATCTCAAAGGGTATTTGCAGGGCTTGTCATACAATAATATATTGCATTTGATTCTCGTCTGCGAGAGGTAAGCACTTGTATACTAGGGTAGATGCTGTGAAAAATGTGGATAATATAGTTGATGCAGTTTTAATAGTAGTATTGGTAATTGAGATAGTAAAGGAAATTAACTACAATGCAAGAAACTCTCTGCAGCAGATGTTACTAGCTGTGAAGCTACTTAGTAAAAATATTTAGGCCTTTGTTTTTATTGTGAATAGAAGTAGTATTGATCTGCTAGTAATTGGTCTTTCATACAACTCTAATACAAATCTTATTACATCTTGAGATATGATTGTAACTGAGAAATCCTCTTTTCATCAGACAACTAGAACTTATTAAAAAATAATTACTAGTGAGAAATCCTTTAAAGAGAAGATAATAACAACTTTCTGACAAAGATTTGGCATTTTGGAAATGACAATTGACTTGGAAAAACTTTCCTGAGAAAAAGAATAACATATTGCAACTGACTAATAGCTCTCAGGAGCAGTATCTTATATCGTTAATAAATTCCAATAAATCTTACTTTTGCATCAGAAAAGGTTTTATTTGTACTTTCAGATAAGATTATTTATATAATAAGATGAAAGCTAATTAAAGAATCATTTCAGCTATAAATACTACGGTTTAAGGCTATGATATCATTATTAATTAGTTACTCTACATTAGTATTTGGAAAGGAACAATGTTAAACTTTTTAAGAAGATTTGTGATATACTTAACTTAAATAAGATGAAAAGATTGGTATAATTAGTTGATTGTTTTATGACTCATGATTGTGACATCAGATGATATAATGACTTTTGTACATAACTCACTTTATAAGTCTTGGGTTGTACATAGGTGATCCAGTTGAACATATGACTTGTTTTATGAGTTTTGATTGTCTGAAAGAAGATTGCGCAGTTGACGGAGAAGTCAGCTGATAGATTTCACGCTATGACTTATTATGAGTCATGAGGTTTGCATGACTAATATAAATAGGTCATCACGGTAAGCTTAGACTGAAGATTGAGTATAAATAAGGGTTTATACGCTCTAGGAAGGAGATCTTCATGCAACTAGCCAAGTACTTTCCTACTTACAGGTTTTATAAATAAAGGATAAGTTTATATTCTTTTACTCACAATGGCTTTGCATTTGTAATTGATCTGGCAATCAATAGAAGCCTACTGAACACAAGGATAACAAGCACTAGTATATAGTGATACAGAGTTCATAATCGTCTGATAGGAGAAGAGCTCCTATTATATCCAACAAAAAGATACTTAAAATCAATAGTTATCACTTACAAAACAAGATCATCTATTATCAATATAATACATAGGCTTGAAATAAGTTATGGTACATGCAACCTGGTGATGCAACCATGTGGAACAAAGAGTATAAATTTCTACAATGAATATCTTTATTATGGAAAATGAGACGAGTGAGAAAGAAAATGACCGTCCATTCCTGCTACTCTGCAAGTGAGGATTCTTGATTTGGAGATTGCTGTTCACAAGCTAATGTTATTGTTGTTTTGGTTTTAGTTTGTTGCTATATTGCACTATTAGATACTGTGGCTTATTTTAAAGGCAAGTACAGACAAGAACCAATCCACTAGGGCCAATAATAATTCTTACGCAGTTCCTGATTCAATATCTGCATCTATATTTGATTGTATTAGCACCAATGAGGACCAGAAATCATGTTGTCATATTCCTTCCTGTACCCTTGCTCATCTTGCCATGTGCAGGTCAAAGAAGTTATGGTCTCCTTGATCCAGAATTTTCCTTTGCCTAATTTATTACAAGTAATCATGATTTAGTGCCTGCTACATGTATCTTGTATTTACTAGATGATATCAACTTGCAAATTGAAACAGATTTTCTCTGCAAGAAGGTGGTAAAAGCCTATTAGGATGGGGATAATTGTACTTTGAGAGTAGTAAAACCTAGGCTTTGGCCTAAGCAGTTTCCTACTTTGAATCTGGCCTCTGGTAAGTTCATTGCCATACCTCCTCAACTCTTATAGTCTGCCTAGCGGAACATCCTGAGATCTCCACCTAGCCCTCTCATCCCTGAGATAAGAATAACTCTAATACACCTATTGTATATAAGAGATTTATGGAGTACTTCGGGTTTGAGGTAAAGACCTTAAGGCCTATTAAAAACAAAAATATAATTTTATTATAATTTGAGAAAGTGGAGGCATATTAATAGACAATAGAGAGAGATTGGAATAATATAAAGGTATATGATTAAACATGTTCCTTCATCATATGCAAGGTACTTAATGGTGGAAACATGGTTGGTACAGATATTGCTAGTGAGAAGAAAGGGAATATACAGTAAGGCAAGATGAAAGAGAAACCTGAATCAAAAGTGCAGGGGAGAGATTTCAACAAATATATTATATAATACAACTCCTCTGACTTTTCTTTCCTGTTTATCTGTGACTCAGCACCCACGGACTCTTCTGGAGAATACCCTTTTCAATTCACAAGTCCTGGTAGAGCAATCCGGGATGATTCAGTTGGCACTTGACATTTGCCAGGCCAAAACTCTGGGCTTACAGCTCTGTGCCAGTCGCTCAGGTTATGCTAATTGTTTGTTTCCTTTATATCAGCTTCTATGATCGGTTGGCTAAGCTAGTTGCAGTCAAGCACGATACTATGGGAAGCAATTACTGCATGATTGCTCTCAATCATCATAGTTGTCCCATATTACCACTCTAGAATGTGTTTGATTGAATTATTTCCTTGCTTCATTCGTTCTTGCTCTTTTGATTTTATCTAATAGTGGAAGCTTGGTTTTTTACATGTACTATATCTTCAAACTTCATGAGGGTGTTGGATACTAGGAGGAAGATGTTAGAATTTTCACCAAGATTCTATACGTATGACATGGACGACTAGAGAAAAGGAGAGATCTGGTTTAGCTAGAGTTGGACAGTGTGGGAAGTTGAAGCGTTAGTGTATATGATCAGAAGGGTTAGCTCTAGATCGGGTTACGAGTGGTTGACCTCATCATATACATTTTGTATATAGAAGCCCAGATGAGGACACGAGTACTTTCTATTGTGACTGCGTTCTGGTAGTATATTAGATGGCGGTTTTGGCAGGACATAGGAAAGGGACGTGGGAAAAATACAGCTATAAAAGTTAATTTATAATAGAAGAGTCATAAACCTTCGCTCTACCAGCGAGGGGAACGGGGAGCCTACTAAGAAATTATCCCCACCATGCTGGACTTGTCCCTAAATATCGGCGAGGATTCTACCCCAATGTTCTCCGGATTTTTTACAGCGCAATGCCTGTGTTAAAGTTTGAGCGGAGGTCGTCAAGACAAATCCGTGCGCAAAATTAGGATGTCTGCCAAAACGGTTTGTTCCGGAGGTCACAAATACGGTGTAATGGGTGCGGGAACGCGGGTATACTACTCGCCTTTATATGCTGTGAGAGAGACGCCGTCTACCAAACTTTGGTGAGATTTATCCCACATCCTCGTTCATTATGAGCAGATGACATTTTTCTTGACAAATACCAGTATGGGCGAGCACGATACCTGGTGAGACCGGGTATGTATATAATGGTGAGTACGCGGCATGTTATATCATCTTTCTCGTCCGCTCCACCTCCAGCGATTGAAATCTCAACACCATGGGAAATCATCATGAGAGTGTCCTCCGCCTCTAATCTCCCCCGCCCGTGGCAACTGCTCAGGGGGTTATCACGCCTTCATCCCTTTCCTCTCTCTGAGGCCTTTGGCCTCCCGTCCCAGGGGTTATGGATTCCTTTCTGGTTCCGTTCTGTCTTCGTTGAGCACGCTTGCGTTGATGTTCCTACCCTTTACCCCTCACTTCTTTTGTGACGCGTCTCGCTTAGCGTTTTGCACGGTCGGCAACCCTCCTTCCTCCGTCAACACACGGTCGCTAGTTTCGGACTATCGGTGATGTAGTTGCCCTGGTGGCCCTGCTCTCTGGTATTGCACTCTCTCCTGAGTTGCAGGATTGGTACGGTCGGCATTCGAAAAACTGTGACCCTGTCTCCATCCTCCGTGTTCGTACTTCTCGGTTGATTGGCGAGCTTTCCTCCTTCCGCTTCCCACGCGTCAGATCCGCTTGCACCGTACTGCTACATCCTTTTTTAGCTGGCACCTTATCTGCCCCTTTGGCTGGCACCCTACTGCCCCTCACGATAGCTGGTACCTCCACTGCTGAGTGGCTCTCCTCGCCAGGTGGCTCCCCTCGCCCTCCTCATCCGCTCCCGCGATTTACTCTACGGTCGCAAACCTCGCATTAGGTTACACTGTGTCATGGTATAGCACTACCTCCTTGGCCCATGCTAAAGTCCGAAGCGTCGCCGATTTTCCGGGCAGTCCACCCATGATAACACCTTGCCCCAAAGCCGCTTAGGTCGGGGACATTCCTTTAGGCATCCGGCAATAGTAGTTTTATCTTCCCTCTCCGTCGGCACCTGGTGCCGTAAGAATCCTTTCTTTTGTTTTGGGGGGCCGCCGAAGGGTTTGTGTCTTTCCCTGGTTTCTTTTCTAAACTTGTCTTTCCTTACATGTCTGGAGGAAGGTATTGCTTTGTCTTGCTTTTGTCTTAGGTGCTATGAGGGGGGAGGATGGGCTCTGGTTTAGAGGGGTTGGATTTTTCCCATGAGGGGGTGAAGCGGGTCATTGGATTGTTTACAGTTTTGTTCACGCCATAGCTAGCGCTCCACGCGATTTCTTGTACTTTAACAATGAATACATGATTTAAAAAAAAAAAGAAAAAAGAAAAAAGCGGCATGTTATATTAAAATTTTCACTCGCCATACTACTACTAGTGCCGGATTCGATTCGTTACTACAGAACTGGTTTTTCACCCCTCCCTACTTTGCGCCTCCCGGCCGCAAAAATGCCGTCCATAGATCCCAGATGCCTCTCGACCCTCCAATCCCGCGCCACATACCTAAAATTCTCAAATTTCACCAAAAAAGATGCCGCGGCCCTCCATGCCGCAAGGCACGTCGTCCAAGCCCTCATCCCTACGGCTGTCTAAACGGTATACAAGAAACTCTTAAGCTACAACATCACCGCGAAAGAGTACGTACCTACTTAGACAAATTGGCTATGCCGGCGTCGCACCCACCAAGCCGGAGGGATTGGATCTGGATCATCCGATTGGTCAAGTTCCAGATGGTCTTTCTGAAGGGGTTATTTGCAAAAGT
>Ga0307510_10007194_pt1 | contig 13254 bp, 11 predicted proteins | sample 12_EM_MG_FD_207224 | JGI IMG/M metagenome (GOLD analysis project Ga0307510, IMG submission 207224) | Populus trichocarpa ectomycorrhiza microbial communities from riparian zone in the Pacific Northwest, United States - 12_EM | ecosystem: Host-associated > Plants > Roots > Unclassified | place... | reverse complement strand
GACTTACCGATGACAAACAGGAGAAGGAAATATGCGGGCTCTCTGCCGTATGAGGGTGGAAAGGGAAAGTAGCGGATGGGGGGGGACAAATGAGAGGGAGGTGGATGTCGTGTGCAGGATGGGAGTGGAGGAGGATGGAGGGAGGGAGGAGGGCGAGCAAAGGGAGAGAGAAGCGGCGGGGGTTTATTTTTTTCTTTTGCAGGCGGTGTGGTGGTTCTGTGTTGGACATTGAAGAAGTAGGTTAGTCCAGGGACTTTTCTCGCAAGGGGGGTGGGGGGCTGGCGGGGATTGTGGAGCCGGGGAAGCCACACTCTGCATTTCTGTTTCCCCATGAGGAGGGCAGAAACCTTGGATAAATCACCGCATAGAGAGAGTCTGTGTGCCAGAGCACAGGTGTAACTCTGAGCACCGAGGCCGATAATACAAAATATCTGCACAGAGAGGAAGGAATTTACTATCTCTCGCATCCCTCCAGCCTCCCCCCCAACCGAGTGTTTTGCTTTTGTGATATCGCAAAACTAGCCAGTTTATAGGGCCATCTTCGTGGTTAAAAATGACGATAAGATGTCTTCATTAAACAACCATCAAAAAAATATCACCAATTGGAGGGCCGAGGGTCTCGCGTTACGCGCATCACGCACACACACAAATATTTCATACATGATAAATTTGCACTGCACGAGTGCATTTGGTCTGCCGGCACAGCGCTCGAGAACCGCACTGTGCATGTCCTCAGCACCGGGCTCCGAGCCAGATTTTTCATTGATCACAGCCCGTTCGAGTGTGTCTTCAACGCAATCTGCTATAGCCGGTGTCTTCTTACAGGCTGGCTATAGTCTCTCTCTCCCTTCTCCAATTCGAGCGTAGAATGGACTTGAACGACTTCTCTTGGAGATTCCACAAAGAGAGCAGAACCCGAGCCCAATCGCCATCATGTGAGTCCGTGAGTATTATTCTCTTCATCGAGCGACACGTCACTATAGCGGCTACAGAGACTGGGCAATCTCGGACTGTGGTTTGATCAAGGGGAGTGTGGTACGAGTGTGGCAACAGCACCGGTATCATCTAAGTACCAGTACGCTAGACGCTATCCTCGCAGTCTTGCACCGGTATTGCGATCGATCGTTGGTCCTCTTTGTGATCCCCCTCGCATGTCAGCGGCTACACCTTCTTGAATATTAGAAAGTATCCGGGGCTGCTCAACAAAAATCGGAAAGAAAAATGAGGTTTCCCTTTGTTTTTTTATATGATACCAGCACTCTTACTCCTCCATCGACATCGAAACCCACTCGCATCCTCGTGAGAACCTCAAAGAGTGGAGACGGTCAACTCAACCTAACTCCAGAGAGGAACCTACGGTAATTCCCAGGGTCGGCTTGGCATGCTTGGCACAGAGGACAACAATCCTAGTCCTTGCCGTCTCAACCAGAACGCCCTGATCCCCATGCTGGCTCGTGCTAACCCTGTATTTGTCTCTGGTTCAGGAAACAAACAGTTTCCGGACCTTGCAGCGCCACACGAATCTGGTTTCACATCCATCGACTCGACTCCACGAAGCACCACACAGTCCCACGGAAGAGGAGTCCTTGGGGTGACCATCAACGGATGATAGTCTAGAGTTCTGTCAACGCATTATAGAGCAGCCCTGGCCTGAGAATTGGTAGAGCATCGGCTTGCCGATAAATTGATTTGGGCACGAGTCCGTATGGCGGGGTCGCCCGCTTTCATAGATTCCTAGCGAACCCCTCTCAGTCCCCGTAACTTGTGAAACACGGAGCATAGAATCACGTTTATATCGAATTCTGGCCAAGTGCGTTTTTCCGAGCAACCCAGCCCCTTTCTGTGGAAAGCCTTTAGGCATCTACCACCAGTAATGCACCACTCTCTGCGCCCGCCTAAAAACTGTGGGTTTTTATTGCACTTCCACTGTTGCACTCTGCAAGCTGTCAAACCTAACTCAATTTTCGTCATTTCAAGTTGCACTATCTTCGCTCTCGTTTTCGAACCCGAGCTGCGTGCACTTGAGTACTCGTACTCGAGTATCATACCTTATCAAGGTATAGTCCCAGCGGATTCGTCGCGTGGCTAGCTTGGCCGGGTTCAAAATTATGTACCAGCATTCCAAGGGCTAGGATCCTAGGGTTCCATCACAATAAGCGGCGCGAAGCAAATAACGAAAACGGCCAGATGCAGGAAGTCTAATGTCTATTCACCAGAGGCAGCACGAATCCTGATCAAGAGCCAAAATCCGGTTTGCCAGCCCAACCCACCCACCCCCCCCCCCCCCCCCGTCTCTTGGTGCGCCTAATCCCCCGAGTGAAATCCACGAACTTTCACCGCCAAAGTGGCGGCCGATGCCATACCGCATACCAAATCCAGCCCCCCCCCGCGCGGCGAAGGGCTAGAATACCATCAAGAGTAGCTAAGGTTGCTCCCTTCGTGACGAAATATCAGACACTCCCGGGAATATGAGACAGGAGAGCCTTCGCACTAGGACCCTTCTCGATCATCCCGATCAGGCCAACCTGATCGTCAGCATACGGAGGTACAGCGCCTAAGTTTTGTATGTTCCACAAGCGAGGTTTGCTGCCCCTACCTCCTGTGGAACATACAAAACTTAGGAGCTGTACCTCTGTAGAACTCCATCAGAATCAAACCATCTAACCCAGCTAGACTATCCTATTCCGCTCAGGAGCACGCGCAAGGCACCCGAGTAACTGGGGTTGATGCGGCGCTTGTTTCACCCGCAAGCTATGCTTGGGGCATGGTCCCAAAGAGGATGGTATGTCTGCCGGACGCAGCTCCCCCTCCTGTACTATCAATTCTGGCACGAAGGGCCAATTCACGGTTCACCCAAAGTACTGTCATACAGATGCCAATAGTGCCGCAGCAACACACAGCAATGAAGGTCAGGGTCCCGGAACTCACATCTTTCGGAGCTGGGGGTTCGGGCAATACTGTACGTTACCGTACCGCTTATCACCAACACCAAACCGTAAATTACGGTTGTAAGGTGCAATTCCGGAGGGGAGTATATCGCGCTATAAAACGTGATGCCGAGTAAGAGGTGTCTTTTGCCATATGAGCCCATGCCGAGAGCGTGCTGATTAGTTAAGCTTCCTTATAACAAGTAGATTTTAGATAGTCGCCCTACAGAGATTGGGGGGTGGCTGGATGAGGGGCCTGGGGATGAGGCTTTAGTAGCATACGAGGAGGCTTGTGTCCAGGATGCTCCTGAGGAAGAGCCAGGTTGGGCCCACGATATTCCCATCCCCAATGCTGAGAGTTAGCCAGCTGTTTATTTAAAACCCCGTATTATAATATTAACTAAGTTTGCTTTTCCTCCTCGATACCCCATTCCTCCCCCTCTTGCAGAACATCTCCATTGAGACCCGAGATGCCTCTTTTATACTCACCCGGCTATTGGCATCCGGCAAGTTGACAGTAAGTTCCCATACCGTATCATATCGCATCGTACTTATGATATATGCTGGAAAACTCACCCTCTGAACCCTACACCCTGGCAAGACGGGCCGTTTAGTAAGGAGACCATGCCAAACCATACCAAAATAAGATTTCCCGAGCAACCATCACTGTATCGTATAGGCTCTACCATAACGAGCTTCAAAGTAACCTTAAAAAATAGCTGAGCGTCCGAAATCCACAGTCCGGCCCTTGCCAATCCCGATCTACTCAATACAGAAAGTGCACAAAGTGGGGGGCATTCAAAGTAGTTAATCGTAGCCGGCCATAACGCACCCCCCTCCCTCCACATACGGACAGCAAAACGGTCGTCTTGGCAGGTACCACAAGTGCCGCCAAGAAGGCATTGATCACCCTGGTGACAACCGCCTGATCCCAGTTTGGGGTGGGCAGAAAAATCGGGAAAAGTTATATCCGACAGTGGGCAGTAGAAACCTCGCGGGGTAATCTATTACGGTATATTCCCCTATCTACTTACCCTCGTGCAACTTTTCCTGATAAAGCTCGTTGAGTTTTGCCGGATTGAAAAATTCTCCGATTTTGGTGTGTTTTTGATTCCCTGGCTCTTTTATTACACTTTACGGGATAATCCCCTCTTGCTGCTGGTTGGGGTCGTTTGGTATGGATAGCCGGGTGGAGGCTAGAAGAGCCAACATCGAAAGCGGAGGCTTTGGGGGGTATCGTTTGCTCAGTGGCCGTGAGCGGAAACGATATTGGAAATTTTCAAAAAGCAGTTTGTTATAATGGCTCCTGCGCGAAGCAGTGTGGGATCTTTTTTTCCCCTTCCATTCTCAGGGTGGTGAGGGGTGGAATGTCCTTTCCCTCGAAGCACCCGCCAAGACTAGAGTTTTTCTACGAGTATTTGAAAGGCGCATTGCACCACGCCTTAAAGTTGCCTAGTTCATTGCACACAGCTCTGCGCAAACTCCAGACAAAAGCCTGAAATGTACTCGGGGGGGGGGGACGTTCGTGATGGGGGGGGGGGCGGGTTTGAAGGTCGCCGTGCTCATTACTATCAGAAGCAAAAAATGGTTTAATTTGGCAGGTATCCCCGCAGTGTCAATAGTGCCGAGTTTCCCTACATTACGCTAAAATGCAAACAAAAAAACTAGCCTGGCACTTTTTGTTGGAAATTCTGAAATAGTCAAGCTCTATACCGAAAATTTAAGGGAACAAAAAAACCATAGAGAACTTCCTTCTGTCTGATGGGCCGGCTATTTATGCTGCGCAACAGGAATAACTACATATCCACAGTAGAAAAGAAACCCAAGATAACAAAATGGGGGATGAAAGAAATCTGAGCGCATAGAGCTGCACCTATGATTAATTGATTGAGTAGTGAAATGAATGAAAGATCCGAACCGAAATGAGTTGAGCTTGAACTCTGACGGCATTGAAGTGAAACTAGTATGTACTGGGAAGCGCTGTCGTACTCAAAGACGTAGAAAGTGCATATCCGAAAGTATATAATTCAACACTTTTCTAGAAATTTCAATCGAGTGATATTTAATGACAGGGATGCCCGTGAAAAGGCTTGGCTTGGGTCATATTGCGAAGATGTCCCACGATATGATATCATACTTCCCCACAATCGCCCTCTCCTAAACACCCCCTTAGCCCTTATCTATATCCCTTAGCTCCATGCATAGTATACTTGTTCTTGGCATCTACACATCCAAGTTAGCAGAGCTCACCAGTGAAGGGGGAGCCAGAGGGAAGAAAAATAATAATCTCGCCAACTCTAATCCGCCCACACTCCCTTACCAGATTTACCAGACTTCCCCGAACCCATTCCCTTATCAGCCTTCCGAATATCCTTATCATTCCCCTTAAAACCGAGCAGGGGCTCCACATCTCTGTCGGCGGCCCCGTCTGTGCCGTTTGCCATCGTTACCTCCTTATGGTCCTTATCGCCCTTAGCCTTCTTGAAACACGAGAAGAGACCTTTGAACCAATCCCAGAATCTCCTCCAGACTGATTTCTTTGGCTTGTCTGGGTAGGGTTAAATGGGGTACTGTATGGAAAGAGAATGGGGGAGAGGGTGTGAAATACGATGAAGCGTGAGTTCGGGGTACTCTTTAGTACAGGAGGAGCAGTTTGAGCCCCAACATTCATGCCAGTCTTTTGCAGCCCCATGTTGGTCCGGGGTGGGGCATAAGATTGGTTCAGCTGTTAGGGATGAAAACATTAGTCAGTGGTTCATGATAACATAGAGGCGGGAGCCTTTTTCTTTTCATTTGGAAAGGGGTTTATACTGTATCTAGTTAATGGCGGACCCTCGTATCCCTTGCCTGCGAGTTGCTCCGCTACAGTGGGATTCTCGTTTAGGTTGAGAGGGTAGTCCTCCGGGGGAAGAATCCCAGATGGCAAGATGGGTATAGCATTCGATCCCGCTTGGAGCAGCACAAAGGAAAGAAGTACTGCAGCGACCCTCATGGTGCCGGCAGTTGTGATGCAAAGATGTTTTATGAGTGAGTAGTTTCTGTACGTCTGGGTGGGCTGGATCAAGAGATGCAAAAGACTCCAAGTGCAGGAGAGTAGGAATGAGAGGAAGGAAGGGTGAGGGTTGTCATTTAAGTATTCTCAGCGGGTATTAAATTTGGGCATGGCTCCCGCCTTCTATATATAAAGTTTGGTGAATGCAACGGGGGACGCCTTGACATCAAAAATTTCTCCTCGTGTAGCTTTTAGCCCTAAAAAAACTAAATGAATATTAAAAAATAACTCAACTTCTAACTCTAATTTAAGCATACACCTCCTAGTTTTTTTATAGGAAATTTTATGCCTAGCCGTCCCCGTTGTTGCATTCGCCAAACTGTTGTGTACAGACGGCTGGAACCAGAACTGAACTTTCAGTGAATTATTGAGTAGCTCTTCGAGAGAACGATTTTTTTCTTCTTTTTTCTTTCAAAAGCTGTGCGTCGTGGGTTTGGGTAGTTTTATCAGGAACATGGCTGAAAACTCCAAGGTCATAGAATATCACTCGGGCACATTCATCCCCGGCCCAAGCTGTTTGGAGTGCCTAAGTAGCATAGGCAGTGGCCGCCTCTTTAGCGGGGTAGTTGACTACGTGTGTTGTATACCCTAGGAAGTGGTAGCGAAGCTTCGGTGATTTCGGTAGCTTCTGGGGATGTTAGCTCCGCGGAGTATCATGGGCTTAAGAGGACAAATTCAGAAACTCGGGACTCTAAGCATGAAGAGGCACGCCGGCATAGGAACCATGGGGTAGCCATTCCTCATATAGAACCATTTGCTTCTGGCCGGCTGTAAGCGATATGGGCTAGGGATAAGGTAAGTAATTGAGTGAGCAATGAGCTTTTCGTGATAGTTTAGTTTCCCCCCTAGGTAAGTGGGTACGAACTCACTTCCTCCTATGCCGTTCCTCTCAGCTTCCAAATTTCTCCCCTCTTCCCCTCGCTTAATTCTTCCCTTCGCTTAATTCTTCCCTTCCTTCATCCTCTCCTTCCTTCCCCACAACCCCACAACCTTACTATCGTCTCAACTCAAATTATCATAATATCATACCTCCTACAGTGAAAGCATCATTCTACTGCTCTTTCCCTCCATTTTCCACTTCCACTCCCTTTATATTATTCCATACACCCCCCTCTCGTTGGCAACTCTCGCTCAGGCTCCCTCCTTGAGGGTTTGCCTTTTTTCCGCATATCACGGGCGGTCGTTAATACAGCTGATCGAGGAAATTGATCTTACAACGCCTGTTTTCCCTTCAACCTGATGGAGTAGCTCCATCGTGGGATGCCATGTTAGGGCATATTAGTTAGCAGGCGAGTGGGACTGTCACCATGTCGAGGGCGACTGGTGTTCTGGTGTTTGTGCGATAGAGAGCCCACTGTGCGAGCGGCTACCACAAACTGTATTTAGTCTCAGCTGCGTTCTCTTTCTCTCTGTAATGATAACAATCATCACTCTACACATCGAATAGCGAACACACTTCAGTTTTCCCACCACCTTCGTTCCAGGTCTCTTTTCACGACGCTGGCCTCACGGCAGCCTTCCAGCAGTGCTTGTCGGCGGCAGTTGTCCCTGCGCACGACTAGACCTCCATCACAACCTTCTCCCCATCATTTCCTGTGACCACTCCTTCCTAGGCATTCACCACCTAGCCTCTCTCTAATATCATCTTAACAACTCTTCTTATTATTTGTGCTCCTCGTCGTTCTTGCCGCAAGCTACAGTTACCACTATCTTTTCTTTTGCAGCACCAGTTCTCTCTTTTCAGCCCTTTCCTTTTTTCCCCTCCATTTCCTCTCATGACTGGTTTGATCCAGCCATGTTAATCATTACCTATCGGCTTTAACACAGTTTTCCTTTTGTTGTTGTTTGAGGCAGGCCGTCTCCCTCTATCTTGTCGCTGCATTGCCAAGCTTCGTTGCACACTTGGCGGAGCCGCATTTCAGGGACCACACAATATCCATATTTTTCACCAAGTGAGGTGAGACTCATCATTAACTTCCCATTTGATACAATTTAAGCACCAGCCCCAAGCCTATCAGGCTGTCCCCCCCACACCTAATTTCAAATTTGCCACAGATCTGTAACGCGTCGCGCTCTCTTAACTCTCCTCCGCTGTGGCTTCACGTAGGATAATCCTCCCCCCTACGTTGCTCTTACAGAGAGCCCATCGCGTTTACCCAACGTTTAACGGCCATCTATTTTCTCTTGGTACAATGTCGTCAAACAAAAAGCAAACGACTTTAGGGTATGTAAAGACTCAGACGACCTTGGGGTGCGTTTTCCCAATACCCCTTTGATCTGCTGTGTCTCGCTTTTCTTCTTTTTTCTTCTCCCTTTCCTATTTCCCTTTCTTATCCTCCACCGTCTTTAATGTTGTGTTTGATTCTTTCTTATTCATAGTGGTTATATGCTTATACCTTGTAACTTATATTTTATAGACGGTTCTTTAACCTTTCGCTCAGTACTAACGCAGCGACTCCTACCCAAGCGAAGCTTAAGCTGATCGATAAGTCTGGCAAACCCACCGATAGTGACGATGCCGCTTCTCCTAAGGTTAAGAAACCCACTCTCAAAAGGGTAGCTCGAACGAAACCCACAGTTCCGGAGAGTGATGGATCCAATGGGGATGAAAGGGACACGAAGGCCGATGTTACTTCGGAGATGGAGATATCGGAGGCCTCAGAACCAGCAATTGATTCGAGCAAAGAAGAAAAAGCTTTAAGGAATCCCCCTGCGAAGAGAACGAGATCTGCGGGACCTCGTGAGTAAACAGAATATCTTCTGTGAAACCCTCGCTAACAATTTTTTATTAGAGGTTAAGGAGCGCAGTCGCAAGTCCCAAATTATTAAGAAAGAGGCTGAGGTTTCTGAAGACGATTTACCCCCTCCTAAACGTTCTAAAAATGCTACAACTACCAAATCACGCAGGAAGGGCTCCGATGGTTCTAAATCGTCAGATGAAGACATTGCACCTGAAAGGCGGTTGCCGCCCGTGGATTCTCCAAAGACGACTACGAAAAAAGGGAAAGACAAGGTGGGGGCGAATACTCCTGCTTCACCTCTCAAAGCTCTCAAAGCTCTCAAAGCTACGAGGGGGGTCAAGCCCTCGTCAGCTTCTCCACCGGCTGTCTCGAAATCTGGGCCTAAGGCTACAGCTGTTGAGAAGTCCCCTGTCTTGCCTTGCCAGTCAACAGACTCTGAGCTCTCCCTCCCTGAAGCTCCTTCAACCAAATCCAGGATGCCGAAATTGGGGCCTAAGGCTAAAACTGCCAGAAAATCGCCCCCGAAATCGTCATGTGAATCAACAGACTCTGAGCTATCTCTCTCTAGGGCTCCTTTAAGTAAATCCAAGAAGCCGAAACCTGAGCTCAAGGCTACGACTGCGAAAAAACAGCCTTCTATCCCCCCTCGCGAAACAACAGACTCTGAGCTCTCTCTCTCTGAAGCTCCTTTAAGTAGAGCCAAGAGGCCGAATCCTAAGCCCAAGGCCAGGACTACGAAAAAACAGCCTTCTACCCCCCCTCGCGAAACAGCAGACTCTGAGCTCTCCCTCTCTGAAGCTCCGTTAAGTAAACACCGGAGGTCGGAATCCAAGCCTAAGGCTAGAACTGCCGAGAGATCGCCCCCTGTCTCGTCACGTGAATCAACGGACGCTGAGCTCTCCCTCTCAGGAACTGCTTTAAGAAAGTCTAAAAAGTTGAAAAATAAGTCTGAGGCTGGGACTGCTAAAAAATCGTCTACTGGCAGGAAAGCTAAAAAGCGGGTGGTCGTCTCAGACACTGAAGCTGCGGATAAACCTGAAGGCTCCGCGACCCGTAAAGCGTTAGGTTCTGATAGTGAGACTGAGAAGCCTTCACTTGCACCTGCTGCGGGGCGCGAGATGATTAAAAAATTATCTAAATCCGTTCCTCCAGCATATCCTGATTGGGTTGCTGGTAAACCGACCCCCTATGCTGCCTTGGTAACAACCTTCAATCTCTTGGAGTCCACTACCAAACGTCTTGAGAAAATCTCGCATGCATCTCGCTTCCTGAGACAGGTTCTTCGCCTTTCGCCTGATGAACTTTTACTGGTAATTCACTTGATGATCAACAAACTTGCTGCCGACTTCGAAGGTGTCGAAATGGGTATTGGCGAGAGTTTGCTTATGAAAGCTATCGGTGAGAGCTGTGGCAGGAGCATGGAGAGGGTTAGAGAGGATCAGAGAGAGTGTGGTGACTTGGGGCTTGTTGCAATGAAAAGCAGAAGCAAACAGCTAACACTCTTTCCTCCTCAGGCTTTGACTATTGCTGTTGTTCATAACGGTCTACTGAGTATCGCAAAAGTTAAAGGCGAGGGTGGTCAAGGCCGCAAGGTCTCGGCTATCAGAAAGCTTCTCGCGGCTGCACAGGGCGATGAGGCAAAGTTCCTAATTAGAGGACTAGAGGGTAAACTCAGATTGGGACTTGCGGATCGAACTGTATTAGTTTCTTTAAGCAGCGCTATGATCACCCACGAGCAGGAGCTAAGTGGTAAAATGCCGACTACAGCAATGTTGGACCAGTCGGAACTCAATCTCAGAAGCGTGTATAGGTTCGTTACGATCGACGGTCTTTAACAATTTCTGAAGTCCAGCTAACAATTTGGTCTACAGTGAGTTGCCGAGTTACGAGATTATCATACCCGCTATGATGAAACACGGCATCATGGATATTAAGAAGTATTGCAAGTTACAGCCTGGTATTTTTACTTTTTAAGTGCTCCAATTGCAAATCCGTTACTGACAACCTTGCAGGTGTCCCTGTAAAACCCATGTTAGCAAAGCCAACAAAAGCGATATCAGAGGTTCTTGATAGGTTTGAAAATCAACGTTTTACTTGCGAGTATAAGTACGATGGGGAACGTGCTCAAATTCATTATGTGTCTCCAAAGTCTTCAATTGAATATCCGCCAGCTACTCTTGGCGGAGAACCAATCAAGAATCTTGCTAAGGTCTTTTCTCGCAATTCAGAGGATCTGAGCGGCAAGTATCCTGATATCCTTGCGGCGATGAACAACTGGGTTAGACCCGAAGTTGAAAGCTTTGTTCTTGATTGCGAAGCGGTCGGATGGGATGAGACAAATAATCGTCTCCTGCCATTTCAAATGCTTATGACTAGGAAAAAGAAAGATGTCGCGTTGGAGGATGTAAAGATCAGAGTGTGCGTTCATGCATTCGATCTTCTATTTTTGAATGGAAAGGTATGTGATGAGGTCCGCTCCTGAGTTTGGCTCGCGATATGTTAACGCTGTTGCTTAAACGCCTGAAGCCTGTTGTTCGTGAGTCTCTTAATGACAGAAGGAGGCTCATGCACGAAACATTCATCGAGGTTCCCAATCAGTTCGTCTTTGCTAGGTACATGGATAGTAGCGATCTCGAAGAAATCCGTCTCTTCCTAGACCAGAGTGTGAAGGACTCTTGCGAAGGACTCATGGTTAAAATAATGGATGGTCCCGAGAGCTTCTATGAGCCTAGTCAGAGAAGTCGTAATTGGCTTAAAGTGAGTTGCTTATTTTTTTTAATTTTTAATTTTTTGTTTTTAGCAAGCGAGCTGGACCTGTGCCAAGACACTAACGCCGCCTTTCATTCCCACGCTCCCCTTCTACATCTGACAAGCGGCGCGCAAACCCCCATGCTCTCCTTTCTGTTTTCTGTCGCGATTTGAGGGATTTTTTATCTGATGAAAATTTTGCGCGCCACAATCAGATTAAGAAAGATTATATCGATAAGTTAGGAGATTCCCTAGACTTGGTTGTCATTGGCGCCTACTGGGGTAAAGGCAAACGCACCTCCGTCTACGGCTCCTTCCTACTGGCTTGTTACAATCCCAGTACTCAGAATTATGAATCTGTATGCAATATTGGCACCGGTTTCAGCGAGGCTGCCCTCGAAGAGTTCTACGACACTTTACACCCCCTCGAAATAGATAGGGCCAAGCCTTTCTATGACCATCCGAGTGGTAACGCGGGCAAGCCGGATGTTTGGTTCGAACCTAAAATACTCTGGGAAGTTAAAGCATCCGATTTGACCTTATCCCCTCGCTACAAGGCCGCAGCCGGCCTAGCCGGGCACCGGGATAAGGGCGTTAGTCTCAGGTTTCCGAGATTTATTGGTCCTAGAACTGACAAGACCGGTGAGGACGCGACTAGCTCTGGTCAGGTTGCGGAAATGTATCTCCGCCAGGATCAAGTCGCGCACAAAACTGGAGCTAAGGGGGTTGACGATGATTTCGACTACTGATCCATTGTTTTCTTTGTTTTTTTCATTTTGTTATTTTCCTTGAAACCACTGTTTGCAACTTGATTGAGCAAGGGTTGCGAATTTGTTGGACTAAGGTTGGGGGAATGTGGGGGAAAATGCTCATAAAATTATTTGTCGTTATTAGTTGTAGGTGACTTCAGCCGGCTCTTTCCTTTCTACCAGGCTACTACTACTATAAAATTTTATGTGGGGATCTGTTTAGGATTCCCAATTTAACTAGAGTGCACCGGTATGCCAGTAGCACACATGGGTCACGATCGGGCCTCGGGCGGGTTGTGATAATATTATGGTAAAGTGAATTTTAATAGTTCCCGCTATTGCAAGTAAAATCACACCTCCCTTCCTTCGCGAGTTCAAATTGTGCTGCATGTATAGTATCATAGTTATGAGGTATGTGGACTATTAGAGAAGAAAATTAGTACTAAGTCGACGATTCAGGGAAAATCGTTCCAATACCTGATCTGGTACTCTAAGTTCCCGCAAGCTATTTTCCGCATACAATATTCTTTACTTCCATTACAGCCTCCTGTAGGGTCGCGAGATTCTCGAGTTGCGAGAGTGGCGCCCCCCCTTGGCCCCTTAGCATGGATTCTCCCGAATCCACAGTATGGTGAACCATACTTTTAAATTTCCGCGATACTTTTCTTGTTTGCTCCTGGTATTGAAAAAAAGTAAAAATTGGGCTAAACCTTGTCTGAACTGCAGGCATGTACTGTACCCGTTTTTAAGCCACAACTCTCGCAACCCTACAGGAGGCTGCACCCTCTCATTAATTCCAAACTCTACATTTTCTTTTATTTCGTAATGCTTTCACTGTTTTCATGCAAGCTACCGGTGTTGTCCTTTTAAAAGTGAAGGTATGTTTGCATACCGGAGAGCCTTTGAGACATATAATCCCAGGTTGCAATGTATTGCCAGTAGTATGTACAGTATAGTTTAATATCAGGAACAGGAGGTGTAGTTTTTGTTGCTGGAATGTTATGGCCAGTGGTTTCAATATGAATACTCATAGCAGG
>Ga0307510_10007193_pt1 | contig 13255 bp, 6 predicted proteins | sample 12_EM_MG_FD_207224 | JGI IMG/M metagenome (GOLD analysis project Ga0307510, IMG submission 207224) | Populus trichocarpa ectomycorrhiza microbial communities from riparian zone in the Pacific Northwest, United States - 12_EM | ecosystem: Host-associated > Plants > Roots > Unclassified | place... | reverse complement strand
TGTTTCTTTAGAAAGAACAATACTAAAATCAGGTTTTGGTGTTAATAATACCGGAGCAGTTGCTGCTTCAATAACTGGTCTGTCTTCTACATCATCTGCATTACATGATACTGCCAGTACACCAATAAATGCGATTAAAATTTTATATATATTTTTCATTTTTATTAATTTATAAGGTTAGTTAGTATCCGGTATTTTGTTTTAAAGTTGGGTTTGCCTGAATATTTCTTGCAGGAATAGGCATTAAATCTCTGTATGAATCAGTAGCACTACCATTTATAGAACCACCCTTCCACTGCCAGATTTTAGATCCTCCTGTAAATTTTCCAAAACGGATCAAATCAGTTCTTCTGTGACATTCCCAGAATAATTCTCTTCCTCTTTCGTCTAAAATAAAATCAAGAGTTAGTTGTGCAGTTCCAATAGTTGCTGCATTTGCTCTGGTTCTAATTTTGTTCACATAACCCAAAGCTGTTCCAATGTTTCCTGTTGTAGCTCCTCTTAAAGTTGCCTCAGCATACATCAAATAAACATCAGTTAATCTGAACATTGGGAAATCGATATCCGGGATATCATTTCTTTGAGCTGCAGAACCATCAGAATTTTTATTGATGTATTTTGTTACCGCATAACCGTCTGTAAACGTTCCAACATTTTTAATATCTTTTGATTGACCATTGGTATAAAATGTTCCTCTTTTATCTGCAGTTGCATTTTCGTCAGGAAAAAGATTTACAAACTCTCTACGGGTTCTAATACCCTGCCATCCACCGTCCATGCCTCTGGATGCAGCATCCATACTACCTCCAATAGAAGCGTGCATGATAAAACTCATTCCTCCGCCTGTAGCTCTGATAGCATTGCCATCGCCTATAATTGGGAAAATAATTTCAGTTTGAGCTCCATTTCTGTTATTATCCGCAGAGAATAAATAACTGTAAGGAACTTCTGCGAAAGTATATCCTGAACCAGTAATGATTTCATTACACAATGTAGCAGCTTCATTATTTCTTTCTACTCCTGTATATACTTTAGAGTTTAGATAAATTTGTGCCAATAAAAATTTAGCAGCAGTTTTATCTACCCTTCCATACTCGTTTGTTTTTGAAGCAGCTAAACTATTGTCTAAATCCTTTAATTCAGATTCTACAAAAGCAAAAACTTCTGCTCTAGATTTTTGTACCGGATAAAAGAATCCAACAGGATCATTTTCTGTAGTGATTGGAACATTTCCAAATAAATCCATTAAGTTGTAATAGGAGAAAGCTCTCATAAAACGAGCCTCTGCTCTAAAAGTAGCAATTTCAGCTTTCAAATTTGCATCAACACCTCTCGCTGTTAGTTTCTCATCAGTAGTTTGTCTTAAAAACTCATTTGCTACACTAATGTGATAAAACGCCCGGGAGAATGTCCCTTCCAAAAATTCATTAGCAGGCGACCAGGTCTGAGCATTTAATGTTGGCAAAGTACCATCAGCCCAGGCAATAATAGCTTCATCTGTTGTAAACTCTTGTGTTACGAAAAGCAAACGTAAATAACTGCTAAAATCACCTCCAAGTCCGGCAATATCTGCAGAACCATCACCATCGTTACCTCCTACATACAAACCTGCATATAATTTTGCTAATACTTCTTTGTATGATGCCGGGTCCTGGAAAAAAGTTTCAGATAAAAATTCATCATCATCACCTGGTGTAACATCCAGATCGCTCGTACATGAAGTAAGCGTCATACTTAATCCTAAAATAAATAGGAGAAAATAAGATATATATTTAAATGATATTTTCATTTTGTTTATTTTTAAATTGTTTTAAGTGCCTTATTAGAAATTTGCATTTACTCCAAACAGGAAAGTTCTGGCTCTTGGGTAAACATTATTGTCAATTCCATTAAATTTCTCCGGATCTAAACCACCGTATTTCGTAAGTACAAAAACATTTTGAACTCCAGCCGTAAATCTTAGAGATGCTGCTTTTAATAACGTTTTATCAAAAGTATATCCAAGTGTAACATTATCTAATTTTATAAAAGAAGCATCTTTTATAAAATAGTTAGACAAATAACGTTGTGTCCCATTGTCCTCAAAAGTAAAACCAGTGTTATAGTAATCTGAACTTACATTAGACAAATCTGTTTGTCTTCTTAAGCCTGCATCAGAATATCCATAATTAGAACTTACGTTATCAAAAATATAATTTCCTAAACTTGCTCTCCAGTTCATTGTAAAATCAAACTTTTTGTAGTTTAAAGTAGAGAACAAGCCAAAAGTATAATCCGGCGCTGGTTTATGGTATCTGTAACGGTCACCTGCATCAATTTTTCCATCTCCATTTCTATCCGCATAAGCGCCGGCAATTGGCCTTTTGTCAGCATCATACAATTGCTCAAATACAAAAAATGAGTTTGGTGTAAATCCTACTGAATTAATCTGGATTTTATTTCCATTTCCACCAGCTATATTATCTCCGGCCAAATAACCTTGAAAACCCGGAACAGTAATTCCCAACTCCGAAATCTTTTGATCAACATAAGTAGTATTAAAAGCTACATTCCAGGTCAGGTTATCATTTTTAACGATATCAGACTGGATACTAAACTCAACCCCTTTTGTTCTTACACTACCAATATTAAAAAAACCTTGATTTCTAATATTTGCTCCATCAGGAACTGCAATATCTGCTAATAAATCAGTTGATTTTTTATCAAAATAATTAATAGTTCCTGTAATCCTGTCATTAAAAAATCCGTAATCAATACCTACGTTCATCTCAGCTAATTCTTCCCATTTGATATTTTCGTTATATCCTTCCGGTCTCGCTGTTGTATAAATAGTATTACCAAAAATGTATTGCGAATTAATTGTTCCTAAAGTTACGCGGCGTAAATAATCGTACTGTGCCGTAATATCTTGTTGACCGGTAGTACCGTATCCAACTCTTAATTTTAAAGTTGAAAGAGTTGCGTTGTCTTTTAAGAATTCTTCTTCAGTAACATTCCAGGCAAAAGCACCTCCGGCAAAATTCCCCCATCTGTTATCTTCAGAAAAACGAGAAGTTCCGTCCCTTCTATAATTTAAAGTCAATAAATATTTACTGTCATAACCTAAATTCAAACGTCCAAAGAAAGATTGTAAATTGATATCCGGATCAGTAGCTATATCTTCATTAGGGTTTGGTTGTCTGGTTTCTCCTGATGAGTATTTTTCTTTTTGAAATAATTGGTAGTTATAACCTGCAGTTGCATCAATTTTAATTTTTCCTAAATCTTTAGTATAATTAAAATAAGCATTTAAGTTTTTATTTTGAAGCATATCTGTATAGCTGCTATAGTTTCCTAAATTCACATAACCAGGATCACTAAATGGTTTTGGCTGATATCCTAAAACACTTTGAGTACTTACCTGAGTGTATCCACTGCTATCAAATCTATCAATACCTGCCTCAACAACAGCTCTCAAATCTTCAAAGAAATGAAACTTATAGTCCAGTCTGATATTTCCCCATTTTCTTGTCGAAGTAGCTCTGCGCTCATCCTGATTTAATCTTGCAACAGGGTTTCTTGCCGGTAATAATGGTAAGTTACCTGTAGGCTCCAACCATTCAAAATATCCTCCATAACGGGAACCCGCTTCGTAAACCGGCTGCGTTGGATCAAATCCGATTGCACTGCTGATTACCGGACCTTCGTCCTGAAATTGATTTTTACCAAATGATAAATTCCCGCTAATATCAATTTTTAAGTGGTTATCAAATAAAACCGGATTTAATGATATCGATGTCGTAGTTCTTTCAAAAGAAGTGTTTCTTAGAATTCCCGGATTATCAACGTTACCAACAGATAATCTAACAGGCAATTTATTAAACAATGAACCACTTACAGAAATATTATTGTTAGTTGTAAGCGCTGTGTGAAAAATTTCATCCTGCCAATTTGTATTGGCTGTACCCAATAGCGCTTGTTGAGCTGCCGAACCTTTGGTATTTACTAATTCACGAAATTGATCTGCACTCATTACATCAACTGTATTTGCTACTGTATTGATACCAACCTGAGAACTGAAGTTTACTTTTACAGCTCCTTTTGTTCCTTTTTTAGTTGTAATAACGATTACACCATTTGCCGCTCTTGATCCGTAAATTGCAGCAGCAGATGCATCTTTAAGAACCGTAAAAGATTCAATATCATTAGGATCAATTGTAGATAAAATACTTGTAGCTCCACTTGGAACCGCGTTGCTTAAAGGAAGTCCGTCTAAAACGATTAACGGCTCATTAGAAGCATTTAAAGATGACCCTCCACGAATTCGGATATCCGCTTTTGCTCCCGGAGCACCTCCTCCTGTTACATTAACACCCGAAATACGGCCGCTGATTAAACTTTCCGGAGTTACATTAATTCCTTTATTAAATTCTTTTGAAGAGATTTGCGATACAGAACCCGTTGCGTCTTTTTTCTTAACAGTTCCGTAACCTACCTGCACCACAACCTCTTTAAGTTGATTGGTATCTTCTTCCAGTAAAATATTTAGTGTTTTTTGACCATTATAATCAACGGTAGCGGTTTTGTATCCAATAAAAGAAACCGTAATTTTGTTTCCGTTTCTTACATTAGACAGCTGAAAATTACCGTCAAAACCTGTCGATGTCCCTCCGGGAGCACCTTGTACATTTATATTTACCCCCGGGATTGGTTGTCCCGTTGCTTTATCGACAACAGTACCGTTTAAAGTGCTCTGAGCAAGCATGCAAAACGGTAACAGCAGGAATAAAAATAACAACTTTTTGGAAATTGTTTTCATACTTTTGTTTAAATTAGTTTGAGTTTTTGATTGTTAGTTAAGCTTTTAATTTTACTTCGAATTTCAAAATTAGAAATTAATTAACATGCTCAACATGAGGCAGTTTTTATTGGTTTACGAAAACGTGGTAGTGTTGAAAACTTTATATTTTATGTCGGTTTTTTAAGGGTAAAATTGTCATTTTAGAAAATTAAACATACCTTTATTATCAATAACATTTTTTTCAAATTAGCATTATGAAGCGAAAAGTGACCCTAAAACAGATTGCAAAAGAGCTGGATGTATCTATTTCAACGGTCTCAAAATCATTGCGAAACAGCTCTGAAATTGGCGAAGAAACACGATTAAAAGTGCAGGCCTTTGCAAAGTTTTACAACTATAAACCCAACAACATTGCCCTTAGTTTAAAAAACCGAAAGACCAAAAGTATTGGCATTATCATTCCGGAAATTGTACATTATTTTTTCTCTACTGTTATTGACGGAATTGAGCAGGTTGCCAACGAAAATGGTTATAGTGTAGTAATCTGTTTGTCGGATGACTCTTTTGATAAAGAAGTATTAAATATGGAAATGCTGGCCAACGGAAGCATTGACGGTTTTATCATGTCGCTTTCTAAAGAAACACAATTCAAAGGGGATTTTCACCATATTACCGAAGTTATCAATCAGGGAATGCCTGTAGTGATGTTCGATCGTGTGACTAATGACATTTTATGTGATAAAGTAATTATTGATGATAAAGCAGCAGCTTACGAAGCCGTACAAAGTTTGATTGATAATGGAAGAAAAAAGATTGCTCTCGTAACAACTGTTGATTATGTAAGCGTTGGAAAACTAAGAACGGATGGTTATGAAAAAGCACTTTTAGACAACGGATTACCATTTAATGAAGATTTAATTATAAAAATTGAAGACGTAGACACCTGCGAAATCACAATCAGTCAACTTTTACATGACAGGGCCTTCGATGCCGTTTTTGCCGTAAATGAGCTTTTTGCTGTCACTATTATTAAAACTGCCAGCAAAATGGGACTTAAAGTTCCTGAGGATCTTGCTGTAATTGCTTTTACTGACGGAATTATCTCGAAATACTCAACACCAACGATAACAACAGTCAGCCAAAGTGGAAAAAAGATGGGTAATAAAGCGGCTAAAATGCTTATTGAAAGACTCGAAGCAGACCATAATGATGATGATGATGAAGAAAACGAAAATTATACCACCGAAGTAATAGAAACACATCTGATAAAAAGAGAATCAACAGACTAATTTTTAAACTGTGAAAAATCAAAAGTGATAAAAACAACCTGAAATTTTAATTTTGCTTTCCACTTTTATCACTTTCCATTTTTAAGCAGCACTTTTTTCTTATTTAATTCATTACTACAACCTTGTAGTTAAAAATGTTTGGTCATATTTGTTTTTAGAAAACAAAAAATTGAAATATATTTATATATTTACAGCCAATTCAAAGCTTTTACTTTTACTTCGAAAAAAATAGTAGGTTTTGATAAGCAAAGCGCTTATCGTATAATTTTTACAAATTACGATAATGGAAAAGCGTAGATTAAGTTTCTGGGAAATTTGGAACATGAGTTTCGGTTTCTTGGGAATACAAATGGGGTTTGCACTTCAAAATGCAAATGCCAGCAGAATTCTTCAAATTTTTGGTGCCGACGTACATGAATTATCATGGTTTTGGATTATTGCTCCCCTGATGGGATTAATAGTGCAACCCATCATTGGACATTACAGCGATAAAACCTGGGGAAAATTTGGCAGAAGAAAACCATTTTTTCTTGTAGGTGCTATTCTGGCTTCAGTTGGATTGATCTTAATGCCTCAGGCTAATATTTTCATTTCAGTCTTACCTGCTTTATGGGTTGGAGCCGGAATGTTAATGATTATGGATGCCTCTTTCAATATTGCCATGGAGCCTTTTCGTGCTTTGGTTGGAGATAATTTAAGAACAGATCAGCGTACATCAGGTTTCAGTATTCAAACTTCCTTAATTGGTTTTGGAGCTGTAATTGGTTCGGCTTTGCCTTACGTTTTAACAAATTATTTTCACATTTCAAACAATGCCGCTCCCGGAAGTATTCCTTTAAATCTGAAATTATCCTTTATAATTGGAGCTGTAGTTTTAATTGGCTCAATTCTAGTGACGCTTTTTACCACAAAAGAATATACTCCGGAAGAATTAGCCAATTTTGAAGATCCGCAAAGTGAAACTGATATTCCTTCTGAAGAAAAGTCAAAACTCACAGACATTTTTACAGATTTTGCAAAAATGCCAACTACAATGCGTCAGTTAAGCTGGGTACAATTTTTCTCCTGGTTTGGACTCTTCGGAATGTGGGTTTTTACAACTCCGGCCATTGCACATCACATTTATGGCCTACCGTTAAGTGATACTTCAAGTCAGCAATATCAGAATGCGGGAGACTGGGTCGGAATTCTATTTGGAGTTTATAATTTCGTTTCTGCAATAATCGCATTGTTCTTCTTACCGTACATCGCAAAAAAAATTGGCAGAAAAGCGACACATTCCCTTTCATTGATCATTGGAGGAATTGGATTGATTTCAATCTATTTTATGCCAAATGAAGATTGGGTTGTATTCCCAATGATTTTAATTGGAGTTGCCTGGGCAAGTATTCTGGCCATGCCATATGCCATTCTTGCGGGATCAATTGCTCCTAAAAAAATGGGGGTTTATATGGGGATTTTCAACTTCTTCATCGTTATTCCACAAATTGTAAATGCGCTTATTGGCGGACCAATTGTGAAATACCTCTACAACGGAGATGCCATTTATGCCTTAATTACTAGCGGAGTTAGCTTTTTAATTGCAGCGGCTTTAGTTTACAAAGTTAAAGATGTAGACGACGTTAAAGAGAATTCTTAAAATAAAAATCCTTTCAAATGACAAAGAAAGCATTCATTTTCGACCTTGACGGAGTCATTGTCGATACGGCTAAATATCACTTTTTAGCCTGGGAAAAAATAGCGAAAGCATTAAATATAAATTTTACACACGAACACAACGAATTACTAAAAGGAGTAAGTCGCGTACGTTCTTTAGATATAATACTTGAATTAGGAAATATTCAGGCTTTTCAGGAAGATAAAGACAAATGGTTAATTCAAAAAAACGAAGATTATTTATCTTATTTAGTTGATATGGACGAAAGTGAGATTCTTCCGGGAGTTTTTAAAATTCTGCAGCTATTAAAAGACAAAAATCAGGGAATTGCATTGGGTTCTGCCAGCAAAAACGCAAGACCAATCCTTGAAAAAACAGGAATTCTGTCCTATTTCGATGTTATTGTGGACGGAAACGACGTTACCAATGCAAAACCGGACCCGGAAGTTTTCCTTAAAGCGGCACAATTATTAAATATTAACTCAAGAAATGCCATTGTATTCGAAGATTCGGTTGCCGGAATTCAGGCTGCGAATATTGCAGGTATGATAAGTGTCGGAATTGGTGAGGAAACAATTTTACATGAAGCGGATTATATTTTTAAAGATTTCACTGAAATAAACACAGCGTTTATCGAGAAACTTATCAATTAGATAATGTGCCAATTTGATAATTAGAAAATTATAAAAACTTGAATAATCTAATTAACTAATTATCACAAATCAACCTGATAATTTAAAAATATAAATCATCTAAATTAAATAGTAAAATAGTAAAACAACGAGCAATTATTGGGATAGAATCAAATTAGAAATAATCCAAAACAAATAATTATCTAATTACCCTAATTGCCACATTATCTAATTATAGAAAAATGAATCAAGACTATATAAAACCGGACAACTGGTCCATCATAGAAGAAGGATTTGATACAGAAAGCGTAAAACCTTCTGAAAGTCTTTTCAGCCTCGGAAATGGCGCGATGGGACAACGTGCCAATTTTGAAGAAACATATTCCGGCGAAACTTTTCAGGGAAGTTACATTGCCGGAATTTATTACCCTGATAAAACCAAAGTAGGCTGGTGGAAAAACGGATACCCGGAATATTTTGCAAAAGTTCTGAACGCACCAAACTGGATTGGAATTAATATTGAAATTAATGAAGAAAACCTGGACCTGAATACTTGTACAGAAGTTCGAAACTTTCGCAGGGAATTGAATATGAAAGAAGGCTGGTACAATCGTTCTTTTGAAGCTACGCTGAAAAACGGAACTGAAATCGCAGTAAACGTACGTCGTTTTCTTTCTTTGGATCTGGATGAAATTGGGATTATAAAATACGATGTTTCACCTTTAAACAAGGATGCAAAAATCGTTTATAAACCTTACATCGATGCCAGTGTAACCAATGAAGATGCCAATTGGGATGAAAAATTCTGGAAGCCATTAGAGGTAAAAAAATCAAATAGTGAAGCTTATGTGACGGCACAAACTTTTAAAACGCATTTTAAAGTGACAACTTTTATGCACAACACGATTTTGGCCAATGGAGAAAACGTAAATATTTCTCCTTCTTCAATTGATTCGACTATTGATAAAGTACAATTTACATACGGAACTATTATTGCAAAAGGGCAAACCTCATCGATTCAGAAAATTGGCGGATATACCGTTTCTTTAAACCACGAAAATACTTTGGCTGCAGCCGAAAAATGTATCAAAGCTGCGGTTAATTTAGGGTACGATGCTTTGCTTCAAAATCAAATTGAGGCTTGGGCAAAAATCTGGGAAATGTCAGACATTACAATTGAAGGTGATATAAAAGCGCAGCAGGGGATTCGCTTCAATATCTTCCAATTAAATCAAACGTATTCAGGAAAAGACAGCCGACTGAACATTGGACCAAAAGGTTTTACCGGAGAAAAATACGGCGGATCTACGTATTGGGATACCGAAGCGTATTGTATTCCGTTTTATATGGCGACCAAAGATCAGCAGGTTGCAAGAAACTTATTGACATACCGTTTCAATCAATTGGACAAAGCAATTGAAAATGCCAAAGATAATTTAGGTTTCAAAAATGGCGCTGCTTTGTATCCGATGGTTACCATGAACGGTGAAGAATGCCATAACGAATGGGAAATCACACACGAAGAAATCCACAGAAACGGAGCGATTGCTTTTGCGATTTTCAACTATTATCGTTACACTGGAGATTACTCCTATATTCCGGAAAAAGGTCTGGAAGTTTTGATCGGAATTGCACGTTTCTGGTATCAAAGAGCTTCTTTTTCTAAAGAAAAAAATCAATATGTGATTTTAGGAGTTACAGGCCCAAATGAATACGAAAACAACATCAACAATAATTTTTATACCAATTATATTGCAAAATGGTGTATTGATTATACTGAGGAACAAATTAAAAAAGTCGCTGCAGAATATCCTGAAGACCATAAAAGAGTATTAGAAAAAGTAAATCTTTCGACTGCAGAAATTCAGGAGTGGAAAAAAGTAGCTGATGATATGTATTTTCCAACTTCTGAGGAATTAGGAATTTATCTGCAGCAGGATGGCTTCTTAGACAAGGATTTAGTGCCTGTAAAAGACTTAAATCGTTCACAGCGTCCAATCAATCAAAAATGGTCCTGGGATCGCGTTTTGCGCTCGCCATACATCAAACAAGCTGACGTTTTACAATGTTTTTATTTCTTTGAAGATCATTTTTCAAGAGAAGAATTAAAACGCAATTTCGAATTTTACGAATCATTTACGGTTCATGAAAGTTCGCTTTCGCCTTGCGTACATTCGATTCAGGCGGCTGTTTTAGACAAAATGGATATGGCGTATACTTTCTATTTAAGAACTTCCCGTCTTGATCTTGATGATTATAACAAAGAAGTTGAAGAAGGTTGTCACATCACTTCTATGGCAGGAACATGGATGAGTATTGTGGAAGGTTTTGGCGGAATGCGTGTCAAAAATAACCAGCTTCATTTTTCTCCAAAAATTCCAAAAGAATGGAAAGGTTATTCTTTTAAAATTAATTTTAGAAATCAAATTCTAACAGTGTCTGTAAATCATAATGAAACAATTTTTACAGTAGATGATGATCAGGATTTAACGATTATAGTAAATGGAAAACCAATAATAGCCACAAAATTGGCAACAGCTTAAAATTATTAAACACGAATTAGTTGGCTCATTCGTTGAGTTTAACTAAACACATAGAAACATAGATTTAACTCTCTTAAAACAAGGTTAAAATAATGACACATCATTTCACATAGCTATGTGTTTTGCAGAAAGTGAAACGCCTTTTTTGAGCTATCCCAATCTATGTTTCTATGTGTTAAAAAAAACAGCATTTATTTTAGTGCTAATTAGTGAAATTCGTGTTTAGCTTTTAAAGCAGAAATAATTTGAATTAATTACTTTTAAATAAAAAAAATATGAAAAACTTATTTTTCGCAAGTTTAATCTTGTTTGCCTTTTGTTCAATTACAAATGCACAGCAATTAAAATCCCCGGAAGGAAAATTTGTAATGGAATTTTCGCTTCAAAACGACGGAACCCCAACTTACAATTTAAAATATAAAAACAAAGAAGTTGTAAAAACCAGTAAATTAGGTCTTGAACTTAAAGATGACAAAAAATCTTTACTAAATGATTTTACGGTTGTTGACACAAAAACTTCCACTTTTGATGAAACCTGGAAACCGGTTTGGGGAGAAGTTGACAACATCAGAAATCATTATAATGAATTGGCTGTCACTTTAAATCAAAAAGGAACAGACAGACAAATCGTAATTCGTTTTCGTTTATTTGATGACGGTTTAGGATTCAGATATGAATTTCCAACACAAAAGAACCTTACTTATTTTGTAATTAAAGAAGAAAGATCTCAGTTTGCCATGGCGGGTGATCATACTGCTTTTTGGATTCCCGGAGATTATGACACACAGGAATACGATTATACCAAATCGAAATTATCTGAAATCAGAGGTTTATCTGAAAAAGCATATACAGCTAATGTTTCGCAAAAAAACTTTTCTTCAACAGGAGTTCAGACTTCCTTGATGATGAAAACGAATGACGGCATCTACATCAATTTACACGAAGCAGCTTTAATTAATTATTCTTGTATGCATCTGAATTTAGATGATAAAAATATGATTTTTGAATCCTGGTTGACTCCGGATGCAAAAGGTGACAAAGGCTATATGCAGGCACCAAGTCATTCGCCATGGAGAACGATTATGGTAAGCGATGATGCGAGAGAAATTTTGGCTTCAAAAATGACTTTAAATTTAAACGATCCATCAAAAATTGATGATACTTCGTGGATTAAACCTGTAAAATATGTTGGAGTTTGGTGGGAAATGATTACAGGAAAAAGTTCCTGGTCGTATACAAACGATTTCCCAACAGTACAATTGGGCGTTTCCGATTTCTCAAAAGCAAAACCAAACGGCACACACGGAGCAAATAATGCTAACGTAAAAAAATATATAGATTTTGCTGCTGCAAATGGTTTCGATGCTGTTTTGGTTGAAGGCTGGAACGAAGGCTGGGAGGATTGGTTTGGACATTCAAAAGATTATGTTTTTGATTTCTTAACACCTTACCCGGATTTTGATGTAAAAGGTTTGCATGAATATGCCAAATCAAAAGGAATCAAAATCATCATGCACCATGAAACTTCCGGCTCTACCCGTAACTACGAGCGTCACATGGATAAAGCATACCAATTCATGAAAGACAACGGGTATGACGCTGTAAAAAGCGGTTATGTTGGGGATATTTTGCCTCGCGGTGAAAACCATTACGATCAATGGATTGTAAACCATTATCAATATGCAATCGAAAAAGCAGCTGATTATAAAATTATGGTGAATGCGCACGAAGCCGTTCGCCCAACAGGAATTTGCAGAACATATCCGAATTTAATTGGAAACGAAGCAGCAAGAGGAACAGAATACCAGGCTTTTGGAGGTTCTAAACCAAATCACGTAACCGTTTTGCCTTTTACAAGATTAATTGGCGGACCAATGGATTACACTCCGGGAATCTTCGAAATGGATATCAGCAAAATGAATCCTGGAAACACATCGCATGTGAACAGTACAATCTGTAATCAATTGGCTTTGTATGTAACTATGTACAGTCCGTTGCAAATGGCAGCTGATACTCCAGAGAATTACAACCGTTTCCCGGATGCTTTCCAGTTCATTAAAGATGTGGCTGTAGATTGGTCTGAAAGCAAATATATCGAAGCCGAACCTGGCGATTTTATTACCGTTGCCCGTAAAGCAAAAGGAACTAACAATTGGTTTGTTGGAAACGTAAACGGAGAAACTTCCCGTACATCAAACATCGATTTCAGCTTCCTTGAAAAAGGTAAAAAATACACCGCAACAATTTATGCTGATGCAAAAGATGCGCATTACAAAACAAATCCACAGGCTTACACCATCAAAAAAATTGCTGTAACCAATAAATCAAAATTATCACAGTTATCTGTACCGGGA
>Ga0307510_10007192_pt1 | contig 13255 bp, 13 predicted proteins | sample 12_EM_MG_FD_207224 | JGI IMG/M metagenome (GOLD analysis project Ga0307510, IMG submission 207224) | Populus trichocarpa ectomycorrhiza microbial communities from riparian zone in the Pacific Northwest, United States - 12_EM | ecosystem: Host-associated > Plants > Roots > Unclassified | place... | reverse complement strand
GTGGCCGCGCGCGCAGCGCGCATCAATAACTGACTCGTCGCCGCTGTTTGAACGCAGCGAACGAAGTGAGCGCAGTGAGTTTGGCGACGGGGCCACGAGCCCGAGCATCGCAGGGAAGCCGAAGCGAAGCGCAGGCCGCTCCAGCGAAGCGCGGAGGCCTGCCCGGCCCCCGCTTTGTCGCGCCGACTTTCGCACGCGAAGCAGCCGTGCAACGACAGCACCTTTCAATGCATCGCGGGGCGCACACGGCGCGGTGGGAAAGCCGACATGACGGACATCCTGCTCAGTGCCACCGACCTCAGCGTGCGCTTCGGCGGCGTGCTGGCTGTCAACAAGGTCGGCTTCGACGTGAAGCGCGGCGAGGTGTTCACGCTGATCGGGCCCAACGGCGCGGGCAAGACGACGGTGTTCAACCTGATCAGCCGGCTCTACACGCCGACGACCGGCGCGATCGTGTTCGACGGCCATCGCCTGGCCGAGCATGCGCCGCACGACATCGCGCGGCTGGGCATTGCGCGCACCTTCCAGAACATCGAGCTGTTCGAGCACGCGAGCGTGCTGCAGAACCTGCTGATCGGCCGCCACACGCACCGGCAGACCAACTTGTGGAGCGAGGTGTTCTTCACGCGCAAGGCGCGCGCTGCGGAGATTGCGGCGCGCGAGAAGGTGGAGCAGGTGATCGAGCTGCTAGATCTGCAGCACCACCGCGAGTCGCTGGTCGCCGGCTTGCCCTATGGCGTGCGCAAGGTGGTGGAGCTGGCGCGCGCGCTGTGCACCGAACCGAAGTTGCTGTTGCTCGACGAGCCGTCTTCGGGCCTGAACGTGGAAGAGACCGACGACATGGCGTTCTGGATCGCCGACATCCGCGACGAACTCGGCATCACGGTGCTGATGGTCGAGCACGACATGTCGCTGGTCTCCAAGGTCTCGGACCGCGTGCTCGCGATGAACCAGGGCGAGGTGCTCGCGATGGGCACGCCGGCCGAGGTGCAGCGGCATCCGGGTGTGATCGAGGCGTATCTCGGGTCGGCCGACGATGTGGCGAGTCTGCGGCGAACGGTGGCGGCATGAGCGGCGTCGACAACACCATCCTGAAGCTGCTGAACGTGGAGAGCGCCTACGGCCCGATCCGCGCGATCCGTGGCGTGAGTCTGCAGGTCGAGCGCGGCCGCATCGTCACGGTGCTGGGCTCCAACGGCGCGGGCAAGAGCACGATCCTCAAGACCGTCTCCGGCATCATCGATCCGCGCAAGGGCAGCATCGCGTTCAAGGGCGAGGACATCACCGCGCGCGACCCGGCGCTGATCGTGCAGCGCGGGTTGAGCCACGTGCCCGAAGGTCGCGAGGTGTTTCCGCTGCTGTCCATCCACGCCAACCTGATGATGGGCGCCTACACGCGGCGCGACCGCGATGGCGTGGCGCGCGATCTGGAGGTGGTGTATGGCTACTTCCCGATCCTGCGCGAGCGCGCAGCGCAGGATGCTGGGCTGCTCTCGGGCGGGCAGCAGCAGATGCTCGCGATCTCGCGTGCGCTGATGGCCGCGCCCGAGCTGATCCTGCTCGACGAACCCAGCCTGGGCCTGTCGCCGCGGCTCACGCGCGAGATCTTCGAGATCGTCGTGCGCATCAACCGCGAGCGCGGCACAACCATCCTGCTCGTGGAGCAGAACGCCAACATGGCGCTGAACGTGGCCGACTTCGGCTACGTGCTGGAGAACGGCCGCATCGTGATGGAGGACAGCTGCGACAAGCTGCGCGAGAAGGACGACATCAAGGAGTTCTATCTCGGCATGAAGGAGACCGGCGTGCGCGGTGAGCGGCGCTGGAAAAAGAAGAAGACCTGGCGATGAGGCAGCGAACCTTCGTCAGCGCTGAGGGCCCGAGCGCCCGGCCGCCCGAAGCCGGGCCCATCCCCTCGGGGGATCGGTCGCGGTACGCCGCGAACGAGGGGTTGTCATGAGCAACTTGTGGAATCTGAGCCATCTGCAGCCGCGCGATGACGTCGTCGTGGCGGGTGAGACGATGTCCGCGATGTTCTGGAACGCGGCGGCGATGCGCGGCGACAAGGTCTTCATGCGGCAGAAGAAGTTCGGCATCTGGCGCGAATGGACCTGGCGCGACACCGCGCAGGCGGTGCGCGAGATCGGCCACGGGCTGCTTGCGCTCGGTGTCGATCCGGGCGACTGCGCATCCATCGCGTCCAACACCGTCGTCGAATGGGTGCTGGCCGATCTGGCGGTGCTGAGCTGTGGCGGCGTGTCGAACGGCATCTACCCGACCGACGCGGCGGCGCAGGTGCAGTATCTGTGCGAAGACTCCCGCACCCGCATCCTGTTCGTCGAGGACGAAGAGCAACTCGACAAGGCGCTCGAGGTGCGCGCGCAGTTGCCGCTGCTGCGCAAGATCGTCGTGTTCGACACCGAAGGCCTGCGCGATTTCGCCGATCCCGATGTGATGGCGCTCTCGGCGTTGCGCGAACTCGGCCGCCAGCACCTGGCCGCGCATCCCGGCGCGCTCGACGCGCGCGTGGCCGCATGCCGGCCGGAAGATCTCGCGATCCTCGTCTACACCTCGGGCACCACCGGCCGGCCCAAGGGCGCGATGCATTCGCACCGTGGCCTGGTCTACACCGCGCGCGGCTACAACCGCATCGTCGCTCAGGACGAGTCCGACGAGCGCATGTGCTTCCTGCCGCTGTGCCACATCGCCGAGCGCATGGGCGGCGAATACTTCGGCGTCTACACCGGCTCGGTGCTGAACTTCGTCGAGAACCCCGAGACCGTGCCGGAGAACGTGCGCGAGATCGCGCCGACCGTGTTCACCGCGGTGCCGCGCGTGTGGGAGAAGTTCTATTCCGGCGTGACGATCGCGCTGAACGAGTCCGGCCGTGTGCAGCAGTGGGCGTATGCATGGAGCATCGGCGTGGGCGGCCGCATCGCCGAGCGGGTGCTCGCCGGCCAGCCGGTGAGCGCGTGGCTGAAGCTGCAGTTCGGCCTGGCGCGCGTGCTCACGCTGAACAACGTGCGCAAGCTGATCGGCATCCACCGCGCGCGTTTCTGCGTGACCGGCGCCGCGCCGATCTCGCCCGATCTGGTCAAGTGGTACCTCGCGCTCGGCGTGCCCATGGTCGAGGTCTGGGGCATGACCGAGACCTGCGGCGCCGCCACCTACACGCCGGCGCAACGCATCAAGCCCGGCATGATCGGCCCGCGCTGCCCGTTCAACGAGGTGCGGCTGGACGCCGCCACGGGCGAGCTGCAGGTGCGCGGCACGAATGTCTTCATGGGCTACCTGAACCTGCCCGAGAAGACCGCCGAAACCATAGACGCCGACGGCTGGCTGCACACCGGCGATGTCGGCCTGATTGACGAGGACGGCTACTTCCGAATCGCCGACCGGATGAAGGACATCATCATCACCGCCGGCGGCAAGAACATCACGCCGAGCGAGCTGGAGAACGACCTGAAGTTCTCGCCCTACATCACCGATGCGGTGGTGGTGGGCGACAAGCGCGCCTACCTCGTCGTGATCGTGATGATCGATCAGGAGAACGTCGAGAAGTTCGCGCAGGACCGCGACATCCCGTTCAGCAACTACGCGAGCCTCACGCGCGCGCCCGAGGTGCAGGCGCTGGTCCAGAGTGAACTCGACCGCGTCAACAGGAAGTTCGCGCGCGTCGAGCAGATCAAGAAGTTCTGGCTGCTCGACACGCAGCTCAGCGCCGAGGACGACGAGCTCACGCCGACGATGAAGCTCAAGCGCAAGCTCGTCGAGAAGAAGTACGCGCCGCAGATCGAGACGATGTACCGCTGACGACACCCACACAAGCAAGGAGACACGACATGACGACTGTTTTTACCAGGACGCTGATCACCACCGCGCTCGCACTCGCCGCCACGCTCGCGCTGGCGCAGTCGAAGGCGCCGCCGCAGGGCGTGGGCAAGGACGAGATCGTGATCGGCTCGATCCAGGATCTGTCGGGCCCGATCGCGGGCTTCGGCAAGCAGGTGCGCAACGGCATGCTGCTGCGCGTGGACGAGATCAACGAGCAGGGCGGCATCAACGGCCGCAAGCTCAAGCTGATCGTCGAGGACTCGGCCTACGATCCGAAGAAGGCCGTGCTCGCGGCGCAGAAGCTCGTGAACCAGGACAAGATCTTCATCATGGTCGGCCACATCGGCACGGCGCAGAACAACGCCGCGATGCCGGTGCAGTTCGAGAAGAACGTGATCAACTTCTACCCGGTCACGGCCGCGCGCGAGATGTACGAGCCGTTCAACCGGCTCAAGTATTCGTTCGCCGCCACCTACTACGACCAGATGCGCGGCGCGGTGCCCAAGCTGGTCAAGGAGAAAGGCGCGAAGAAGGTCTGCACGATCTACCAGGACGACGAGTTCGGGCTCGAGGTGGTGCGCGGCGCCGAGGCCGGCCTGAAGACCATGGGCATGGAGCTCGTTGAGAAGACCAGCTACAAGCGCGGCGCCACCGATTTCTCTTCGCAGGTGGCGCGCATGAAGGCCGCGGGCTGCGACTTCGTCGTGCTAGGCACCATCATCCGCGAGACCATCGGCGCCATCGCAGAGAGCCGAAAGACCGGCTTCAGCCCGACCTTCCTCGGTTCGAGCGCGGCCTACACCGACCTGATCCACAAGCTCGGCGGCAAGGCGATGGACGGCCTGTACGCGACCATGACCGTGGCCAACCCCTACCTCGACGACGCGAGCAAGGGCGTGAGCTTCTGGGCCAACAAGTACAAGACCAAGTTCAACGAGGACCCGACCGTGTTCTCGGTCTACGGCTATGGCGCGATAGATGCCTTCGCCGCCGCAGCTGCAAAGGCCGGCGCCGGCCTGAACACCGACAGCTTCATCAAGGCGATGGACACGATGACCTTCGAGCCCGACATGTTCGGCAGCGCGAAGGCGACGTTCACGTCCACCAAGCGGCTGGGCAGCGATGTGTCTCGGTTGTCGCAGTTGCAGGAGGCGCGGTGGAAGGTGATGTCGGAGTATTTCAAGCCGCAGTGAGGTGAGGCAGCGCCGCGCGGCGCGGCACAACTGAGCCGCGCCGGCGCTAGTCGATGTCGAAGTCGTCGGAGCCGCGGCGCGCGAAGAACAGCGTGACGACGGCCAGCACCAGCGCGCCGATGCCGATGACGATCAGGTGGGTTCGCAGCAGCGGCAGCACGGCGGCCAGCGCGAACGAACCCATCGCGCCCATCGTGAACATCACGGCACCGAGGAAGCGAATGGCCGGATGCGCCGGTGCGTCTTCGCCTTCGTCGTCGTCCCCGCATTTCTTCCGCTTCGCGTCGTCGACCAGTTCGACCCACGTGAACCAGACCGCCAACAGGCTCGTGCCGACGAGCCAGCCGATGGCAGCGACATAGCTGCCCGAATGAAACGCGCTCGCTGCGAATCGATTGACGACGGTCAGCCAGACGAGCCAGTAGACGAGCAGGGTGGCACAGGCGCGGAGGGTGGGCATGCGGCTGGATGGATCGTGAACTTGTTGATGTCGGAGTATGTCAAGCTGCGGCGAAGTGCGCATGGCGCGTTGTAAGCTCAAACGCATGACACGTCTTCGCGAACTGCACCGGCACAAAGGCACGCTCCGATTTGCTCGCAGACTGCTGACTGCGGCCATCCTGCTTCCGCTACTCGTGCGCCGCACCCGGCTTCTCGACACCCGGAAAATTGCCGCAGGCATTCCGTTCTTCACATGAAACGCCGCGATCTCGTGAGCGCGTTGCTGAGCGCGCCTTGGATGACGGGCACCGCGGTTGCCGCAGCGTCCGATTGGGTTCAGCGCTTCGGCTACCCGAGCGGTTGGGGGCCCCTCCGGGACTGGACCGACAAGACCCGCCGCGTCGGAAACTACTCCGGTGGTTTCGAGAGGATGTTCCCGACCCACACGATCGCGACCAGCGCGCCCGCCAGCCCGCTTCGGGTCGAGTTGCGCGAGCCGCCGCCGTTCACGTCCAGCGCCGGAACGACGACAACGTTCGATGCCTTTCTCGAAGCCTGGCCCACGACGGGCCTGCTGGTCGCCCGCAAGGGCACGGTTCTCTTCGAGCGCTATCAGTTCGATCGCAGCGCCGAGATGCGCATGACCAGCTGGTCGATGGCCAAGAGCGTCACATCGCTGCTCCTGGGGATCTGCATCGACCGCGGCCTGGTGCGCTCGCTCGACGACACGCCCGATACCTATGTGCCCGAACTCAAGGGCACGCTGCACGGCGGCATCAGCCTGCGCAATCTGGCCAACATGTCCAGCGGTGCGGCCATCCTGCACGATCGCGACAACGCGTGGCTCTATCCCAAGATGCTGACCGGCCGTGTTGCCGACTGCGAAGCCGCCGTGCGCGAATGGACCGCCGTGGCCGAGCCGCCGGGCACGCGCTTCAACTACAACGAACTGTGTCCGTTGACCATCGGCATGGTGATCCGCAAGGTCAGCGGCGGCACGCTCGCTCAGTTCTGCCAGCAAGCGCTGTGGCAGCCGTTGGCCGCCGAGGCCGATGCCTCCTGGTTCTGCGACAGCAAGGAGAAGGAGTTCAACTGCATCGGCTTCGGTGCCAGGCTTCGCGACTGGGCGCGCCTGGGCCAGATGCTGGCGCAGAACGGCGCCATGCAGAACCGCCAGATCGTGAGTGAAGCCTGGGTGCGCGAGTGCACCACATGGTCCGACAAGGACGCGCAGGTGCGGCACGGCGTGGGCATGCGTGGCATGGGCTACAAGTGCTTCTTCTGGCACCCCAAGGCCGATGGCAGCTGGATGATGATGAACGGCCACCACGGCCAGCGCCTGCTGGTGGACCGGGCCACGCAGACGGTCCTGGTTCACACCGCGGTGGAGGGCGATCCGCCGTGGCAGCGGGAGTTGTTCCGCCTGTTCGATGCGGCCACGCGCATGACCGCCTGACGGCGCGCGTGCGACCTTCGCGGCGCTTGTCGCGCAGCCGCCTCAGACCAGATCGCCGCCTTAGTTGTCTGCCTTGGCGATCACCTTGCTCGCATAGGTGGGCGCCGCCAGGCTCCACAGCATGATGTTGTTGACGACGCGGGGCATCAGCGGCAGCGGGCGCGGCGCCGACGTCGTCGTCATGCCGCAGAATGAAGCATGCGCAAGTCTGTGACCACGTCGACTGAACCGGTCCTTCTCGCGGGAGGCAATCCGCAAGTCGCCAAGGCGGACGGCGACGCGCCGGTGCAGGCCTACATCGCGGCCATACCGGGATGGAAGCGCGATGTCGGGCGCCGCCTTGATGCGTTGATCTGCGCCGAGGTGCCTGCCGTGCACAAGGCCATCCGCTGGAACTCGGCGATGTATGGCATCAAGGGGCAGGGCTGGTTCGTGAGCTTTCATGTCTTCACGAAGTATGTGAAAGTCACCTTCTTCAAGGGCACATCGCTTCAGCCCGTTCCGCCGGGCGGCGGCGCCAAGGAGGCGCGCTGGGTCGACATCCACGAGGACGACCTGGACGAGGATCAGCTGGTGGAGTGGGTCCGACAAGCGGCGGCGATGCCGGGCTGGGGCAAAGCGTAAGCGCGACCTCCTCACCGCACCCGCCGCAACGTCACCTCCTCCGGATCGAAGGCCTCGAACGACTCGCGTGCGAATCCCAGAAACGCCTGGATGCGCGGCGCGAGGCTGGCGCTCTTTCTGTGCAGCGCGTAGACGTTGAACCCGTCGGTGCACTCCCACTCCGGCAGAAGCCGTCGCAGACGCCCGCTCTGCACCAGCGACGGATCGAAGCACGCCATGCGGATGACGCCGGCGCCGGCGAGCGCGGCAACGATCAGCCCTTCGCGATCGGGCGTGACGACGCGGGCCTTGACCTGCACCGAGGTGCTCTCGCCGCTGCGCTCGAAGTTCCATTGCTCGGCAGGCAACTGCATCCACGGCCCGTGGAACACGAGGCAGCGATGGCTTACGAGCTCGTCGGGCGACTGCGGTTCGCCGAAGCGACGCACGTAGTCGGGCGATGCATAGACCGCCGGGCGCCCGAGCGCGAGCCGATGGGCGACGAGGCGTGACGACGGCGGCTCGCCGGCTGTGAGCAGCAGGTCGAGGTTTTCCGACTGCATCGCTTTCGGGTCCTGGACCGGTTTGAAATCGAGCTTCAGGTCGGGGTAGCGGTTCAGCAGCAGCGCCAGGCGCGGCCAGATGATGTGGCGGCCGATCGGAACCGGAAGGCCGACGCGCAGCGTGCCCGCCACCGAGTGCGTGCGGCGCGCGACGCTGGCGTCGAGCTCCTGCAGGCGCGACAGGATGTCGAGCGCGCGCTCGTAGACCTGCGCGCCGTCTTCGGTGAGCTGGATGCGCCGCGTGCTGCGCAATAACAGCGACACGCCGAGCGAACGTTCGAGGTCGGCGAGCCCGCGGCTCACCGCCGAGGGCGTCAGGCCCAGGCTGCGGCCCGCGGCGACGAGGCTCCCCTGGTCGACCACGCGCACCAGCATTTCGAGGCGACTGCTTCTGTCCATGGCGATCTCCTGGCTTGGGGCGAGCCGCCCGATTGTTGAGGAAAACTCATGACCGGTTTGCGTCGACGTCGCTCGACGCGGTGTCGCGCGGCGCCTAGAGTGAATCCACCGACGACCTTATCGGCGACACCATCGACGACACCATCGACGACACCAGCGAACCCACCGCCGCACCATGACCTCCTGCCATGCCCCTGTCTTGCCTTCACGCCGCCAGCTGCTGACGTGGCTCGCTGGTGCATCGAGCCTGGGCTGGCCGCCGCTGCGCGCCGGTGCCGCGCCTGTCGGCGTGGTGCGGATACTCGTCGGCTCGGCGCCCGGTTCGGTGATGGACGTGGCGGCGCGCCAGATCGGCGAGGCCTTCGCGGCACAGACGGGGCAGGTGGTGGTGGTCGACAACCGCCCCACCGCCGGCGGCATCGTTGCGCTCGAAGCCTTGCGCCAGGCTGCGCCCGATGGCCACACGCTGAGCCTCGTGCATGCGATGCAGATGAGCGCCGCGCCGGCCTTGTTCCCGCGCCTGCCGTATGACCCGCTGGCCGACTTCGCGCCGCTGGGCGTGCTGTTCAGGGGACCGCAGGTGTTGACGCTCAACCCCGCGCTGCAGGCCGCGTCGTGGCCCGAGCTGCTGCGGCTTCTGAAGGCGAATCCCGGCAAGTACCGCTACTCGACGCCGGGCAATGGCACGCCGCAACATTTGACGATGGAGCAGATCAAGGCCGTGGCCGAGATCGACGTGCAGCACATCCCGTACCGCGGCCCTGCCGCGACCACGGCCGTGCTGTCCGGCGAGGTGGAGCTGATGCTCGAAGGCGTGATGCCGCTGCTGCCGCACATCCGCGCCGGCAAGCTGCGCGCGGTGGCCTTGGGTGGCCAGCAGCGCGTGGCCGCACTGGCCGAGGTGCCGACCTTCGACGAGCTCGGCGTGGCCGGAATCGGCACGGTGTGGGTCGGCATGGTGGCGCCCAAGGACACGCCGGCGGATGTCGTGCAGCGGCTGAACGCGGAGTTGTCGCGTGCGGTGATGTCACCCGCGTTGCGCGCGGCGTTCGAGAGCACCGGGCGCATCGTCAGCGCGGGCGCGCCGGCCGAGATGAGCGCGACGATTCGGAGTGAGACGCCACTGTGGCGGGGGATCGTGCAGCGGGGGCGGATCACTTCCGAGTGAGACTGCCGCCTCGCGGCCATCTCCGTGCGATCCTGACCACCTACGCCCCTCGTTCGTGACGGGGACGGCGTCATCGGTCGATGGTGGTGGGCCCGTCACCCGCACTCGAGGTGGCCGACGCGTTACGCTTCCCGGCACACCTTTCCATCCCACCCCATTTCCGGAGAAATCGACATGAACCTGCAACTCGACGGCAAGCTTGCCCTGGTCAGTGGCAGCACCGCCGGCATCGGCTATGCGATCGCGCGCACGCTGGCCCAGGAGGGCGCGAGCGTCATCGTCAACGGCAGGACGCAGGCTGCGGTCGACGAGGCGGTGGAGCGCATCCGCTCGGAGACGAAGGCAACGGTCGTCGGCTATGCCGCAGACCTCAGCCGCGCCGAGGCGGCGACGGAAGCCGTGCGACTACACCCCGGCATCAATATCCTCGTGAACAACCTCGGTATCTTCGAGGCCAAGGCCTTCGAAGACATTCCCGACGAAGACTGGAAGCGCTTCTTCGATGTCAACGTGTTGAGCGGCGTTCGACTTGCGCGCCTGGTGCTGCCCGAGATGCGTAAGGCGAACTGGGGGCGAATCATTTTCATCTCCAGCGAAAGCGCGGTTCAGATCCCGACCGAAATGATCCACTACGGCATGACCAAGACCGCGCAGCTGGCGGTGTCACGCGGGCTGGCGGAGTCGGTCGCCGGCACGGGCATCACGGTCAACAGCGTGCTGCCGGGCCCGACGAAATCGCGCGGCGTCGGCGACTTCGTCGAGGGCATGGCGCGGTCCAGCGCGAAGAGTTTCGAGCAGGTCGAGGCAGAGTTCTTCGACCACGTGCGCCCGACCTCGCTGATCAAGCGCTTTGCCACGCCGCAAGAGGTGGCCTCGCTCGTCGCCTACGTGGCCAGCCCGCTCGCGTCGGCGACCACCGGCGCGGCGTTGCGGGTGGATGGGGGTGTGGTCAAGAGCGCGTTCTGATGAAGGCATGACAAGCGGGGCCAAGGGGCCGATCGCTTGTGTGCTTCAAGGGGCGGCATCGCCCCCGCCGCTCAAGCCTTCACTTCGACGACCGGCTCGAAGCCGCCGAAGATCATGCGTTTTCCGTCGAAGGGCATCGGCGGGTTGCCGGGTGTGGACGGGTCCATGCGCGGGTCTTCCATCATCTTCTTCATGCCGGCGTCGCGCGTGGCCTTGTCCGGCCATTCGACCCACGAAAAGGCCACCGTCTCCTCGGCCGTGGCCTGGACTGCGCGGCGGAAATCGGTGACCTTGCCGTCGGGGACGTCGTCGCCCCAACTCTCGATCACGCGGATTGCGCCCAGCTCGATGAACATCGCGTCGAAATGGCGCGCGTGCTCGATGAACTTTTGCTTGTTGGCGGTGGGGACCGCGATCACGAAACCATCGATGTATGACATGTCTTCACTCTCCTGTGGGGTTGATCGGCCGGCGCGCCCGTGTGAGGGCGCCTCGTATGCCATCGACGAATGACAGGACGCCAGATCGACATGGCAGGCTCGCCCGTACGCACTGCTGGCCGACTGTAGCCCGTGGATAGAATCCGCGCGGCGCTCGGCCAAAGGCGCTAACCATTCAATACAAGAGCAAGAGGGAGAGCGTCATGAATCTGAAGGGAGCTTTGTCGGCGATCGTCTGGGCCTTCGTTGTCGCGGGTTGCGGTGGAGGAGGCGATGGCTCTGCTTCGAGCCAGCCGCCCGCGCCGCAGGTGTCCTACGCGTCTCCTTCGCAATATGTTCAGGGCCAAGCGATCTCGCCACTGGTGCCCAGCGTCACGGGGACGGCCACCACGTTCAGCGCCGCCCCAGCGCTACCCGCCGGCATCGCGATCGACGCCGGCACCGGGGTGATTTCTGGCACGCCCAGCGCTGGCGCGCCGGGCCGCGACTACGCGATCACGGTCACGGGGCCGGGCGGGTCCACTGCCGCCCACGTGCAACTCGGTGTCATACCAGTCGCCAGCATCACGCGCACAGCAGTGTCGGGCACCTCGGTCTATCCCACGGTGACGCTCGACGCCAGCGCGCTGAGCCTGACCGGCACGCTCTACGCAAAGGTGACGGACTCGGGCGGCACCCTCGGGCAGGTCGTCAACGTCAGCGCCGACGGCAGGAGCAGGACTCTCGAGTTCACTTCGAACGGCGCCGCGACGACGGGCGAACACAGCGGACAGGCCACCGTGAGCCTGTGCCTGGACGCAGCATGCGCTGCGGCGCAGGCGGTGCCATCCCTGCTGGTGAACTACAGCGTCAACGTCTTGGCGCCAAGCAGCGCCTGGCCGGGCAACCACCTCACCACACTGTCGCCCATGCAGGGCGCACCCGAGTGGGCCACGTTTCAAGGCAATGCCGCGCACACTGGCTATGTCCCGGTCACGCTCGACCCCAATCAGTTCGGCACGCGCTGGCAACTCGGCGTGCCGGCCTTTCTCTATTTCAACGGTCTGTTCAACCTCGCCACGGTGACCACCGCCGGCGGCAATTTCTACATCGCGGGGAGCAACGCTGTCACCGCGCACAGCGAGTTCGATGGATCGACGATTTGGAGCTACAGCTTCGCCGGGCTGCCGTTCCCGTCGGTGAATCCGCCCGCCGTGAGCAATGGCACTGTCTACGTGGCCGCGGGACAGCAATCGTCGACCTACATGTTCGGCCTGGATGCGGCCAATGGTTCGGTGAAGTTCCGCTCTGCCATGTCCGCCCAGTGGGAGAACTACCTCGCTCCCACCGTGGGGCTCTCGGGCATCTACACCAATGCGGGAACCTATGGTGGCCTGTACGCCTTCGACTCGCAGGGAAACCGGTTGTACACCGGGGCTGCGGCCCAACAGTCCGCCTGGACGCCCGCGGTCAACGCCAGCGGCGTGTACGCCTACACCGGCGACGCGCTGCGTGTGTTCGACCCGGTGACGGGTGCGGTCAAGACGACCATCAGCGACCCGAGCTTCACGAACTACATCTACGAGATCGGTGGCTCGGCGGTCCTGGGCGCATCCGATTCCGTATTCGCCGCGGCCTATGGCAACAGTTGGCTGAATGGCGGCGGGATCGGCAACGCGCTCGTGCATTTCAACCTCCGGACGAACACCGTCGACTGGTCCATCCATGGCGTCTACCCGTCGACGCCCGCTTACGACAGCGGCGTCGTCTATGCTGCCAACAACAACCCGCTGCGACTGGAAGCGCGCGCCGAGGGTGACGGCTCGCTCGTCTGGTCCTGGACGCCGCCGGCAGCGGGCGACACGAAGTTCGTCAGCGAGGTCCTGCTCACCCGGAACACCGTCATCGTGAGCACGAACCTCTCGACGTACGCGATCGATCTGACGACGCACCATGTGGTTTGGAGCTATCCGGTCGCGGGAAGCCTGGCTCTGTCGCCCAACGGCATCCTCTACGTGGAGAGCTACGGCACCTACGGTTCGACGACGACGCTGACGGCGATCAACGTCCGCTGAGCCGATGGCCGCGCCGCGCGGCCCCCGCTTGGCGGGTCGGTTTGGTGGCGTGCTACTCGATGCAGATCCGACCCACCAATACCGGCAACGTCAACCGCCCGCCCTCGCGGAGCACACGCACGAGCAACACCGCGCCTT